>OBNQ01000001.1_pt1:2500-310751 | contig 310751 bp, 289 predicted proteins | sample 1494201 | NCBI WGS metagenome assembly OBNQ01 (sample SAMEA3275557, study PRJEB22092) | marine metagenome | biome: ENVO 01000043; feature: ENVO 00000569; material: ENVO 00002150 | collected 2014-06-21T11:00:00+00 | depth 2 m
CGAACTCGGTCGTGAAAGGCTGTCGCGCCGATGGTACTTTGTCTTAAGGCACGGGAGAGTAGGTCGCTGCCTGGTCTTCCAAATGGTTCAGCAACTCACAATCAAACACACAAAAGCGCCGCATATATGGCGCTTTTTTTATATAGATTATCGCGGGGTGGAGCAGCCCGGTAGCTCGTCAGGCTCATAACCTGAAGGTCGTAGGTTCAAATCCTACCCCCGCAACCAAATATCTAAGCCGTCTCAAATATGAGGCGGCTTTTTTGCGTTTTTCGAAGTGCGCATTACTTCGGAAGGTCTTAAAATCACGAAATTCGACATCGGATTCTATAATAAGCCCGCCATTACGGTGAATCTGCATGAAAATACAGAGGATGATACCCGTCCAAACCTAAGCGATGTCACAATTCTCAATCAAAGCACGAAAAGCATCAGCCTAGTTGAGTTTCAAAAGCTATTTGGCGGCGATGATTTGCTGCCCCTCATCACAATGGATGATTTGCCATCTAATTTTGCCTTTCTCTAAAACTGCTTGTGAAGCTGTGCTGGCGCAGAACGGGCGCCCATTGCCTTTTGCGGCTAATCTATTCTATGGTTTTTGGGTGGGTCGATGATTTTTGGCGGGCCAACATGGCATAGATGATGATGATGATGATGAGGGTGTGATGGGGAAGCTGACTGGCAGAGTGGCCATTATAACAGGCGGCGCCAAGGGTATCGGGTGCGCGATGGTAAAGCGCTACGTTGAAGAGGGCGCGTCTGTTGTTATTGCTGATATTGATGATGAAGCGGCACACGCGCTGGCAGGCCAGCTTGGCGAACATGCGCATAGTGTCCACCTAGATGTCACAGACCAAGCATCGATTGAGGCGATGATAAAACAGACGCATGCGCAATTTGGGCCGCCCTCAATCTTGGTTAATAATGCCGCCATCTTCACGCTTGCCCCCATTACAGAGATTACCAAGGCACAATATGAGGCGGTCTTTGCGGTGAATGTGCAAGGGCTGTTATTCACGATGCAGGCTGTGGCGAATGATATGATCGCCCATAATGTCAAAGGCGCCATCATCAATATGGCCTCGCAAGCAGGCAGGCGCGGGGAGCCGTTAGTCGGCGCCTATTGTGCCTCAAAGGCGGCGGTCATTAGCCTGACACAATCAGCAGGGCTAGGCCTTATTGGTCATGGCATCAATGTGAATGCCATCTCACCAGGTGTGGTGGATACCGATATGTGGGACGAGGTTGATAGCCTGTTTGCAAAATATGAGGGGCTAGCGCCGGGCGAGAAAAAGGCGCGTGTTGGCAAGGCTGTGCCGTATGGCCGCATGGGCAAGCCTGAGGATTTGGTCGGGGCGGCTGTGTTCCTAGCAAGTGACGATTCGCGCTATATTGTGGCGCAGACTTTGAATGTCGATGGTGGTAATTGGATGAGTTAATGCTTATGAATACAAAAAAACCCTTTTTATGAGTAAAAAGTATCAGGCATCACTGATTCGTGCCTTTATTATCAACAGATCCATCAAGATAGGTGGTGGATGTGCATATCAATATAGTGCGGTTTCAGCGTAAGTCTCTGTCGTTATTTCACTTGTTTTTATGGTATTATTACAAAATATCGATAAAAAAGAGCGGTTTAGGATAGAGTTATGGTTAAAACCAATATTATTCAGCGAACATTCCACTTCGTAAAACAACCCCATTTCACGCGTTTATTTAATCAAAATAGTATGAATCACTAGCAAATTCGTATTAGCGGGCTTTACATTTTTGCATCTATCATCCCATCATCTAAAGTGATTTCATGGGAGGTAGATTATGAAGTCTTTACGTAACGCAGCATTGGGTATGGCATTTGTCATGTCAGGTGCAACAGTCGCGTCAGCAGCAGATCTGACAATTGCGATTGTAAATAACGGTCATATGATCAACATGCAGAAGGTAGCTGAAGCTTACACTGCAGAAACAGGCGTAGGCCTAAACTGGGTGTCTCTAGAGGAAGGTGTTCTACGTGAACAGGTTACTTCAGACACAGCAACTGGTGGTGGTCAATACGATATCATCAACATTGGTATGCAAGAGGCACCAATCTGGGGCGCAGCTGGCTGGATTGAGCCACTAAACTTCGGTGCAGCATATGACGTTGACGATATGCTTCCAGCAATGCGCAACGGTTTGTCACATGATGGCACACTATACGCAGCACCATTCTATGGTGAGTCATCAATGGTTATGTACCGTAAGGACCTAACTGATGCAGCTGGCGTAACAATCAATGATAATGATTCATGGTCACGCGTGAAGGCAGCAGCTGCTGCTATCCACGATCCAGCCAACGACGTTTATGGCGCATGTTTGCGTGGTAAGCCGGGCTGGGGTGATAACATGGCGTTTATCACAACAGTTGTTAACTCATTCGGTGGTGCTTGGTTCGATGCAGATATGCGTCCAACAATTGACTCAGTTCAGTGGCACGATGCGATTAACTTCTACGTAGACCTATTGGGTAACTATGGCCCTCCAGGTTCAGAAGGTAACTCATTCAACGAAATCCTTGCTCTTTACAACGAAGGCAAGTGTGGCATGTGGATTGACGCAACAATCGCAGCTTCTTTCCTAGAAGTTGATGGTGTTGCATACGCACAGTCACCAAACGCTGGTAACGCTGTAGGCGCAAACTGGTTGTGGGCATGGGCAATGGCCGTTCCTGCAGGTTCACCAAATGCTGAAGAAGCTAAGAAGTTCATCGAATGGGCAACTTCAAAAGCTTATATCAAAGCAGTCGCTGATCACCCAGATTTCGGTTGGGCATCTGTTCCAACAGGCACACGTGCTTCAACATATGCATACCCTGAGTTCCAGGCAGTTGCAGGTTTCGCAGCAGCTGAAATGGCAGCAATTGAATCAGCCGCTCCAGCAGCGACTGCAATCAAGCCATATGTTGGTGTCCAGTTCGCAGCTATTCCAGAATTCCCAGAAGTGGGTTCTGCTGTAGCACAAGAAATGGCAGCAGCTCTTTCAGGTGCAAAGTCAGTTGAAGCAGCTCTTGCAGCTTCACAAGCGGCAGCTGAAGCAATCATGTCTGAGGCAGGTTATTTTTAAATCACCCTCCTAAGATGGAAGGCCCAACATTATGTGTTGGGCCTTTTCTTTAAAAGATTTGAGGTCGCAGTTTTACTTGCGCCTCCCTTAAAAAAATTAACTTTACTTTATTAATTTAATTTTAAACAAGGGGCTGTGCCTCTTGTCGGGTCGGGATTAATTGACGATGTTCAGCAAGTTATTGACACGGTCTCTTCAGGCACCTGCCGTTCTGCTTTTGTTAGTATGGATGCTTGTACCACTAGGGATGACACTATATTTTTCATTCATCAGATATGTGTTGAATAGCCTTCGCAAGCCAGAATGGACAGTGCCTCAATTGTCTAACTGGCGCGGGTTCGGCAACTATGAATATGTGCTTTATAAATCAAAGGATTTTTGGTTTGCGGTTCAAAACAGCCTGTTCATTGTTGGCTCTATCCTTGTGATTACGGTTCTGCTTGGTCTGGCGATCGCTGTCCTTGTGAACCGCTCATTCCCGGGCAGAGGCATTGTGCGTGTTCTTCTTATCTCGCCTTTCTTTGTGATGCCGGCGGTTAACGCGGTTCTGTGGATTAATATGATCCTAGACCCTGTGCTTGGCTTGAATGGTTTGGCAGTTGAAGGCATTAACCACCTTGTGGCGGGTCTAAAAGACTTCCCATTGCTGGGGCATTTCTTCTCTCTATGGCCTGAATTAGAGCCTGTCTCATTCAGAGCGACGCAGACATCTGCCTATGCGGTTATCATGATGGTCTCATGGCAGTGGACGCCATTTGCTGTGCTTATCTTCATGACATCACTTCAGTCAGAAGACCAACAGCAAAAAGAAGCCGCTGTCCTTGATGGCGCGTCTGCTTGGACACAATTTTTATATTTAACAGTACCGCACCTAGCGCGTCCGATTGCCATTGTTGTGATGATTCAATCTATCTTCCATCTGTCACTTTACGCAGAGATTGAGATTGTCAGCCGCGGTAATGGTAATAAAAACTTGCCTTATTTGATTGGTGAATTTGCCTCCAATAACATTGGTGCGGCAAGTGCGACGGGTATCTTTGCGGTTATCTTGGCTAACATTGTTGCTATTTTCTTGCTGCGTATGATCGGCAAGAACTTGGTGGATTAGGGGAATACATCATGGTTGTAAGCGGTAATTCATCAACGTTTCAAAGGGTTTTGTGGCCAACAATTGCGTGGCTGGTCGGGCTTTTGTTCTTCTTTCCTATCTTCTGGATGGTGTTCACAAGCTTTAAGACAGATGCCGATGCGGTGAAACCTGAATTTCTATTTTTCTTCACGCCAACGCTCGAAAACTATACCAACATGACGGAGAATTATGATTATTGGCGCTTTGCCATTAACTCTGTCATTACTGCCAGCTTCGCGACGCTTTTCGCGCTTGTTGTGGGTGTGCCTTGTGCCTATGCGATGGCCTTTAACCCGACAAAGCGCACAAAAGACGTGCTTGTATGGATGCTCTCTACAAAGATGCTTCCTGCGGCGGCTGTGCTTTACCCGATGACGTTCTTAACAAAGAACTTCCTCGATATTTTTGACACGCACTTCTTGGTTATTCTTGTCTTGTGCCTTATCAATCTGCCGATTGTTATCTGGATGCTCTTTACTTACTTTAAAGAGATTCCCAAAGAGATCATCGAAGCCTCAAAAATGGATGGCGTCACAATTTGGGGCGAGATTAAGGACATCCTATTGCCATTGGCATGGGGCGGCTTGGCCTCTACAGCGTTGCTATGCTTTATCTTCTGCTGGAACGAAGCATATTGGACAGTGCGCCTGACAACCACCGAAGCTGCGACCTTATCAAAGCTTATCGAAGGTAACCGTGCGCCAGAAGGCTTGTTCTTTGGCCGTCTATCAGCTGTCTCGACAGCGGCGGTTGGCCCGATTGTTGTGCTTGGCTGGTTCTGTCAAAAGCAGCTTGTTAAAGGCCTTACATTTGGTGCGGTGAAGTAAGCATGTCGATCTTTGAGCCAGAAATTGAAATGGTGGACCGCACGACGCGGTCTATCCGTTATCTGGAGCATGGCTGGCCATCGGATTTATGCCGCTGGCACGCGCATGAAGAGTATGAGTTACACTTCATCACAGAGACGACTGGCAAGGCCTTCATCGGCGATTATATTGGCGAGTTTAAAGCAGGCGATTTGTTTCTGACAGGCCCAAACGTGCCGCATAACTGGATTTCAGATGATATTCATACGGAATCTATCGGTATTCGTGACATGCTTGTGCAATTCTCGCATAGCAGTGCGGCCAAGCTTGTGGATGCGTTCCCTGAATTTACCAAGGTGCTAGATATGCTGTATCTGGCGCGTATGGGCGTGAAATTTGAAGGGTTTAACCCGACTTTTGCGCGCGGTCATTTTGAAGCTATAAGAGATAATAAGGGCGTTGAGCGCATCTTGGCCTTTGTGCGCTTTTTGGTGCGCTTGAATGAGCATGCGGAAAAGAAAACGCTCTCAAGCATGCAAGTCACGCAAGTGGATAGAAGCTCAAAGCACATGCGCATTGGCTCTGTGATTGACCATATCATCCAGAATTACCGTGAGGAAATCTCACAAACCGAAGCGGCGGCCTCTGCTGGCATGGCGCAATCTAGCTTTAGCCGTAATTTCAAATCAATTACGGGTCATAATTTTGTGGATTTCATCACAAGAGTTCGTATCGGTCAGGCTTGCTCGATGCTCTATGGCACGGATGAGCAGGTTACCGCTATTTGTTATAAGTCTGGGTTTCAGAACCTAGCGAATTTTAATCGTCAGTTCCGCAAGTTAAAGGGCATGACGCCATCTGATTATCGTAAGCTCGCACGTAACGAGCTGGTTAAGGAAAGTGAGTAGACTGATGGACGGCTTGGTCAAACCACAGATTAGCGCATCAGATTATGTGAGAGCGCAGTGCGATGTGGGCATTGTGCATCTTGGGTTTGGTGCTTTCCACCGCGCACATCAGGCAGTTTATATTGATGATTATCTGGCAAAGACAGGTGATCTGCGTTGGGGCGTTGCGGCGGTCAATCTGCGCGGCTCAGAAAGCGATGGCTTTAACGCCACAGCAAATGAAATTAACCATTTCGATGGCTATTTCGTAAAATCTGTCTCACCTGATAATAGCATTAGACATTCACGCGTTCGTTGCCACGTCGCCTTTGCTGATTGGGCACAGGATAAGGGCGAAGCAGAAGCGCTTGTCAGCCTTGATACTGTCAAGCTAGTGACCATCACGGTGACTGAAAGTGGCTATTACACAGACCCGAATGGTAATCTTGACCTGAACCATCCGCTTATCAAGGCTGAATTGGCGGGTGATGTGCGTGACAGTGTTTATGCCTATCTTCGCGCTGCATTGGCTTTGCGCGCTGATAAGACAGGCGCGCCTATCACCATCGCTTGCTGTGATAATATTCGCCAAAATGGTAAAATGTTGGCGCGCAATCTGATGGCCTATCTTGAGGCCTTTGGTGATGAGGCACTCTTGGCTTGGGTCGCAACGAATGTGGCGTTCCCTTGTTCAATGGTTGACCGTATCACACCGCGCAGCCCTGAGACTTTGTGCCTTGAGATGTCTGATATGATGGGGGAGAGCGTTGTCTCACCGATTATGTGTGAAGATTATCTGCAATGGGTGCTAGCTGATACAGCGGCGGCTGAGATGCCTGACCTTGCAAAGGTTGGCGTAACGGTAACAGGGGATGTTGACCCTTATGAAGAGACAAAGATCCGCGTCCTGAATGGGGGCCATACAGCGCTTGCATATATGGCGGCATTAGAAGGCATTGAGACATTTGATGCGGCAATGGCCGTGCCACATTTGCGTGCCCATTTTGATGGCTTTGAGACGCAAGAAGTCTTGCCAGCCATCACAATTAATGTGCCGTTTGAAAAAGATGCCTATGCAGATAAGACGGCGCGCCGTTTTTCTAATCAGGCGATTGGCGATACTGTTGCACGCATTTGCGCCGATGGTATGGCGAAATTCCCGATTTTTTTACGTCCCACTATCGAAGGGTGCTTGGCCCAAGGCATTATGCCAAAATACGCCATTCGCTCTATCGCTAGCTGGTACGTATTCGCGACACATGTTGCCGCGGATAAGATTCCTTTCACCTATGTCGAGCCTAGCTGGGACATATTAAAAACTTTGCTTGGTACGGATGCCTTTTTGACGAGCGAACAGCTCTGGGGGTCTGTGCCAGCTGACTATCCACAATTTATTGAAGCACTGCGGCAAGAAATTGCCGCTCTGGAGGAAAAATGGCCAGTTTAACACTACGCGATGTTCGCAAAAGCTATGAATCAGCAGAAGTGATTCATGGTGTTGACCTTGATATCAAAGATGGCGAGTTCGTTGTTTTTGTTGGCCCATCGGGCTGTGGTAAGTCAACATTGTTGCGCATGATTGCCGGCCTAGAGGAAATCTCAGGTGGCTCTGTCAGTATTGGCGACACAGAAGTCAACGAAGTGGCAGCCTCAAAGCGCGGCGTGGCAATGGTTTTCCAAACCTACGCCCTATACCCGCATATGAGCGTTTATAAGAATATGGCCTTTGGTCTAAAGCAGGCAAAAACGCCGGCTGATGAGATTGATAGACGTGTTCGTGATGCGGCTGAAATTCTGCAAATCACAGATTATCTCGACCGTAGCCCACGTAATCTTTCAGGTGGTCAGCGCCAGCGTGTGGCAATTGGCCGTGCGATTGTCCGTGACCCGAAAGTCTTCTTGTTTGATGAGCCGCTTTCGAACCTTGATGCGGCGCTTCGTGTGCAGACAAGACTGGAAATTGCCCGTCTTCATGAGCGTCTTAAGACAACTATGATCTATGTAACGCATGATCAGGTTGAAGCGATGACTTTGGCTGATAAGATTGTTGTCTTGCGCGATGGTGTTATTGAACAGGTTGGCTCGCCGATTGATCTCTATGACAATCCTGCAAATGCGTTTGTGGCGCAATTTATTGGTAGCCCGAAGATGAACTTCTTCGATGCGTCTGATTTGGCCAAAAATGCAGCAAAACAGCTTGGTGTGAAATTGTCAGATACGTTCCAAGTTGGCTTGCGCCCTGAGCATCTAGTTGTCTCAACAGCCGCAAAGGCGGTCGTGTCTGGTAAGCTTGAATTGGTTGAAAACCTTGGTGAGGTTGCCCTCGTGCATCTGATCGCAGATTCAGGGGAGCAATTCATCGCTAAGATGGAAAAGCCGCCAAAAGAGAAAAAAGGCTCAACAATCAATTTCACAATTGCCCCAGAATTGGCGCATTATTTTGATAAAGAAACAGGTCTAGCAACAAAGGCTTAACCGTCTGCGACTTGTGATAAAAAATGTGACCCTCTCACCAGCGATATGGTGAGAGGTTTTTTTATTTGGCATAGCTTTGGGTGGAGTAATCGGCGCGTGGTAATTTGCCGAGTGTGCCCTTGGCCTTTACGTAGTCAACAAAGCTTTGCGCATAATCAAGATAGGTGTCGGTGAGTCTGCCAGATTGTGCGACATCTTTGAACGTAAGATAGCCATCGCGTCCGCCTGCTATATAATTATTGGTGATAATCTTATAGCTTTTTGTCAGAGATAGAGGCCGCCAGCTTGTATCATTTGGCCCTTTATATTCCGTATTGCCAAAGCGATTCCCCTTGGCGTTACGCGCATTAATATCCCATCTGAGGCCAGCCGCATAAGGATAGGCGCCTGTTGACCCATCGGGGCTTAACGCATAATCAAGCGCATCTTCAAGCACCGCCTTTATCTCTGCCCCTGTCATCTCTAGCTCTACCAATGTATTGGCAAAGGGTAATAGCTGATAGGCATCACCGATGGAGAAGGGGCCTTCTGCCACATCAAGACGCACGCCGCCACCATTTTGAATGGCAATATCACCTGTGCGGCTCATATCACGGAAAGCATGGGCGACAAGGTTCGAAATATCAGCGCCATGCATGGCTGTCTGTTCAGGGGAGCAGAGCTTTGATTTGCCTTGCCCTGGAATACGCTCAAGACAGAGTGTTTCATTTGCCGTGCCAATGATCTCTTGCTTTAGCGCGTCAATCTGCCCACTAAAGCTGGCAAGGCGATTGGTGGCATCGGCATTTTCAATGATGATAGCAATATTGGGATTGCTGGCGATATCATCTAATATGGCGGTTCTTGCTTCGCCCTCGACTTCGACCCTATCGCCAGACGCATCTTTGCGTTTGAAAGTGTCAGCAACAACCATATGAGGCGTGCCAGAACAGTCGGTGACAGCCCCCTTATCATCAAAATTCAGATGAAGCTCGCCTAGTATCTGGCTATATTGCCATGCTTGGGCGATGCAGACATTCTGTCCGTCTGCGCCTTTAACAATCGTCGGGTAGGGGCCTTGTGAAGATAGGCCAAGCGCGGCGAAATCACCTAGCAATGTATGAGAATCACCACCAATGATCGCATCAACGCCTGATAACTGTTTGGCCAGCGCGATGTCATTTTGATATTGGTAATGGGTGAGTAAGATAATCCGCTCAATATTCTGCTCTTGTAGCTCTGTGATATAGAATTGGGCGGTGGCAAGCTCATCTGCAAATTGAGTTGTCTCATCAGGGCTTGATGATTGCTTGGTCTTGCGCGCAATATCAATGCCAATCACGCCGACCTTTTCGCCATTTATCGATGTGATAAAATAAGGCTGGATGTAATCACTTGCGCTATTTTTGGCCAAAGCTGAGACGCCCAATTCGGGTTTGACATTGGCCGCTAGCACGGCTGTCTCGCATGAGCCGTCATTTAAGAAATCTAGGAATTGTGCCAGACCCGCATCACCATCATCAAATTCATGATTGCCAAGCGCGAAGGCATCAAAGTACACCTCATTCATCAGCGCCGCATCTGCTTCGCCTTTGAAGAGTGTGTAATAAAGATCGCCTGTAATCGCATCACCTGCGTGCAATTTCAGAACATGATCATTCTTCCAGTCGAGGAATTGGAACTTTTCAACAAGCGCGGGAAAGCCGCCCGAGCGAATGCGCGTCTTCTCGCCACCAAGGACCAGTTCCAGCCGACTATCCGCGGTTAGGTGCGAGTGATGGTCATTAATATGCAAGATGGTTAAATCTGCCGCATGTGCTGTCCCTATCAGGCCCAGTGATATAATGCCCGATATAATGCCCGATGTAATGCCCGTTATGGCACCCGTAGTGATGCCCTTAAAGCTAAGTGAGTGTGGGTTAATCTTCATAAATCCTCTCCTCTCCTTGGAAAGTCTCCGCATAGAGGCTTATGCGGCGGACCATCTACTAGCTGTATCAAGAGAGTGTTAGGAAATCGTAAAGAGATTTAGACTTTGGGTAAGTTGGCTTCTATGTCTGTGTGGTAAGGCCCTAAAAATAGGGGCCAGGGCCTGTTGATTTACCCTCAACGAGCGGTGCCTTTAGCAAGGTTTGAGGGGTCGCTGATTGCGGGCTTATGATTTTTGATATCAGCAATTCGGCAATCATGGCGCCTGCTTCAAAAATAGAGGATTGCATGGCCGTGAATTGCGGTATTTGCGCACTATCATGAAAGCCTGATAGGCAATCATCCCAGCATAGTACAGATAGATCACGGCCAAGCGAAAGCCCCTTTGCGGTTGCGGCGCGCTGGATGCCAAGCGCCATAAGGACAGATGAGCATATAATCGCTGTTGGTTGCTTTGCCTCTGATAATAGGCGCGTGGCATGCTCATAGCCTTGCTGTTCAGTCATATCTGCGGAAACAAGCCAGCTTGGATGCGGCGTAAGGCTTGCCTCTTGCAGGGCTTTTTCAAAACCGCGCCTGCGTTCAAGCGCAAAATGCAGACTTTCGGGCCCGTTCAAGAAGGCGATATCATGATGCCCTTGCGCGATGAGATGGCTGGTGCCGTCATAGACGCCTTGCCGATTATCCACATCAAGCCACGCATAATGCTTTGTGTCTTCTGCATGACTATGCGCCCGCCCATGAACCAGAAAAGGAATGCCAAGTTCTTGCAATAGAGCAATGCGCGCATCACCTGGCACAGGCTCTGATAGGATGAAGCCATCGACCTTTTGGGCGTTTGTCAGATTACGATAAGTCGCAAGCTCTTGGTCCTTGCTCGCCATAGATAGGAGCATATCATAGCCATGAGCGGCATAGGTCTCGCCAGCACCGGCAATGAAATCGGCATAGACAGGATTGATCGTCATATGCTGAGACAGGGTGACAATGTGCCCGATGGTAAAGGACCGGCCCATCGCCAGCTTTTGCGCCGAACTTGATGGGGCATAGTTTAATTCAGCCGCGGCGGCGCGTATCAATGCCTTGGTTGTCTCGGTCACCTCAGGATAGTTCGACAGGCCACGGCTAACCGTCGTTTGTGATAGGCCAAGATGTTTTGCCAAATCTTTTAGGGATGTTTTTTTCATCTGATAATCAGGCCCTTTGTTGGTCTATTTCCGCACGTTCTGGCCGTTAATATCTCATGACCGTGCCACATTAATCACCGCTTCCATAAAGTGAGAAAGTGTATTTCACTATAGAAACAGCTTGACTTGCCCTTGGAATACTTGTTCTGTTTAACATGTATTACTGTAATTTGAAAGCGCTTTCAAAAGCATTCAAATGCTGCAGTATCGCTACGTGGCGCATGTGCGTCAGTTAAGATTCCTGGGAGGAAAACATGTCTTTCACAACTAAAATGTTAGGTGTTGCAGCCATCACTGCTGCGTCATTCGCCTATGCAGGGTCTGCCCATGCAGATGTTTGCGACACACCATCATCACTTGGTGACCTTGGCAATTTTGCGGGTGAGGTTATCACTCTTGCAGGTTCAATGCAGGGCAAGGATGAAGAAAACCTACTCGCCACGGCTAGCTGTTTTGAAGCAGCAACAGGCGCGGTTATTAAATATTCAGGTTCACGCGATTTTGCGGCCTTGATTGTGGCTGATTTGCAGTCAAACAACGCGCCAAACATTGCTATTTTCCCACAGCCAGGTTTGGCTGGTGATATGGCCAAAGAAGGTTATCTATCACCATTGGGTTCTGACCTTGCCAACTGGATGACCAACAATTACGGCGCGGGCTCATCATGGGTTGACCTTGGCACATATGAAGGCCAAGACGGCAGTGATGCGTTCTATGGCTTTGCTTTTAAGCAAGATCTGAAGTCACTTGTATGGTACTCACCTGAGCAGTTTGAAGATAATGGCTATGAAATTCCTTCAACAATGGAAGAGCTAATTGCCCTATCTGACCAAATGGTCGCAGATGGCAATACACCATGGTGTATCGGCGTAGAATCAGGTAACGCAACTGGTTGGACAGCGACTGACTGGATGGAAGATATCATGCTTCGTACCGCGTCTCCTGCCAAATATGACCAGTGGGTATCAAACGAATTGCCGTTTAACAGCCCTGAAGTTATCAATGCGATGGAAGTCTATGGCCAGTTCTCACGTAATGATGATTACGTCGCTGGTGGTGCGTCATCTGTTGCGACAACATTCTTTGGTGATGCGCCAAAGGGTCTGTTCACATCACCTGCACAGTGCTTGATGCACCGTCAGGCATCTTTCATTCCAGCTTTCTTCCCAGAAAAGGGTGCAGAAGTTGAAAGAGGCGAAGCAGATTTCTTCTACTTCCCACCGTTTGATTCATCAAATGGCAACTACCTAAATTCAACAGGTAACCCTGTATTGGGTGCGGGTACTTTGTACACAATCACAAAGGATTCTGATGCAACACGTGCTTTCTTCCAGTACCTAACAGAAGCAAAAGCGCATGAAGTATGGATGTCACAAGGCGCGTTCTTGACAGCGCATAAGGGTGCTGATCTCTCAGCCTATGCATCTGCTGCACAGCGTAAGCAAGGTGAAATCCTCGTCAACGCAACAACATTCCGCTTTGATGCCTCAGACCTTATGCCCGGTGCCATCGGTGCGGGTGCTTTCTGGAGCGAAATGACAGCCTTTGCAAACGGCCAAGATTCACAAACAACAGCTGATAATATCCAAGCTGCTTGGGATGCGATTAAGTAAGGCATCTGCCTCTTAACATCATCATTTGGAAGAGCACGATTTACTTCGTGCTCTTCTTATTTATTTAATTATTTTTCGTACACATTATGTTGGAACGTGACATGCGCTCGATAAAACCACTGATAGCTGGTAACGGTCTTGCTGTCTTTTTGACCATTATTTGCCTGTTACCTATCACAGCCATTCTTGCCCTTATAGTCACATCACCGCTTGATGATGCGATGGCTGGTCTTGGTCTTTGGATGCAAGGCGTCTTTGGGTGGACGACAGATGAGTTTGATACCAAGATGCGCTTTGCCAAAATTGGCTTTGCTTTGCGCATTGTGGTGATCGCGGTGGGCATATCATTTTTGTATTTCGCGGTCACGAACTGGTTAACCATGGGGCTTGCACGCAAGACAGCGCGGGGCTCATTGGGCAAGCAGTCAACAATTATCGAAGCGATACAGCCTTGGATTTTTGTGGGCCCTGCTTTGATGCTTCTTTTGCTCTTCCTGCTGGTGCCGGGGTTTTTAACACTCAAGCAATCGCTCCAAGAGGCAAGTGGTAGCTTTACCTTCCAGAATTATGCGTTCTTATGGGATCCTGCCTCGCTTGGCTATGTGCAATTCCGCTTTGCGATGCGTAACTCGCTTATGTGGCTTATCCTTGTGCCGACCGCCTGTATTTCCTTGGGGCTTCTGATTGCTGTTCTGGCTGATTCAGTCAAATGGGGCGTGATTGCCAAGACCTTTGTCTTTGTGCCTTTGGCTATCTCATTTGTGGGTGCGGCGGTTATCTGGCGGAATATTTTCGCTGGTGGTGGTATCGAAGCCTTGCAGACGATTAATGGCGCGACGCCGTCTTATCAGATTGGGTTGCTGAAAGCCTTATTGGGCCATTCGGCTGACTATAATGAGCCGCTCTATAATCTGAAATTCTGGGGCAATTTCTTCTTAATGTGGATTTTGGTGTGGGTGCAGACAGGCTTTGCGATGGTTATCTTCTCGGCCGCATTGCGCGGTGTGCCGCAAGATACGATTGAGGCCGCGACAATTGATGGGGCGAACCCGTTCCAGATGTTTTTCCGCATTAAATTGCCACAAATCTATTCAACCGTGATGGTGGTCTGGACCACCTTGGTGATTTTGGTGCTGAAGGTGTTTGATATTCCGTATGCGCTTTCTGCCAATGATGATGATAAATTATTGCTGGCTGTGATGATGGAAAATGCGCGTAATAACTGGTCTATCGGGGGCGATAATGTGGATAATTTATTTGCCGCTATTGCCATTATGCTGATGCTGACGGTGGTGCCGAACATGGTCTTTAACGCATGGCGTCTGCGCCGTGAACAAAAAGAGCTGGGGTAGGGAATAAGATAATGATTAGTCGTACATTAAAACATGTTGTTCTTGGCCTGATTGTTTTTATTTGGGTTGTCCCGTTTGTGGCGCTTATTACCACATCCTTGCGCTCTGAGATTGCGTCAAAGACGTCTGGTTTCTGGACGTCCTTTACGCCGACAGAGCTAGGCCATCGCTTTGGCACCCATGACAGGGATGATACTGCTGAGGTGCTTTTGAAGACAGGCAATATCCTAGACCGCTTGAACGTCGGCGAGGAAGATTTCCCGATTGCCGGTGAGGTCAACTCTATCTTGATCAAAGGCCGTGTGCCAGACCCTGAGAACCCTGATAAGACAAAGCTTGTGCGCAAACTTGTCCCTGCGGGTGAGGTGATGGATGTGCGCGGTGGTGATTTTATCTTCCAAGAAAATGGTGATTTCACGTGGACGTTTGATGAGCCGACTGCGCCGAAGCCAAAAAATCTAGATGTGTTTATTAACCAAGAACCTGTGTTTGATACACAAGCCTATGAGGAAGTTCTGTTTGATAATGAGCATGTGCCGAACGCGCTGATTTCCTCTTTTATTGTTACGATTCCGGCGACCATTATTCCGATTACCATCGCGGCCTTTGCGGCCTATGCCTTTGCATGGATGCGCTTTCCGGGGCGTGACTGGCTGTTTGTGATTGTGGTCTCGCTGATGGTGGTGCCAACACAGCTTGCCTTCTTGCCTATTTTGCAAGGCTTTAGTGGTATTGCCTCATGGGCGACCGCGCTAAATGCGTGGATGACAGATTGCGAGGCGACCAAAAGTTGTGAGGTGGCATCGAAAAGTTTTGCGAGCCTGTGGGTGACGCACACAGCCTTTGGTCTGCCTTTGGCGGTCTATTTGCTGCGTAATTATATCGTTGGATTGCCGCGTGAGTTGCTTGAAAGCGCGCGCATTGACGGGGCGAACCATTTGCAGATTTTCACAAGATTGATTGTGCCGCTCTCAGTGCCTGCGCTTGCCTCATTTAGTATCTTCCAATTCTTGTGGGTATGGAATGATTTGATTGTGGCGTTGTATATTGGGCCAAATAATTCAGATGATTTGGTCTTCCCTATTCGTCTGCAACAACAGCTTGGTACCTTTAAAGATCAGCTGCATCTATTGAATGCGTCTGCGGTGATTTCAATGATTGTGCCTGTGATTGTATTTTTGGCAATGCAGCGCTATTTCATCCGTGGTTTGCTTGCTGGCTCTGTCAAAGGGGGCTAGGGCATGGCTGAGCTTAAATGGTGGGAGAATGCGGTTATTTATCAGATTTATCCGCGTTCTTTTCAGGATTCAAATCATGACGGTATTGGCGATTTAGCCGGCATTACCGCGCGCCTTGATTATATCGCAAAGCTTGGCGTGGATGCCGTTTGGATAAGTCCGTTTTTCAAGTCGCCACAGAATGATTTTGGCTATGATGTTTCGGATTATTGCGATATTCACGGCGAATATGGCACGTTGGATGATTTCGATGCGCTGATTGAAAAAGCCCATGCGCTTGGCCTGCGGCTGATGATTGATATTGTGCCGGCGCATTGCTCATCTGCGCATCCGTGGTTTGAGGAAAGCCGTCAGTCGCGCGATAATCCCAAGGCAGATTGGTTCCATTGGGTTGACCCGAACCCTGATGGCACTGTGCCGACCAATTGGCTGTCATTTTTTGGCGGTGCCGCTTGGACATGGGAGCCGCGCAGACAGCAATATTATTTGCATAATTTCCTGACCTCGCAACCTAACCTTAATCATGCAAATGATGAGGTAAGAGAGGCGTTGTGCGATGTCGCGCGCTTCTGGTTTGATAGAGGCGTAGATGGCTTCCGCTTGGACGCTGTGCATACGATTAATGGCGATAGGCCGCCTTATAAGAATAACCAGCCAAAGCATGATTTTGAGCGCGGGAAATTACCACAGCAACAGCAACCATTTTTCCGTCAATTGCATGATACGGGCCAGCTTAATCAGCCAAGCATTCAGAAATTTAGTGAAGCGTTTCGCGCCATCGCTGATGAGTATGAGGGGGATCGCTTCTTGATGGGCGAGCTTCATGGTGATGATCCCGTGCTTGCCTCGCAGAATTTCACTGCCCCCGGCCGTTTGCATGCGACCTATAATTTCAATTTGCTTGAATGGGCAGGGCTTGATGTTGCAGGCCTCAAACTTGCGATTACAGATGCGATCGAAGCGTTTAATGGCACAGGGCGCCTGACATTTGCTTTTTCAAATCATGATGTACCGCGATCAGCGACACGCCAGCTCGCGCCGCTTGGCTTATCAGCAGATGACCAAGAGGCTTTGCAGCTCTTATTGGTACAGCTTGAGGTCAGCTTGATTGGTTCCACCTGTCTTTATCAGGGCGAGGAATTGGCCTTTGATGATGTGAGAGATATCCCGCTGGAGCGCATGCAAGACCCGTGGGGCATCGAATTTGCCCCAACATTCTTAGGTCGTGATACATGCCGTACGCCAATGGTCTGGGAGCGCGCAAAGCCCAATGGTGGCTTCTCATTAGCCAATGAGACATGGTTGCCAATCTCAGAGGCGCATTTGGCGCGTGCAGGCCTTGATGAGGCGGCGCGCCCTTCATCTAATTATAATAAGATTGCCGCCTTTTTGAAATGGCGCAAAGACCAGCCTGCTTTGATGGGCGCAAATAAAATGAGTGCCGTATCTGGTGGTGCAAAACAAATTATCTTTGACCGTGTGTCTGATGAGCAAACATTGCGTTGTTGCTTTGATTTTGAGACGCTAACGGCATCTTTTGAGGAGATTTAAATGGCTCAGGTTGAATTAAAAGGCGTTAATAAGTCCTTCGGCAAAGTGGATGTCATCCGCGATGTAGATCTGGAAATTAACAAGGGCGAATTTGTCGTGTTTGTTGGCCCGTCCGGGTGCGGTAAGTCAACATTGCTTCGCTTAATCGCGGGGCTAGAATCACTGAGCGATGGTGAGATCATCATTGCTGATAGACCTGTGATGGATTTGCCGCCCTCAAAGCGCGGTATCGCGATGGTCTTCCAATCCTATGCGCTTTACCCGCATATGACGGTCTTTAACAATATGGCCTTTTCTCTATCGCTAGAGGGTATCTCTAAGGCTGAGATTGCCGCGCGTGTCGATGCGGCGGCTAAGATTTTGCAGATGGAGCATTTGCTAGACAGACGGCCTGCGGCGCTATCTGGCGGCCAAAGACAGCGTGTGGCGATTGGTCGTGCCATTGTCCGCAACCCCGAAGTATTCCTGTTTGATGAGCCTTTATCAAATCTAGATGCGGCCTTGCGTCATGATACACGTGTTGAGATTGCCAAATTGCATAATCAATTAGGTGCCACGACGATTTATGTAACGCATGATCAGGTTGAGGCGATGACGCTGGCTGATAAAATCGTCGTGCTAAAGGATGGCGTGGTGATGCAGGTGGGCGCGCCTATGGATTTGTTCAATTATCCAGCAAATGAATTTGTCGCAGGCTTCCTCGGCTCGCCTAAGATGAATTTCTTTGAAGGCACCCTCACAAAGGCAAAGGGTGATAAGGGGCAATTTGAAGGTGAGGGGCTAAAGACAAAGGATGTCCGCCTTGTCTCGTCTGATAAAGCAAAGGGCGAGGCTGTGCGCCTTGGTATTCGCCCGCAACATATGCAACTTGACCCGAAGGGTCAGTTAAAAGGCACTGTAACCTTGGTTGAGCGTCTTGGCACTGAGACGATTGTTGAGCTGGTAAGTGAGCATGATACGGTGTTCCGTTTTGCCTCGCCAGACCAGCCAGATATCAAGCTTGGCGATAAGGTGTCATTCTCATTTGATCAAGATAAGGCACATTTGTTCTAAAAGGGGCTAGCCTATGTCAATCTCAGCAGAGCTTCGGTCTTTTCCCTCAGATTTCACCTTTGGCGTCGCCACAGCAAGCTATCAGATAGAGGGCAGTTCTTTTGGCGGTTGTGGGCCGTCCCATTGGGATGATTTTGCCAAGGTTCCTGGTGCTGTATTTGGCGGGCATGATGGCAGTGTGGCGTGCGATCATTATCATCTGTTTGAACAGGATTTAGACCTTATAAAAGAAGGTGGCTTTGATGCTTACCGCTTTTCTTTTTCATGGCCGCGCCTGTTGCCAGAGACTAATCAGCAGGTAAATTCGGAGGGTGTTGATTTTTACGATCGCTTAATTGACGGCATGTTGGCGCTTGGATTGCGGCCTTTTGCGACTTTATATCATTGGGATCTGCCGCGCCGTCATGCGCTAAAAGGGGGCTGGCAAAACCGTGATACCGCGCATTATATGGCTGATTATGCCGACCTTATCATGCGCCATTTTGGTGACAGGCTAGAGACTATCGCCCCTGTGAATGAGCCGTGGTGTGTCTCGTTCCTGTCGCATTATTGGGGCCATCATGCGCCGGGCTTGCGTGATTTAGATGCGACCGCAAAATCAATGCATAATATCCAGCTTGCGCACGGGCTGTCTATTCAGGTGATGCGTGAGGCGGGGCATAAGAATCTGGGCTGTGTTTTAAATAAGGAATATGGCGTGCCGGTTGATGATAGCCAAGTGGCGGCCGAAAAAACGCATTTGTTCGATGGTATTTACAGCCGCTGGTTTGAAGAATCGATTTTCAAAGGCCGCTATCCAGAAGAGGTGTTGGCGCTGTTTGGCGATCATATGCCAGAGGGTTGGCAGGATGATATGGCGATTATTGCCAGCCCGCTTGATTGGACAGGCGTGAATTATTACACGCGCTCTGTGATTGCCCCTGATAGCAGTGAGCCGCATCTAGGCTTTAAATGTCTTCGCGGTGATTTGCCTAAAACAGATATGGGCTGGGAGATTGAGCCTGAGGGCTTGGGCTTTTTCTTGCGACGGCTTGCCAATGATTACTGCCCTGATTTGCCGATTTATATCACCGAAAATGGGATGGCAAACGCTGATAGGGTGGGTGATGGAGCTGTGCCAGATGGGGCGCGTATCGCCTATTTTGAGCGGCATTTGGCTGAGATTGCCAAAGTGATTGATGAGGGCGTGCCAGTTAAAGGCTATTTTGCGTGGTCACTGCTTGATAATTATGAATGGGCCTTTGGCTATGATAAGCGCTTTGGCCTTGTTCATGTGGATTATGACAGCCAAATTCGGACGCCAAAACAAAGCTATTTTGATTGGCAGAGCGGCTTAATGTCACGGTAATTTAGGCTTTATGCTTTTGAAAAGACAGGTATAGTACGGCCAGCTATTCAAAAGAGGTTTTATGAAATGATTGCGCTAGCAGAGCTAGGACATATCGCGCTGATAATGGCATTGGTGATATCGCTGATGCAGGCAAGCTTGCCCGTCATGCCGTCTAAATGGGGTGTGTCTGCGCTTGCGCCGCCTCTGCAATTGGGCGCTATGTGGCTTGTTTTTGCGTCATTTGCCAGCTTGCTCTATAGCTTTATCGTGTCTGATTTTTCAGTCTCTCTTGTCGCGCAACATTCGCATTCAGCCAAACCGCTTATCTATAAAATATCAGGCACATGGGGCAATCATGAAGGCTCATTGCTTTTGTGGATTGTGATATTGGTCTTGTTTGGCGGTATTTTTGCGATGACAAGCAAGCTGGTTGAGGCACGTTTGCGCCTTTTGACCCTCGCCGTGCAAGGGCTTGTCAGTGCCGCCTTTTTGGCCTTTAGCCTATTTACCTCTAACCCGTTTGAGCGGATGGCAGACGCGCCTCTTGAAGGCAGGGGCCTTAATCCGATTTTGCAAGATGTCGGCCTCGCTTTGCATCCGCCGATGCTTTATTTGGGCTATGTGGGTCTCTCGCTTGCCTTCTCGCTTGCAGTGGCCGCCTTGATAAAGGGGCAGGTTGACAAAAGCTGGGCACGCTTAATGCGCCCTTGGGTGCTATCTGCTTGGAGCGCGCTAACCGCTGGTATCGCGCTTGGCAGTTGGTGGGCCTATTATGAGCTTGGCTGGGGTGGCTGGTGGTTTTGGGATCCTGTCGAAAATGCCTCTCTTATGCCATGGCTTGCGGCAACGGCTTTGATGCATTCGGTGATTGTGGTTGAAAAGCGTAACCAGCTAAAGAGTTGGACGGTTTTGCTTGCTATCATGGCATTCTCGCTCTCACTGGTAGGCACATTCATTGTGCGTTCAGGTCTTTTGACATCTGTTCACAGCTTTGCGTCTGACCCCTCAAGAGGCGTCTTTATCTTGGTGATTTTGCTGATAGCTATCGGCATTCCGCTTATGCTTTATGCATGGCGAGGCCCACAGCTTGCTAGCGCCTCTGATGCCTCGATGGTAAGCCGCGATACGGCGCTTATTTTCAATAATATCATTTTGGTGATTGCTGCAGCGATTGTTCTTATCGGCACATTCTATCCGCTGGCGTTGGAATTATTTGCCAATTTGCGTATTACTGTTGGCCCGCCTTATTTCGATGCGACTTTTAACCCGATTATGGCGCTTGGCCTTGTGGGGATGGTGCTAGGGCCGCTTGCCGTCTGGCGCAAAGGAAGCCTGCCACGTGCGCGGTTTGTTATCATAACAGGGGGCGCGGGCGCCGTCGGTGCGACTATGTTTGGCGTTGGTATGACCGCCCATTATTCAGCCGCCGCAATCGCTGGTCTTGGGCTTTGTGGCTGGCTTGGTTTTGGGATGTTGGCTGATATTCAAAGACAGCTGAAACTGCATCAGACAGGGCGCATGGGCCGTTTGCGCATGCTTGGCTTGCCGATTTGGGGGATGTGGCTTGGTCATATTGGTATGGCTGTGTTTTTGATGGGGGCGCTTGGTGATGGTCTTGCCAAAAGCGAGGCAGTTGTGCGTGCTATGCCGGGGGATGTGATAAAGCTTGATGATAGGCAATATCGCTTTGTTGGCATCTCTCAAAATCAAGGCCCGAATTATGGGACAGTGACGGCCAATTTGACGCTAGAGACGCTGGATGGTGCCTTTATCGCAGAGCTTGCGCCTGAAAAACGGTTCTATCCTGCTGAGCGTCAAACGACCACAGAGGCGGCCATTCGTGCGCATATTTCAGGCGATGATTACGCGGTGCTTGGTGATGGTGATGATGAGATGGGCTATAGCTTGCGCCTGTATCACAAGCCGCTTGTCAGTTGGATCTGGGGCGGTGCGCTGATAATGGCCATGGGCGGCATGCTCGCCTTTATGGGAAGGCGTAGGCTGAAAGATTTAGGAGGCGTCAATGGCTGATAAGATTGTGCCACCAAAGAGACCGCGCCTTGCCTTTTTGTTGCCTGTCATGGCGTTTTTGCTATTTGCGGTGATGGCGGCTGTTGGTCTGCAAGGCACGATTAATGGCACCCGCACGCAAGATCAATTGCCGTCAGTCCTAATAGGTAAGGCCGCGCCAGCATTTCCCGCTACGGCCTTGAATGAGGCACTTGCCAAGCCTTTATCGGCGTTCAAAGGCCAGCCTGTTTTGGTGAATATGATGGCAAGCTGGTGTGCGCCTTGCCGGGCAGAGATACCTGCATTGGCCTTGCTATCAGAAGAGGTGCCTGTGATTGCTATCGCTTATAAGGATAAGGCAGAGGATACGGCCGCGTTCCTTGAGCAATATGGCAATCCGTTTGCGGCTGTTTGGATGGATTATGATGGCACGGCTGGCATTGGGTGGGGCATTTATGGCGTGCCAGAGACCTTTTTGCTGGATGCTGAGGGGCGAGTTGTCTTGCGTCATGCGGGCCCTGTTTTCAAAGACACCATCACAGATATCATCCGCCCAGCCCTTGCAGAGTTAGCTAAATGAGAGCTGTTAGGACTGTTCTATCAGTGATGCTGGCACTATTTGTGGTCTCGTCTGCGATGATGACAGCCCATGCGATCGCACCAGAAGAACAGCTATCAGATCCGGCGCTAGAAGAGCGTGCCAGAGACTTATCGGCGCAGTTGCGTTGTCTTGTCTGTCAGAACCAATCGATAGATGATTCAGATGCTGAATTGGCCGTCGATTTGCGCCGCGAGGTGCGCGTGCAATTATCAGATGGTCTCGCAGATGACGCTATCTTGCAAAATTTGCAAGCCACCTATGGCGATTATATTTTATTAAACCCGCCTGTTAGCCGGGCAACCTACTTGCTATGGGCGACACCGTTTTTATTGGTCATCCTCGCCGCTGGTCTGTTTTGGCAATTCAGGCGCACAAGCGCTGTGTCCCTGCCAGATGAGGCAGAAGATGAGTTATCGGAAGATACAAATGATGAGGCTCTATCACGCCCCCTAATTGGCGGGGTGGCGGCGGCCATCATAGCGGTGACAGGGTTGCTTTATTGGCAAATTGGCCGGCCAGACATTGCCGCACAACCTATCTCAGAACGCGCAATAGAGCGTCAGCAAGCACAATTGCAAGAGGCAAACCTTACGGCGTCTTTGCAAGAAGCGCTTGCGACAGCAAAGCAAGATGCCCAAAACAGGCCGTCATCCGTTGAAGCTTATTTGTCGCTTGCCTTGGCACATGCACGCCTTGATGAATTCCCCCAAGAAGTTTCAGCCCTGCGCCGCGCATTGTCTCTATCAGAAGAGGCGCCTATCATTAAGGCGCTGCTGGCAGAGGCGCTTAGCCGCCAAGCTGATGGGCAGATTACCCTGCCAGCAAGAGCGCTTATTGAAGAGGTTTTGGCCATCCTGCCGACAGAACCACGCGCCTTGTTTATGGCAGGTCTTGCCGCCTATCAAGATGAGGCCTATGGGCAGGCGATTAGCTATTGGCGTCAATTGGCGGTGAGTGCGCCAAGCGGCACGCCTTGGCCAGATCTTGCGCGCCGCAATATCATCACAGCCGCAGAAGAAGGCGGCCTTGCCCTGCCAGCTGAATTTGCAGATGTACCAGATAGCCCGATACCAGATGCTGAGACAGTCGAGGCCATTGCCTCAGCGTCTGATGAAGATCGTGCTGAGATGATAGCCGCTATGGTCGAGGGCCTTGAGGCGCGCCTGTCAGAGGCGCCAGATGACCGTGAGGGATGGCAAAGGCTTATTCAGGCACGACGCGTGCTGGTGGATGAAGAGGGGCTCCTGCGGGCACTTATCGGGGCAGCAAAAGCGTTGCCAGATGACCGTGAGGCGCAGTTGGATTTGCTTGAATATGGGCTCTCGATAGAGGCGCCGGCGCTATGGCTTGCACAGGCAACAGACGCGCTAGCGCGTTTGGCACGCTTTGAGGATGCCACGCTAGAATATCTGTTCTTCGCTGGTCATGTCGCACGCTTGCAAGGTGATAAGGCACAGGCTATTGCCCATTTTGAAGCGCTTTATCAGCAAATTCCGGATGATGTCAGCGGTTTCAAAGCCCAATTAGCCGCGATTATCACCCAGCTAAAAGACGACTCTTAAAGAAAACCGCATAAGTTACGAGCGCATAGCGGTGCCTTCAGGGTCATAGATAGGCGCGCCTTGGATAGTGGCCTTATGGAATGCGCCTAAAATTTCAACATCTAGGACAGTGCCAGCATCTGCATATTCAGCCGCAACATAGGCCATCGCCATGGATTGCCCGACATGATGCGCATAAGCCCCTGAGGTGATATAGCCGACAGCCTCGCCGTCCTTTAGCACCGCCTCATCAAGTGTTGCGTCAATCGGGCTGTCCACAGTAAGAGTGACTAATTTGCGCGCGACGCCCTCTTGTTTGAATTTTAAACTGGCGTCCTTGCCAACAAAATCCTTGTTCCAATTGATAAAGGCATCCATGCCTGATTCAACGGCGTTAAAGTCAGGGCGGAATTCTAGCCCCCATGCGCCCCAGCCTTTTTCAAGGCGCAAGGACATCAAAGCGCGGTTGCCATACCAGCGATAGCCCAAATCTGCGCCAGCCTCTTCAATCGCTTCAGCCAATTTAAGCAAATATTGCGGGCGGCAATAAATCTCATAGCCGAGCTCTCCTGAAAAGCTGATGCGGTTGAGGATGACAGGTACACCGCCGACATAGCTCATGCGGCAATCACGGAATTTGAATGCCTCTGCTGAGACATCATCTCTTGTAATCGCGGCAAGAAGGGGGCGTGATTTTGGCCCTGAAAGCGCGATGCCATGCCATTGTTCTGTCTGATTTTCATGGCTGACATCATCTGGCAAGCTTTGGGCAAAAAAGCGTGAATGCGCATCTTGCATCGCGCCTGACCCGAACAGCATGAAATGTTCCTCATCAAAGCAAGCAACGGTCAAATCACCATAGAGCCGGCCTTTTTCTGTCAGCATAGGCGTCAAAGTCATGCGGCCTTTTTGTGGCACTGTGCCGGCAAGCGTTTTATTCAGCCAGTCTCTTGCGCCTTTGCCTTTGATTTCATGTTTGGCGAAATTGGCAATCTCAATCCCTGCCACATGTTCGCGCACCGCTTTGACTTCTTTTGCGACATAATCATGCGAGCGATTGCGCTCAAAGGTTGGGTCTTCCCATGCATCTTCGGGGCTATCAGCGAACCATAGCACATGTTCAAGGCCAAATGATTGGCCCATGCGCGCGCCCTTGGCAATCAGCCTATCATAGAGGGCGGTTGTCTGTTGCATGCGCCCCTTTGGCAGTGTCTCGTTCGGGAAGGTCATCACAAAGCGACGTTCATAATTCTCAGTTGATTTGACGGTGCCCCAATCAGGAGAGGCCCAATTGCCAAAACGCGCAACATCCATCGCCCAAACATCAATCGAAGGCTCGCCATCAATCATCCATTCGGCCATCGTCAGGCCAACACCGCCACCTTGACAGAAGCCGGCCATCACACCGACCGCACACCAGTAATTCTTCATGCCCGGCACAGGGCCAATCATCGGATTACCATCAGGGCCGAAGGTGAAAGGCCCGTTAATCGCAGATTTAATGCCCGCATTGCCTAGCGCAGGGATACGCTCAAAGCTAAGCTCTAGCCGGTCAGCAATATGGTCAAGATTGGGGTTCAATAGCTCATGGCCGAAATCCCACGGCGTGCCTTCAACCTTCCACGGCACGCCCACAGGCTCATAGGTGCCAAGCAACATGCCGTCACGTTCTTGGCGAAAATAGACATTGGCCTCATAATCAATACCGCAAGGCAGGCGCGTGTCTGATTGTGCGATCTCATCAATCGCCTCGGTAATCAGATAGTGATGTTCCATCGGTTGCACAGGGATATTCAAGCCGCCCATATGGCCAACTTCGCGCGCCCATAGGCCGCCACAATTCACAATATGCTCAGCGTTAATCACGCCCTTTGGGGTTGTCACATCCCATGTACCATCAGCACGCTGGCTTGTCGCTGTTGCCGGGGTATAGGTGAAATATTGTGCGCCATAATGACGGGCCGCCTTGGCAAAGGCATAGGTCGTGCCAGACGGGTCTAAATCGCCATCTTGGTCATCCCAGAGCGCGGCATAATAATGTTTTGGGTCAATCAGCGGATGGCGTCTTGCGACTTCCTCTGGCGAGATAAATTCCTGTTCAAGGCCCATATAGCGTGCCTTTGAGCGTTCACGCTTTAGGTAATCATACCATGTCTTATTCGAAGCCAGATAAAAGCCGCCTGTCATATGAAGGCCTGTTGACTGGCCTGATAGCTCTTCAATTTCCTTATAAAGGTTGATGGTATAGCTTTGCAGGCGGCTGATATTGGGATCAGAGCTGATGGTGTGAATCTGACCTGCCGCATGCCAGCTAGAGCCTGAGGTCAGCTCATCACGCTCAAGTAATACGACATCCTTCCAGCCGAATTTGGCGAGATGAAATAAAATAGAACAGCCCACAACACCGCCGCCAATAATCACAACCTTCGCATGTGATGGCAGGGTCTTTGTGGCAGGTGTGTTATCTTTGATAATTTCAGGCATGATCTATCCTCTTACTCTTAATACAAAGCATCTGTTTAATACCAATCATCTGTTTAATACCAGGCATCTGTTTAATACCAGGCATCTGGTAACTCAGCTTTGCGACGCACTACAAATTCATCTAAGGCTTCTTTTTTTGCCTCATCTAGGGGCGGTGCTTGATAATTATCAAGCAGGTCATTCCATCTATGATAGGCACGGGTGCGCATATCCATCGCGCCGCCATCTTCCCATGATTCAACATTGTCACTATCAGATAGGCGCGGCTCATAGAAAATATCTTGGTAATTGCGCATAGTGTGGGCCGAGCCAAGGAAATGGCCGCCAGGTTCCACCTCTTCATAGGCATCACGCGCAAAGGCATTCTCATCAGTCTCAAGACCAACGCTCAGGACTTTTTGATAAGAGCCAAGCCTGTCTGCATCCATAATTAATTTCTCAAACCCTGTCGCAAGACCGCCTTCGAGCCAGCCTGCCGCATGGAGGGTGAAGTTAGAGCCTGCCAGCATGGTTGAATGCATGCTATCCGCGCTTTCATAGGCGGCTTGGGCATCTTCAATTTTTGAGGCTGTCAGAGAACCACCGCACCGAAGCGGTAGACCCAATCGGCGGGCCATTTGGCCGATGACATAATTCGATATTACAGGCTCTGGCATGCCAAAGGTCGGTGCGCCTGTCTTAAGGCTCATCGAAGATAGGAAATTGCCCATCACAAAGGGCGCGCCTGGCCTGATAAGCTGGGCAAATGCGCAACAAAACAGCGTCTCTGTTATGGCCTGTGCCACAGAGGCGGCGGTGCTAACAGGGCCCATCGCGCCTGTCAGGATGAAGGGGGTGACGACCATCGCTTGACCGCGTGATGAATAAACCTGAATCGCTTCTGTGACCACCCTATCAACCAGCAGGGGCGAGTTTGTATTCACATTTGCCATGATGCATACTTGGCTATCCATCACCTCTTTGCCAAAGATGACCTCAACCATATCAACCGAATCTTGGGCGCGGCTTTTTTCGGTAATCGCGCCAAGATGCGGCTTATCACCAAGCACCAAATGCGCGTGCACCATATCAAGATGACGCTTTGAGACAGGGATATCGGTCGGCTCTGCTATCACCAGCCCTGTATGGTGCAAATTAGGGTGCATATAGGCCAGCTTTACCAGCTTTTCAAAATCCGCAAAAGTCGCATAACGTCTGCCACCTTTAAGATCTCTGACAAAGGGCGCCCCATAGATAGGCGCAAAGACCTGATTGGGGCCACCAATGACGACGGAGCGATTGGGATTGCGTGAATGTTGGGTGAATTGGGTAGGCGCCTTGGCACATAGGGCGCGTATCCATTTTGCATCTGCCTTAATCAGATCGCCATGCGGGCCTGTGGGGGTGATGCCTGCTTTGCGCCAAATCTCAAGCGCTTTTGGGTCATCACGAAAGGCGACGCCAATATTTTCAATCATCCAATCAACTTGGGCATCAATGCGTTGCAATTCCTCTTCGGTTAAGACCTCAAAGAAAGGCAGTTTGCGCTGGATGTAAGGTGATGCCGGCGATATCGCCGCATTGGCTGATGTGCGCCTTATAGTGCGTGCTCTTTTCACCATGATTGCTTCCCCCATTTTTAAACCCTCATAAACGCTAGGGGTAAAAAGCTAAATTGTAACCTTGAAAATTTTTATGATTTGGATAGTTTGTATCTATGCAAAACTTTTGGGCGACTATGCCATCTCCCCGGCATTTTGTGATATTCGAAGCGGCGGCACGCCTTGGCTCTTTCACCTTGGCGGCCGAAGAATTGCGCTTGCAACAACCATCGGTCAGTGCGGCGATTAAGCAAATAGAAGCCAGTTTAGATATAACTTTATTCTATAGAAGCCATCGTAAAATCACCCTCACAAATGCGGGACAAAGGCTCTATAATGGGGTTGCTACGGGTCTTGGCTCTATTGAAGGTGCGATAAGCGATGTGCGCGATATGGCGCGCGCTGATCATGTCACCCTTAGCACATCCTCTGCCTTCTCAACCTATTGGATGATGCCACGCATGCACCTGCTGCACGCTATTCACCCTGATATTGAGTTGCGCGTGCAAAATAGTGACCGTGAATTAGACCTAGCGGTTGAGGGAATAAGCCTCGCTATCCGTATTGGGCAGGGGCATTGGGAGGGCTATGAGAGCGCCAAGATTGCGGATGAAATCCTCTATCCTGTGGCAAGCCCTCTTGTGCTGGCGGCGGCGCCAAATCTGCGGTCCATTCCAAATTTGCTGACCATGCGTTTAATCCATCTAGAAGAGCCTATTCGCGAACGCCCCACATGGCATGATTGGTTTGCCCATCATAAAATTGAGCATATTGGCCTGAAAGGGGGCTTGCGGCTGAATGATTATGCGCTGGTACTGCAAGCGGCGATTTCGGGTGAGGGCTTTGCGACAGGCTGGGATCATATTGTGCGTGATATGATGGAAAAAGGCGTTTTGGCAGGGCGCAAAGACTGGCAATGGCGCACCGGTCGTGGCATTTATCTTGTCTGGTCAAATAGACGGCCTCTATCGGATAATGCGCGCAAAGTGCGTGACTGGATTATCACCTGTGCTGATTAGGGGCTGATTAGGGGCAGATTAGGCGCGTTTTCGCAAGGATGAGACGGTTAGCAAGCTTAAGACGACCAATGGCAGACCGATGGCGTAGGATATTCTGATGCCGAAATAATCTGCGATAATGCCTAAGATTGGCGGCGCTAATAAAAAGACCATAAAGGATAATTGCGCGAATGATGCGACATTGACCGCCGATGACCTGTCGCCCAATTGCGCGGCCGCAGATATTGTTAGCGGGAATATCACAGCCGAGCCGCCGCCTATCATCATAAAGCCAATAAGCGCGATGGCAGGGTGCATAGATAGGCTGACTGCCAAAACCCCAAAGCCGAGAATAATGAGGGAATAAAGCGAGACACGCTCAGGGCCATAGCGTTCAACATAGCTGTCAGCCAAAAAGCGAACGCCAAATTGTGATAGGGCAAAAAAGATCAAGGCAAGCCCGCTGATAAAAGGCGGTGTGGCAAAGATATCGCGCATGAATATCACCGACCAATCAATGCCGGCGCCTTCCAACAACATGGCAGATACAGACAAGGCGACCAGCCATAAGATAGGTTTTGTAGGCCGCGCAAATAAGATATGCCCATGCGTGTCATCACCTCTTTTGGGCGCTGGCTGATAGTCACGAAACAGCCATAGGGACAAGATAAGGGTCAATCCCACAAAGCCGGCAAGGTGATGAAAGGCTGAGATGCCTAATTGCGCTAACAGGGCGCCTGCGAGGCCTGCTAGGAAGAAGCCAAAGCTCCAAAAAGCATGTGAGCGGTTCATGATGCGCCGCCCAAGGCTATGTTCGACCCTATCAGCCTCTAAATTTACCGCAACCTCAATCAGACCAATACAAATGCCGGTTAAGAAAAGCGCGCCAAATAGATGGAGCGGCGTGGATGAGGCGGCGGCCATCATTTCGGTTAGGCTGATAAGAGGCACGCCCCAAATCATCGTGCGCCGAAACCCAATGGCATCCACAATCCGTCCAGCGATTAAGAGCGATATCTGTACCCCAAGCGAAATGCCGATGATTGATAAGCCCAGCATGGTCTTTGAGATGCCAAGCTGTAATTGCAAATCACCAATGCGCGGGAAAAATGCGCCAAACGCGAAGCTGTAAAGCCCAAATGAAGCAAAGACGCCAATATGAGGGTGATCGCGAAACATTGCCTGCCTTATGAATGGGTCTGGGGCGGCTTGTCATAAACCAGCCGGAAGCCTTGATGTGAGGTGGTGCTATCAGGCGAATTGGATGAGCGTGCCGCAATCCGGTAGCGATAGCAATAGCTTTTATGACACAGAAATGAGCCACCCTTGGTCACTTTAAATCCGATTTTATCCGCATGTTGCGCGCGTATTTGCTTTTTGAGTGAGCGAATTTTGAAATGCTGTGTCGTCCATTCCCACACATTGCCGCACATCTGATAAAGGCCATAGGCGTTAGGGGCAAAGCTTTGTGCGGGGGCGGTACCATAATAGCCATCTTTCTCGCTATTATCGGTGGGGAAGGTGCCTTGCCAAATATTGCAATTGAATTGCCCTTCAAGCGTATCATCGCGCGGGTCATCATCACCCCACGGATATTTCACATCACCAAGACCGCCTCTTGCGGCATGTTCCCATTCAGCTTCATTTGGCAGACGCCCGCCCGCCCATTTGGCAAAGGCCATCGCATCATGCCAGCTAATATGCGTGACAGGGTGGTCTGGCTCTGCTTGCGAGGGGTATTTTGTGCCTGTGGGATTATGCCAACACGCCCCTTCAACAGACCGCCACCAAGGCACGCCAACAACGGCTCTCTCAAAGAAATCATCATGTGGCAAAAGACCGTTAAAGACAAAGGAATCACCAAAGGCTTCGGCCTGTGTTTGATAGCCTGTCTCCTGCACAAATTGCGCAAATCTTGCATTGGTAACGGTGGTCGCATCCATCCAAAAGCGTTTGATTTTGCTGGTCCGCAACGGGCCTTCTTCATCCACCACAAGGTAGGGGGTATCTGTGCCGATAAGGGCGGTGCCAGCTGGTATTTCAACAATCGCAGAAGGGGTATCTGCGCCAAGCAAATATTCATAAGCGCGCGGCGGCTGGTTGTGCAAAGCAGCCAAAACCGCGCTATTGGCCTCAGCGCGTTGCGGCGTGCAACAAGATGATTTTTTATCCTCCATCACGCCCCCCTCATCATACATCGCGATCATGTCCTAAGTCCTGCCATCATAAGGGGCCGAAGTAAAGAGGGGGTGATGGTTTTAGTTGCCCCCCCTTGCTGAAATAGTTACTGTTTTGCCATCAGACACGGGGCGCGCAATTTCGGGCGCTTTTTTCATGCATGATAGGATATTGCGATGAATTTTGGCACCATGCGACTTGGGTTGCTTGCATTGTTGTTTGGCTATGTGATGAGCCAATTTTATCGCGCTTGCTTGGCCGTATTAACACCTGTGCTCGATAGCGAAATCGGCGCAACTGCGGCTGATTTATCGCTGGCATCTGGCCTGTGGTTCTTAACATTCGCCATTATGCAATTTCCTGTGGGATGGAGCCTTGATAGGTTCGGCCCGCGCCTGACAGCTAGCATCTTGCTGGCGATTGGCGGCGGGGGCGGGGCGGCTGTCTTTGCGATTGCCACCACCCCTTTGCATGTCCAAATCGCGATGAGCCTTATCGGCATTGGCTGTGCGCCTGTGCTTATGGCGTCTTACTTCATCCTAGCACGCGCTTTTCCGCCGGCGATGTTTGCGACATTAGGCGGCGCGCTCATTGGTATTGGCACGATGGGTAATTTGGCAAGCGCCGCGCCGCTGGCACTGGCGGCAGAAGCCTTTGGTTGGCGCGAATCTCTGTGGGTGCTATGTGCGATTACGGCGGCGATTGCGACCGCAATCTGGGTGTTTGTGCGCGATCCTGAAATTAAGGATGCGGATAAGAGCGCCAGCAATAAAGGCGCATCTGACGGCTTTATCACGATTTTTAAAATCCGCGCCCTGTGGTTTATCGCGCCTTTGATGTTCTTCTCTTATGCGGCGGCCGCTGGTCTTCGCGGCCTGTGGGCTGGGCCTTATATGCAGGATATCTTTGCCCAAGATGCTAGCGGCATTGGGTTTGTGACATTGGCGATGGGCGCTGGCATGTCTGTGGGCAGTTTTATCTATGGGCCGCTCGATAGGTTCTTTGGCACAAGAAAATGGGTCATATTAGGCGGTAATTTAGGCACGCTGTTAAGCTTGCTTGCCCTTGCGCTTATCCCTAATCTCGGCCTGATTGGTGCAACGGTTTTGTTGACGCTGGTAGGGGTGTTTGGCATGTCCTATCCGATTATGATGGCGCATGGCAGAAGCTTTATTGCGCCTCATTTAATCGGTCGCGGTGTCTCGATGTTAAATCTCTGTTCTATTGCGGGTGTCGGCTCTATGCAGGCATTATCGGCAAGTGCTTTTGCCTTTGGGGCAACGACTAGCCAGCTGGCAGGCTATCAGGCTTTGTTCCTGTTCTTTGCCCTGCCTTTATTGGTTGCCTCATTCATCTATCTATTTTCTGAAGATCGCCTTGATTAGGCCTGTTCAATAAGGAGGCCAGCATAATGGCAAAGACGATATTACTGACAGGCGCAACAGACGGGCTTGGGGCATTGGCCGCACAAATGCTGGCAGAACAAGGCCATCATTTATTGCTTCATGGGCGCAGACAAGCGCGTCTTGATGAGATGGTGCAAGACTTATCAGCCCAAACAAGGGTGACAAGCTATCGCTGTGATCTGTCATCATTGCGTGATGTTGCGCGCATGGCAGATGAAATAGCCGCCAACCATCAGCAGATTGATGTGATTATCAATAATGCAGGTGTGTTAAAGGCTGAGCAGACAAAGACAAATGAGGGGCTAGAGTTGCGCTTTGCGGTGAACACAATCGCGCCCTATCTTTTGACCAAAAAGCTTCTGCCTTCATTGCCAAAGGGCGCGCGTGTTGTGAGCCTATCATCGGCGGCTCAACGGCCTGTTGACCTTGATTATTTGCGCGCCTTTGGTGAGATGGATGATATGAATGCCTATGCGCAAAGTAAGCTTGCGATTACCTCTTGGTCAAGACAGATGGCATTGGCAGACGCTACGCGTGTTTATGTGTCTGTTAATCCTGCCTCTTTATTGGGTACCAAAATGGTCAAGCAAGGCTTTGGTATTGAAGGCGCTGATATCAGCGTTGGGGCAGATATTATTTGCCGCGCCGCCCTATCTGATGCGTTCGCAGAGGCAAGCGGGCTTTATTATGATAATGACGCAAAAAGCTTTAGCGCGCCTCATGAAGACGCGCTAAATGATGCGATAGGGCAAGATATCATCGCCATTATGGATGGCGTGCTTGCCAGATTATAGGGGCCAGATTATAGGGGCCAGAGTAAAAGCGTAGGCGGTTAATCAAGCACCACCCGGCCATTTGGCGTGTTCACATCAAATGACAAAGCTGTCTCGCCTTCGGTGATTGTGGCCAGATGGTCGATTTCCAAAGCTTCAAAAATCGCCTGCAATTTTGCAGGGTCTGGATGGGTGAGGGTGATCTCATTCAGGCGGATGCCTAAATCTTGTTGCACAGTGCTTGGGTGCGGGCCCGGAGACCATTCAATAAAGGCCGGGATCAGGCCTTGTTCTGGCAGTGAGCCATCTTTGGGAATGGTGAGCCGCCATGTTCTGTCACCGCGTGACATATTCACAATCTCGCCCAAATCAACAGGGCTATTGGCGACGGTTTTATCCAGATCATCTGTGTTCACAACCCAGCAAAGCGCGCGCGGGCGTATCGCAAGGCGGTCAATCGTGCGCGCCTCATCAAGGGAAAACCATCTGATGCGATCTGGCTGTGGGGCGTCAGGGTCAATCGCAATCAATTCCATAAATTGACCCTCGCCCGTTGCCATAATGCCGTTATGCGTGCTCATCAAAGGATGCTTGCCGCCTTGCGGTATCTCAACGCCTATTGTCTGTTTTAGCGCGTCTGTGCCAGATGCTAGGTCGCTTGCGCCAAGCGTGAAATGATCGATACTATTCGCCATAGTAAAGCTCCTTTTTAGAATAGCTGATGGACAGCAAATAGGGTGATAGCGGGGAAGGCTGTGAGGATTATAACGCGCAGTAAGTCACTTGCCACAAAAGGCAGGATGCCGCGATAAGATTCTGCGAGAGGCACATCGCCTGCGAGCTTGTTTATCACAAATAAATTCATCCCAACAGGCGGGGTAATAAGGCCGACCTCAACAACGATCAATACAAGCACGCCAAACCAAAGCGCAGCATCTTCTGGCCCCATGCCAAAATCGAGTGTTTGAAAGACAGGGAAAAAGACAGGGATGGTCAGGATAATCATTGAAAGGCTATCCATGAAACAGCCCAAGATTAGATAGATGATTAAAATCACCGTCAAAATAATCCACGGGTTGGCGTTTAGCCCTTCTATCATTGCGGCCGCTTCGAATGGGACACGGCTGAAGGCAAGGAAGCTGTTAAAGACTGCCGCGCCAAGGAGGATGGCAAATATCATCGCGGTGGATTGGGCGGTCTCAAGGATGGCATCTTGGATGCCTTTGCGGTCAAGCCCGCCATTAAAAAACGCATAAAGACCTGTGGTGCCAGCACCAACGGCCGCGCCTTCTGTGGGGGTGAACCAACCAAGATAGATGCCGCCTATGACAAGGGTAAAAATGGTGATGACAGGCCAAATGGCGAATAAGGCTCTCAAGCGCTCACCTAGGCTTGTGCGCTCTTGCGGGACTTCGTCCTTCTCCCATAATTTGGCCAAGATGCCGATGGTAACCATATAGCCTAGGACGGCTAGGAAGCCTGGTATAAAGGCGGCGATGAATAATTTGGCGATGTTTTGTTCTGTCAGAATGGCATAGATGACAAGCACAACAGACGGCGGGATAAGCACACCCAATGTGCCGCCCGCGGCGAGCACGGCGGTTGATAATTTGTCTGAATAGCCATGTTTGCGCAATTCAGGCAAGGCGACTTGCCCCATCGTGGCGGCTGTTGCCAAGGATGAGCCGCAAATGGCGCCAAAACCGCCGCAAGCCACAATCGCCGCTTGGGCAAGGCCGCCTCGTCTGTGGCCAACAAATGTTTTAGCTGTTTGGAATAAGGCCTTTGACATGCCGCCCTTAGAAGCAAATTGCCCCATCAGCAAAAACATCGGGATGACTGATAACGAATAGTTCGAGAAGGTCGAATAGGTGACATTCTTCATCTGTGCCAAAAACGGGTTCCAATTGCCCAAGATCAGATATTGGCCAACAATCCCAACCAGCAACATAGACAGCATAATCGGCACGCGTGCCAAGATAAGTACAAGCAGTAAGGGCAGGGCATAGAGGCCAATTTCAAAACTGGTCACGACGATGTCTCCTGCAAGCTCTCATACATATGCTGGCCTGTGATGGTAAGATATGTGGCGGCAATACAGGCGAGCACCCATAAAACACTGGCAGGCAGAGCGGCGGCATAGCCCCACCAAGAGGGCAGCTGTAGGATAAAGGTCGTCTCGCCCCAATTATATTTATCCATCATGCCGAAATAAAGCTGGCGCGTGATGATGATGGCAATCAGGCTCATGCCTGCATGGCTGGCGATGGCGATAAGCCATGAGAGGCGCGGTGGCAGGCGGCGTGATAGAATATCAACCGACACATGGCCAAAGCGCATCTGGCAATAAGGAAGTGAGCAGAAAACAACAAAGGCTGTGCCATTTTCAACCAATTCAAAATCACCTTGGATAGGGCCAAAGCCATAAGCGTTAATGGTGCGGCCAATCACCGAAATGATTGTCAAAGCGGCCAAAGCAATAAGGATAAATCCGCCACCCAAAGCAAAGGCTTTGCTGGTTTTGTCTATCAAAGCAAGCATCTTATTTTGCCAGTTGCTATTATCGGCCGTCATCATCTTTTATCACCAGCGCTATTTATTTGAAGCATCACTCTTTGGTCTCGGACTATACGGGGAAAAGAAACAAATTGTCACTAAGGCAAGATAAAAAAATCCGCCCATTAACAGATACTTCAATGGGCGGATTAATTGATTTATAACGGGCTGATTTAAGCCGGTTTATTTTTCAGCCGCAATCGCCTCTCGTGCCGCGGCCACAAGACCTGCGCCATCAAGGCCTTTACTGTCCATCTCAGAAATCCAACCATCGATTACAGGCTGAACCGCTTCAACCCATTTGGCCTTGTCTGATAGGCTAATCTCGACCACCTCATTGCCGGATTCGGTGGCGATACGCTTGCCCACAACATCAGCTTGATCCATCGCACGCCCGAATGAGCGGGCAATCTCCACGCCTGAATTGCGGTCAAGGATAGCGCGCAAATCAGCTGGCATTGCCTGATAAGACGCCTTGTTCATGATGACGCCAAAGGTCGCGGTATATAGGCCTGTTTCGCCTTCAAACCCTGTGTGCGAATCTGTTAGCTGGGCGATTTTTAGTGGCACAGATACCTCATAAGGAATAACCGCGCCATCAATCACGCCTTTTGACAATGATTCAGGCACCGCCGGTACGGGCATACCAACAGGGGTCGCGCCAAGCTCGCCTAGCATGCCTGTGATAACACGTGTTGGGCCGCGTAGCTTTTTGCCTTTTAGATCGCCAAGTGTCTTAACCGCTGGGCCTTTGACGTGAATGATGCCAGGGCCATGCGTGTGGAAGCCAAGCGGATGAACGTCACTAAATTCAGCCATGCCATTTGCTTCGACATATTTCTGCAAAGCAACAGAGCTTGATTCCGCATCACCTGTCATGAAGGGCAATTCAAACGCTTCGACGGTTGGGAACAGGCCTGGCGTATAGCCTAGAACGGTCCAAACAATATCAACAACACCATCACGCGCTTGCCCATATAGGGATGGCGGTGCGCCACCTAGCTGCATTGAAGGGTAATGTTCGATTTTGATGCGGCCATTTGATTCTTCTTCAATTTTCTTAATCCAAGGCTCAATCCCACGTGCGGGAATATCAGCTTTCAGCGATAAAAATTGATGAAAACGCAATGTGACATCCGCTGCATTTGCCGCTGACACCATGAATGAGGCAGCAAGCATTGTCGCCGCGATAGAAATGATTTTTTTCACCATAAGCCTCCCTATTTGAATTATGTATTTGTGAAATATCTTATCTTAATTTTATAAGATGTTTTCCTCATTCTACAAACAATTTTCAGGAAAATACTATTTTGCCACCTGTTATGGCGAGACGTTTTACAGCCCTATTATTCAGTGATACGGTAATTTGGTGATCATTATGGTCACCTTTTTTATGGGAGTCCGTAATGGCACAAACCGTTCAAGTAAAATCATCCAATTTGTTCACGCCTATTCTCATTGCATCAAGCTTGGTCTTATTTCTAAGCTTTATGGTGCGTGCTAGTTTTGGCGTGTTTCAAATACCGATTGCGGAAGATTTAGGCTGGTTGCGCAGTGAATTTTCGCTTGCCATTGCGATTCAAAACCTCGCATGGGGGCTGGCAACGCCGCTATTTGGCGCCTTTGCCGAGAGACTTGGCGACAGGCGGGCGATTTTGATAGGCATCGCTTTTTATGCCGCTGGTTTGTTATTCAGTGCCTATTCAGTCACGGCCTTTGGCCACCAGCTATTAGAGGTGATGGTCGGCTTTGGTATTGCGGGCACCGGTTTTGGCGTATTGCTTGGTGTTGTGGGGCGTGCGGCCTCTGATAAAAACAGATCGTTGGCCCTTGGTGTCACAACCGCCGCTGGTAGTCTTGGTCAGGTCGTCGGCCCGCCTTTAGCGCAATATTTGCTTAGTGATATGCATTGGTCAGAAGTCTTCGTCGTCTTTGCCTTCATCATTGTCGCATCTGTCATGTGCCTGCCATTTTTGAAAAGCGACTATAAGGCAACAAAGGCAGAGTTAGAGGAATCGCTTGGCGAGATTGTCACAAGAGCGGCCAAAGATCCCAATTACATCATGATCTTTATCGGCTTCTTTAGCTGTGGTTTCCAGCTTGCTTTTGTCACCGCGCACTTCCCTGCGCTTGTCACAGAGACCTGTGCGGCGATTGATCCGAACGGCCTTTTGGCAAAATTTGGCATCACGACGACCGCCGCGCTAGGGGCGCTGTCCATCGCGGTAATCGGTGTCTTTAACATCATCGGGACTATCTCAGCAGGGGCGCTTGGCAATAAATATAAGAAAAAGAACCTGCTAGCCCTTATCTATGCAGGGCGCACATTGATTGCGGCTTGGTTTATCATCATGCCGATAACGCCGACGAGTGTGCTAGTATTCTCGGTTGTGATGGGCTCATTATGGCTTGCCACAGTGCCGTTGACATCAGGGCTCGTGGCGCATCTATACGGGCTTCGTTATATGGGCACGCTTTATGGGCTGGTCTTTTTCTCGCACCAGCTAGGCTCATTTGTCGGCGTCTGGCTAGGTGGTGCGTTTTATGACCAGTTTGGCTCTTATACCGCCGTCTGGTGGGTTGGGGTCGGCACAGGCCTGCTATCGACCTTGGTGCATCTGCCAATTAAGGAAAAAAGCCCGCAAGCTGTGGCAGCTTAAATGGCTATCTTTTATTTGGCGCGGTGGGCAAAGCTATCGCGCCTAAAGCTATAGAGGGCGGCAGGGTCAACGGCGACATCAATCACAGCTGGCCCATCGCAGGCAAGCGCGGCTTCAACCGCTTGTGTGACCTCATCAAGTGTCTCTGCCTTAAAGCCCTTGGCGCCATAAAGCTCTGCTAGCTTGTCAAAAGGAGGGCTTGAGATATTCGCACCAATATAGCGTTCACCAAAGAAGTCGCGCTGATAGGCTTTTTCTGCGCCCCAGCATTGGTTGTTCATCACGATGGTCACTGTGTTAATGCCGTAATCAACCGCGGTTGATAGCTCAGAGACAGTCATCCCAAAGCCGCCATCACCCATCAAAGAGATAACAGGCCGCTCTGGCACAGCTAATTTTGCGCCAAGACCGCAGGCAAAGGAAAAGCCGACAAGGCCAAAATCAAGCGGTGTGTAAAGACTGCCTGGTTGATGATAATTGATGTTATCGGTTGCTTGTAGACATAATGTGCCCGCATCCATGGTGAAGACGCTATCTTGTGGCAGGGCGCCGCGCAAACGGTGATAAAGCGCGGCAGGCTGGATAAACTCTGCGCTAGCCAAGGCAAGGGCTTTTTCATCTCTTTTGGCAAGATAGGCTTGGCGTTCAGCCTGATATGATTTCGTCCAATCATCGGCTAATGCCCTGTCATCTAATGATGAGAGCGCCTCTGTTAGCATAACAGCGGCGGTTGGCGCATCAGCAATCATGCCAAGGGCTATCGGGAAATAACGGCCAATCGCTGTCGGCTCTTGCTCAATCTGGATAATGTCGGCGTCTTTATTGATATTATCATAGCTAAAGAAGGTCGAATTAAAGCCAAGGCGCGTGCCAAGGGCGAGGATGACATCAGCTTCTTTTACCAAGCGCGAGGCAACCTCATTACCGCGCGGCCCCATCTGGCCCGCATTGAGCCTATGGCCAAAGGGCAGCGCATCACCATGGCCGGGAGATGTGACGATCGGGCAATTGATCGCCTCAGCAAGCGCAAAAGCGGCCTCATGGGCACGTTCATTCTTAATTCCGCCGCCCGCAACAATCACAGGACGGCTTGCGCCGCGCAACATCTGTGCGGCTTGTTTTAAGGCCTCTGGCGAGGGGGCGGCAACGGCTGGCATGCGATAGGCTGATGGCGGGGTGAGCGGCGCAAACTCTGCCTCACCAGATAGCACATCACGCGCCATATTTACCTGCACAGGCCCTTTGCGCGGCGCATTCGCGACACGGTATGCTTCTTGGATAATCTCTTGAATACGCGCGGTGGATGGCACATTCCACGTCTTTTTGGTCACAGGGCGGAACAGCGCCTCTTGGTCAACTTCTTGGAAGCCGTCCTTGTAATGGTGCGAGGTCGCAAGCGCGCCGGCAAGCGATATAACAGGCGAGAAAGCGGCCTTTGCTTGGGCAAGACCTGTGACAAGGTTGGTTGCGCCCGGGCCATTTTGCCCCGCTAATATCACGCCTGATTTGCCTGACGCTCTGGCAAAGCCATCTGCCATATGGGTGCCTGTGCGCTCATCATGGACGCCGACAAATTGGATATCAGAGGCATCATAGAGCGCGTCAAACAGCTCCATCGTCGCGGAGCCGATAAGGCCAAACACATGGCTTGTTTGTTCATTCTGAAGGGCTTGAACGGCCGCTTGGCCACCTGTCATAGCTGTTTTCTGGCTCATAATTTATCTCTTCTCATCGGCTGTGATGATGTCATCTAAAAAGGTAAGAATAGGGGTGGTGAAAAGGCTCGGGGCTTCAAGCAGGCCTAGATGTTGCAGGTGAGGGACGATGATAAGGCGCGCGCCTTCAATCTCCTCAGCAATCGCTTCTGACATCGCCACATTAGAGCCTGTATCATGCGCGCAGGTCATGACAAGGCAGGCGAAGTCTAGGGCTGGCTCTGGGCGGATAAGCTCAATCACGCCGTTTGCTAGGACAAAGCGATGGTCGGCATAATTTTGTGCATCATTGGCAAGAACTGTCTGGCGCACCCAATCGGTCTTCTCAGGGTTGGCAGAGCGAAATTCTTTGGTAAACCAGCGTGCTAGGGTTGTTTCAATCGTAGCGGCCGCCCCACCTTCGCTTGTATCTTTGGCACGTTGTTCGACAAGTGCCTGTTCTTCTTCGCCGCGCTCATGAGGTGAGTTTAAGATGATAAGAGAGGCCACCCTATCAGGATAATCCATCGCCATGCGCCGGTTTATCATACCGCCAAGAGAAAAGCCGATGAGATGCGCCCTATCAATCGAAAGATGCCTCATCAAGTCATTTAACTGCGCCGCAAGCACAGATAGAGACGGCGCCTCATCTGGCAAATCACTCTCGCCATGACCGCATAAATCATACAGAATGATATGATAATGCGCGGCAAGGGCAGGGATGAAATCATCCCATGTCCGTCTTGTCAGGCCAAGCCCGTGGATAAGGATAAGCGCGGGCGCTGTCTCCTTATCAGGGCCATGTGTCTCATAGGCGGTACCGGTTGGGGTTTTCATCGAATGACCTTATACGCCTGCTGGATTTTCAACATCTCTGCCCATCTCTTTGAGGTCAGCATAGCGGTCACCAATGCGGTGATGAGGATGACCACCAATAGAGCCGCCAAGCGCGATGATGATCTCATCAGGGGCAGGGGCATCTGCGACTGAGACCGAAATCGTCTGATAGTGAGAGCGTCTGCCGCCATCATCCTTATCCATCAATGGGATCAGCAATGTACTGCCGCCAACGGCTTTGATATTGGCAAAGGCAAGATAGCTTTTTGCATCAATTGCCTCACGCAGCTGGTTGCCGAACCATAGCGAATGCGTCAAGGCTTGGGCATGTTCAACCTCGCCGCCCATGCCAACAAGTGAGGCTTTGCCCACACCCTCGATGGTGCCACCTGACAGGCGCAAAAGATTTTCGGTAAGCACTTTGCCAATCACAGGGCATTGCTCTTTAATCTCAGGGCTTAGATCTTCCACAAAGCCTCTGCCAAACCACGGGTTGCGCACGACGGCCAAGGCGGCATAAAGATAGGTGGGATTTTCCACAGGCTTGCCACCTTCAACATAAGTGGTCTGTGTCCAATCAATGGTACGTCTAATTTCTACGCTCATAAGTCTCTCCTAGCAGGTGCTGCCCTAGCGAAAGGCAGGCATAACATCGTTAATAAATAATTCCAGGCTTCGTTTTTGTTGCGCCATATCAAGCCCCATAGAGGCGTAATAGATAAAGGCATCAACGCCAATCTCTTGATATTGTTTAATCTTGCCAATCACTTCATCAGGGCTGCCAAAGACCAGATTTTGGGCCAGCATTTCAGGCTCAACACGCACATTGCCCTCAAGCGAGGCAAGTGGCACCTTTGACGGGAAGCCGTTTGTGACCTCACCAGACTTCATCATCAAATTGCCAAACATGGCAAGCGCAGAGCGCACCGCATCAAGGGCCGCTTGCTTATCATCTTGGGTCTCATAAACAGATGTGTGGCGCATCATCGCCCATTTGCCCGTAAAAGGCCTATCAGATTTGGCAATCGCCTCATCAAGACGCTCACGATAGGCCTCAGCTTCTGAGAATGGCATCGTCAAAGGCCAGCTCATGATGTTGCAATTATGTTCAACCGCATAATCAAAGGTCACAGGCGATCTTGCCGCCACCCATAGAGGCACCTCATCTTGCACAGGCTTTGGGCAAGAGGTTGAGGCTGGGAATTGCCAATGCTCGCCCTCATGGGTGACATCGCCTTTCCATAGCGCTTTGATAAGTGGCAACATTTCTTGCAAGTATTTATAGCCATCCTTTTGGTCAAGGCCGGGACGCATACGGTCAAATTCGCGCTGATAGGCGCCAGAACCAATGCCTAAATCCATACGACCGCCACTAATGAGGTCAGTCATCGCCGCCTCGCCAGCCAAATTAATCGGGTGCCAATAGGCGGCATTCACAACGCCCGCACCAAGGCGGATATTTTTGGTATTTGCCGCCCACCATGTCATTAGCTGAAATGGGTTAGGGGCAATCGTCATCTCAAGCGCGTGATGCTCTGCCGCCCAAACAAGCTCAAATCCGGCCTCATCAGCCATCTGAACCATTTCAAGCGTATGATTGCGCACATCTTCCATAGAGACCGTGTCATCCATGCGCTCAAGATTAATGCTTAGATGAAATTTCATAATAAACGCTCCTCTGAAACAAGAATTGACGCGGCTTAGCGCGGTTGGAATGGGTTAGCGATAGGGTCGTCTGACATATTCATCCAGACAGTCTTGGGGCGTGTGTAATCCATCAATGCTTGGAAGCCTGCTTCTCTGCCATGGCCTGAATGTTTCATGCCGCCAAATTCAGCGATGGGCGAGATAGCACGGTAGGTATTCACCCAAATAATGCCCGCGCGTATGTTCTGTGATAGGCGCAAAGCTCTGGCGTTATTGGTCGTGAAGATGCCAGCCGCTAGCCCGTAATCACTATCATTGGCAAGCGCGAGAACCTCATCTTCGGTTTTGAAGCGTTGGACCGCCAAGACAGGGCCGAATAATTCTGTCTGCACAAGGCTCATAGATTGGTCAGGGCAGTCGATGATGGTTGGCTCAAAATACAGCCCGCCTAAATCTTCGCGTGCGTTGCCGCCGGCCAAGATTGTGCCGCCTTGTTCAACCGCAAGGGCCACTTGCTCTGTGATAAGGCTCATCTGGCCTGTGGTGCAAAGAGGCCCCATCTCTGTCTCATCTGCTTGCGGGTCGCCAATCTTAATGCCCTTGGCAATGGCGACCATCTTTTCAAGGAATTCATCTGCGATATCCTCATGCAAATAGAGGCGAGAGCCTGCGACACAAGACTGGCCTGTTGCGGCAAAAATACCAGCGACAGAACCATTAACCGCTGATTCGATATCCGCATCATCAAAGACAATAAACGGGGATTTGCCGCCAAGTTCTAGCGATACTTCCGCAAAATTTTCAGCCGAATTGCGGATAATATGACGCGCAGATTGAGTGCCGCCTGTAAAGGCAATACGTGCGATGCTAGGGTGGGTTGTCAGCGTCTTACCGCACGGGTCACCAAAGCCTGTGATGATATTGATGACGCCGTCAGGGATGCCGGCTTGCTTGGCCAATTTACCAAATTCTAGCAAAGGCGCAGAGGCATGTTCTGAGGCCTTTAGAACAATCGTGTTGCCTGTTGCCAAGGCAGGGCCAATCTTCGTCGCTGATAAGAACATCTGCGAATTCCACGGAATAATCGCGGCAATCACCCCAAGCGGCTCACGATATGTGAAGACAAACATATCAGGCTTATCAATCGGCAATGTATCGCCATGCAATTTATCAGCCGCGCCAGCATAATAACGCAGATATTCAGCGATATATTGACACTGCCAGCGTGTTTCTTTGAACATCTTGCCGGTATCAGTGGTCTCAATGCGGCCAATAGCCTCAGAATTTTCGGCGAGCAGATCAGCTAGCTTGCCAAGTAATTTACCGCGCATGCTAGGCGTCATCTGCCCCCATGGCCCTTGCAAAGCATCAGAGGCCGCGCGAACAGCCCTATCAACATCATCAGCCGTCGCGGCGGCAAAGCTTGCCCAAACAGCGCCTGTGGCTGGATTGACAGAGTCAAACCGTGCCCCATCACTGGCAGGCACAAACGCGCCATTAATTAACATGTCATAAGATGTGATATCGCTCATCTCTGATAGCCCCCCGACTGTCTTATTAGAAACAAGACATTTGCAGATTTAATAAATTTTGAAAAACGAATTTTTTTCACTTAATAATTCAAAATTATTGAAGTATCATGGAGGTATGAATCAATCAGCCTTGAAAACATTTATCGCGATTATTGAAACAGGGTCTTTGGTTAAAGCCTCAGAGCGATTGAACGTGACACAATCTTCGGTGACGATGCGCCTTAAAGCGCTTGAAGAAGAGGTTGGGCAGACATTAATCATCCGCCAAAAATCAGGTGTGAGCCTAACCGCCGCTGGCACGAAGCTGTTATCTTATGCGCGGGTGATTGATGGGCTATGGGGACAGGCTTTGCGCGCGACCTCTCTGCCGCAGGGCATGTCACAAATCTATAATATTGGTTGCACGCCGCTATTGTGGGATTTAGGTGGTCGTCATTTCTTTAACAAGCTTCGCGCCTATGAGGTAGGGTTTGCGCTATCGGTGCAACAAGCTGATGAGGGGGTGTTAATCAAAGGCTTAAATGAGGGTACCATTGATATGGCGCTTGTTGGTGAGCCTGTGGTGCGCAAATCGCAAAAGGCATTGCAGCTTGATGATGAAGAATTAGCGCTCTATTCAGATCGCATTGAGACACCTCTGCGTTTTGATAGCCAGTATGTTTATGTTGATTATGGCCCTGATTTTAGACGCCAGCATGATGAATATTATTATGATGCAGGCGCCGCCTATGTCAGCTTTAACACGGCACAAATGGCGCTGTCTTATTTGCGCGAATTTGGCGGATCTGCTTATTTACCGCGCCGGCTGGTCAAAGAGGCGCGTGCGCAAGACGAAGGTGATGATGCAAAAAAGCGCCTGTTCGAGATGGAACAGGCGCCTTGTTTTCAGCTTCAAAAACATCTCATCATGAAATTAGATGAGCGTGAAGACAGCGCTTGGATTGAAGCGCTTTTATCAGAATCAGACCTACTCAGCCGCTAGTGGGCGGCGCCTGATACGCGCAATTACCCAGCTCTTTGCCCGGGTAAGACGGTTGTCGACATTCTCCCCCAAAACAAGCAACGCAGGTGTTGCTAGCAAGGTTAAGATGGTCGCGAAGGTCAAACCGCCTGCGATTGTGCTTGCCAAATCTGTCCACCATTGTGATGACGGTGCGCCAACAAGAATAGATCTGTCACCAAATTGGATGGTCAATTCAAACACCATCGGCACAAGGCCCAAGATAGTCGTCACGGCCGTCAAGATAACCGGGCGGAAACGCGCAAGACCGGCATGGAACGCGGCTTGCCTTGCATCATAGCCTTTCTTGCGGAACTCATTAAAGGTGTCGATCAGAACGATGTTATTATTCACGACCACCCCTGCAAGCGCGATAATGCCAAGGCCTGACATCACAACCCCAAATGGGCGCTCCATAATCCATAGCCCCAAAAAGACGCCGCCAGAGGATAGAATAATCGCCGACATGGTCACGATTGTCTGCCACACTGAGTTGAATTGAATCATCAAAATCAGCACCATCAGACACATTGAAAGCGCGAATGAAGAGCCAAGGAAGGCTTGCGTTTCAGCAATATCTTCACTCTCACCGCCAAATTCAACGCGTGAGCCGTCTGAGATTTTAGCCTCATCAATGGCGCTCTGCAAATCGGCAACAAGCTTATCAGGCAACAGGCCTTCTTCGACATCTGCGTCAATATAATAGAAACGCTGGCCATTTTTGCGCTGGATATCGCCGCCTTTTGGCTGTGGCACCAATGAGGCAAAGACCGTCAGAGGCACATAATTGCCTGAGGCTGTGGGGATGCGCAATTCTTCTAAACGGTCAAGATTACGCTGGCCACGCTGGAAGCGCAAAGTGATATCAATCTCATCATCTGAATCATCAGGGCGATAATCAGAGATATCAACACCGCGCGTGATAAGCTTGACCATATCGCCAATCTGGTCAATTGAGACACCGTGGCGCGCCGCTTCATCGCGGTCAATCTGGATGGTCCATTCAATCCCCGGAAGAGGGCGCGAGTCAGTGATATCGACAAACCCGCCCATATCCTGCATCAGCTGGACAATTTGGGCTGTGGCATTGGAAGCTATATCAAGGTCATCATTGAAAATCTCAAGATGAATAGGCTTGCCGCCACCGGGCCCGCCTTGTTGGGCTGTGATTGAGATATCAACACCCGCAAGCCCATCGAGGCGCGCGCGCATATCATCAATCAGCACATTGGCCGTCTCACGTTTTTGCCAATCTTCAAAAACGGTGCGGATAAAGCCAATTGAATCAGCCGGGCTTTCATTACCGCCCGGGCCAGATTTGGCATATTTGGCAGACACACCGTCAACTTGCAGAATGCGTCCCTCGGCTTGCTTTACCAGATTGTCTTTTTCCTCAGCTGCCAAATCACCGCGCGCCAGAATTTGCACAACAGCTTGTTCAGGTTCGATGTCGGGGAAGAAGCTAACGCCAAGACCAGCTGAGCTATAGACGCCAAAGGCAAAGGTCATAAAGCCGGCAACCGCCACAACCACCAATGAGGGGAAGTGAATAGCGCGCTTTAAAATCCAGCGATAAGCGCGCGGCGCACTTCGTCTGGCACCACCCTTATCAGGCGCTTTTTTGCCAATCATCCCACCAAGTACGGGCACAAAGATAAGCGCCATAATCAAAGAGGCTGAAAGCACGCAAATCACGGTGATCGGCAGATATTTCATAAAGCCGCCAACAATGCCCGGCCAATAAAGCAGGGGCAAGAACACCATCAATGTGGTGATAGTAGAGGCAATAATCGGCCATGCCATGCGCAAGGCCCCATCACGATAAGCGGTTTTCCGGTCGGCGCGTTGCGATATACGCCTATCGGCATATTCGGTCGTGACAATTACCCCATCAACCAGCATACCTGCCACCAGAATAAGCGAGAATAGTACAATGATATTCATCGTCACGCCAAGGTAGGCAAGAACCGTGATGCCCATCAAGAAACTGCCCGGAATCGCAAGGCCAACCAATGTCGCATTGCGCAAACCAAGGCTTGCCACAACCACCACCATCACAATCACAACCGCGGCTGTCACATTGTTGGTCAAATCGCCCAGCAATGTGCGCACAGTTTTTGAATCATCGTAAAGATAGCTCACCTTCACATCGCCCGGCAGGCTCTTTGCGCCTTCATTAATGATCGCTCTTGCGGCGCCTACGACCTCTAGGATATTTGCACCAACACGTTTTTTTACATCCAAGACAACAGAGCTTTGGCCGTTTACACGTGACCAGCCATTCGCATCTTGAAAGGCACGACGGATAGTCGCGATATCGCTGAAGTGAATGGTCGTCCCATCAGCGATTTTAATCGGCATATTATTGAGATCTTCAAGGCTTTCGATAACGCCCGGCACTTTGACAACCAACCTGCCAGCACCTGTATCAATCGCGCCAGCTGTCACCAGCTGGTTATTTGCGGCGACAAGACCAATGACACTTGCCGGATTTAGCCCATAGGCCTCAATCGCAAGCGCATCGATGAGGATTTCAATCACCTCCTCACGGTCGCCGCCAATATCAACTTCAAGCACGCCATCAACCGCCTCAAGACGGTCTTTTAATTCACGCGCCGCAAGCACCAATGAGCGCTCATCAAGATTGCCGTAAAGCGCGGCTGTCAGGATTGGAAATAGCCCCAATGATATCTCATTGACCTTCGGCTCATCTGCGTTAGCGGGCAGATCAGGCTTGGCATCATCAACCGCTTTTCGGACATCTTCCAGCACAAGATCAATATCTTCACCAGCAAGGAATTCCAATGTCACAGACGCATAACCTTCGGTTGCTACACCTGTCATTTTATCAAGGCCTGCGACTGATTGCAGTTGCTTTTCAAGCGGTTTTACCAACAGCTTTTCAGCGTCAGATGGCGAGATGCCTGAATAGCTTACAGAGGCGTAGGCCACGGGAATTTCGACATCTGGGTTGGCTTCTTTTGGGATTTGCACCGTTGCGTTAAAGCCAACAAACAAGATGATTATCAGCATAAAGACAATAGCACCGGGGCGGCTAAAGGCCGCTTTGATGAGCGCATGCATTAGCTGTTCTCCCCGCTTGTTGTGTCAAGCTCATAGCGCACAGCTTCACCTTCGGATAAGAAGGCCTGTCCTGCGGCAAGCACAATAGTGTCATCGCCAAGGCCTGAGATGAAGGCTGAATTGCCTGATGTGCGGACTAATTCGACAGCAACAGTTTTAACCCTCTCATCAGCATCAACGATCTTCGCTGTCAGCTGGCCATCTTCATCAACATTCAAATGAGCAGGCGAGATTTCAAACGCATCAACTGTGCCAATGGTCACACTTGCCTCAGCACTCATGCCGGCGCGCAATGCCCCATCGCGGTTATCAAGGCTCACCTCAATGGTGAAGGTGCGTGTCGCAAGATTGGCCGTGCTAGCGATTTTTGTAACTGTCCCTGTGGTGTTGCCTTGGCCAATAATCTCAATATCGGCTCTATCGCCAATTGTGATGTCACTGATACGGGCTTGCGGAATCGGCACATCTAGGATCAGCTCTTGCAAGCCGATAATATGGGCCACCCTGCCATTATCTGAGGCAAATTCGCCAATCTCAACCATGATATCTTCAAGCCAGCCATCTTGCGGGGCTGTGATGGTCGTAAAGCCAAGCTGTTCTTCTAGCATGGCAAGACGCGCATCCACTGATTTCAATTGTGCATAAGAAGCAGATAATTCTTTTTCTTCTGAAAGAGACTGTAATTCAAACAGGCGTGTCTCTGCGGCGGTTAATTGGGCGCGCTGAGAGGTTAGCGATAATTCTGTTTGCAGGCCGCGCTTTGCCAGCTCTTGATTAGCCTCATAGGTGGCTTTAATCGCGGCAAGCTCTGTTTCTGCGGCATTAAGCTGTGCGGCGAGGGTGCCATCCGCGCTAAAGCGCTTTTTGGCATCTTCGTAAGCGGCAAGAGCGGCTTGTCTTTCTGCTTTTGCCGCCGCGATATCGGCGTTTAAGGTGCCTTTTGAAAGTTCAATTAAAGCCTCACCTTGCGCGACCCAGCTGCCTTCTTTGGCAGGGATGGCGGCAACAAAGGCTTTGCGGCGGCTGACAATTTGGACATCATAGGAGGTGCGCGTCACGCCGCTTGCTCTGACCTGTAGAGGCGTTTGGTTATTGGCAACACGAAGCGCTTTAATCGTTAATTGCTTTACAGGCTCATCTGTTGCAACGGCCGTATCAGCGATTGCCGCCTCATCAGCAGAAGGCGCAGGAGAGAAAAGGCCAGATAACATCCATGCAGTGACACCGCCCGCAATTAAGAGGGCCCAAATATAAGAGCTACGCACGCGCATAATCAGTCTCGTTTCAAATTGGAGTTTCGATGCGCCTGTTATAGCATGATTCACTTTGAGACGAAACCATCTCGATAAATACGAGATAGGATTAGATAACCGCTTTTTCGATGATTGGCCTATTTTGCGGGATGCGGTCATAATGGAACGGTGTCATATCAAGCGTCTTGTAAGAGCCGTAGGTTAGATATTCAGCTGTACCGCGCCCCATGGCTGGTGATTGCTGAAGGCCATGGCCGGAAAATCCATTGAGGAAGACAAAATTCTCAACCTCTGTATGCGGCCCCATAATCGCATTATGGTCAAAATAATTAGTGGCATAATGACCAGCCCATTCACGCACAACTTTAATCGCTTCAAATTGCGGAATGCGCGTCGCCAAGACAGGCCAGATATGATCCATCCATAGGCTGTGATCCATCTCAAAATCATCATAAGCGACGGCGGGATCAATCTCTGCATGACCACCTGCCATATAGAGCGAGGAGCCATCTTGGCGGAAATGAACGCCTGAAGGGTCAATCGTTAGCGGCAAGTCTCTATCAAGCGGGTTTTCAGCTGAAAAGACCCATGTATAACGCTTGCGAGGCTCAACAGGCACATCAATGCCGGCCATCTTGCAGGTTTCAATCGCGCGTGGGCCAGAGGCATTGACAAGCTGGCCGCAAGAGATGGTCTCACCGCTTGCAAGCGTCACAGATTCAACCCTTGTGCCCGCCGCGCTCTTACGCATGGCCACGACTTCATTATGGATATAATCAACACCATTTTGACGCGCTTTTTTGCGCAACCAATCAAAGACCGTGACGCCTTCCCAATAGCCCTCATCAACAAGATTATGAGAGCCAAGCAGAATGTCATCAACATTATAGAACGGATAATCGCGCTTGATATCTTCTGGGCTCATAAGCTTGGTGCCTGCGCCAGCTTCTTGCTGAACGCTATGGCTTTCACGCAAAGTCTCGGCAAATTCAGGCGTGTCAGCCAGATACATATAGCCAAAATTCTGAATCGTCAGCTGTGGCACATCAGGGTCATTATCCATGAATTGACGCATATTTTTGACAAATTCAGCGGCAAATTGAGAAATGCGAATATTTAGCTCGGCGCTAAATTGCTGTCTCATACAGCTATTTGTATGGTTGGTTGAGGAAAATTCGTAAGTCGGATCTTTTTCCACGACCAAAATGCGCCCATCAAAATCTTTGTTTTGCGATAGGAACCAAGCGGTTGAAGAGCCCATAATAGCGCCGCCAATGATGATCACATCATAGCTGTCATGCTGTCCTGTTTTTGGATATATAAGGTTGCTCATGATATGATATCTCCTCTATCGCCCGCCCATTTCATGCCAAAATCAGACATGGCGCACATGTTATTTTGCTTACACCTACCGATTAGGCTTGTACAAGTAAAAATTAGGTTAAAAGGGCATATTGACCGAAATATTGGTGGTAATATCGCCTTCTTTTTCAGGGCTATCTTCGTTCTTTAGCTGTTTGGCTTGTTCAATGTTCACCGTCATGCCGCTTTCCATGATGAATTGGCCGCCAATTGCCGCAGAGATGGCTTCTTGTTGGCGCTCTTCGCCCGCAACAAGCACACCTTTTTGGCGCACGGTGCCAATATCAAGCCTGCCTAGAAGCGTGAATAGAGAGGGCGGCAAGGGGCCAAAGCCAACCAATGGTCTCTGCCAATTAAGCTGGACGCTTGCCAACAGGCAATCTTCGCCTGATAGGGTGCCGGCATCAAGTCCAATGCCAAAACCTCTGCCACCAAATGAGCATTCTGAATTCGCGAATAGGGCATCATCACTGAGTGTGATTTGTGCCATCGCGCGGAATGTGGCATCTACCTGTCCGACAGATAAAAAGCGCAAAGGTTGGCGGTAACGCTCAGATAAGCGCAGAATTGAATGATGCAAATTCGCGCCTTCACGGCTATTGGCGCGCGCCCCAAAGAAATTGGCGCCTTGCTCAAATTCAACACGTAAAGCATGTGATGCCCCATCGCCCAGCGCCGCCTCATAATCAGCATAGCCTGTCACATGGCGCACATAATCAGTGGTCGATGGCACGCCGTCATTGCGTGATTGTGAGTTTGTCACCCGCACCGCGCCGCCCACAAAGAGCGATGATCCCCGCCGCTGCCAGAGGGGAAGTCGTAAACCAAATTCCTGTGTATAGGCGCTTGAAGTGAAGTTAATATCAGACAAAGCGCCTTTTTCTGGACGCGTCTCTGATTGCGCTAATTTCACATAGAGCTCAAGGTTGGTATCATCAATATAGCTGCTATAATCAAAGGCCAGCGATTTATAGGTTTTTGGGTCAGGGGCTTGGCGGATAGACAGGCGCGCGGTATCACGCCCTGACCATTGGCCTAGCCAGGCAAGATCTGCCAAGAAAACATCGCGGCCCAAGCTTTCGGATAGATAATTCTGATAGCCGGTACTAGCGGTCTGGCGTCTTTGGTCAATCTCAAGGATAAGCGCAGAGCTGCTTGGCTTTTTGCCAGGCCTGATAATGCCCTTCGCAGAAATGCCCGGATAATCATTGATAGAGAGTAAAAACTCTTCCAAATCATCTGTGCGCGTCAGGCCCTTTGCGGCAAAACGCCCAAACGCATCAAGGATATGAGCGCGCGCAAGGTCTGAGAGGTTTCGCTCGCGAATGATAAGCTCATCAATGCGGCCTTCGATGATTTCAATGCGCACCTGCCCATCGGTCACTTCCTGCGCTGGAACAAGCGCAAATGACAGGGCATATCCTTGGGTGCGGTAATAGGTGGTGATTCTATCGGCAAAGGCATAAAGCGCTGAGAGCGAGATTACGGCGCCTGTCTCTGGCGGGCCCAGGCTTGTTAAGGTTTCAACGGAAAAACGCTCGCCGCCCATGATTGACAGGGCTGAAAGCGTGAATGTGATGTCATCTGCGCCAATTGGTGCCTCATCCAATGAGGGCAGGGATAAAGGCGCGCTGTCTTGCCGCTTGGTCGTGGGAGGCTCTTTTAGCGCGCGTTCTATGATTTCAGGATTAGATAGGCTGGTAAGCTGGGCTGAGGCTGTTGATAAGCCCATGCCAAGGGGAAGCCACGCAAGGGACAAGCAAGCAAATGCTACACAGGCAAATGCGAAACAGGCGAATGCTCTTTTGAAAGAGGGCCTGTTGGATAAAAGATAGGCGGCGATAGCTTGCATAGTCTTAACCACCATCCCTCACATTCATCCCATTAACACCAGTGTTGTTACGAGTTGTTTTTAAACCACGCCTCGTTTTTTGACTTTACCTCATTATAGGCCTTTGTGAAACCTGATAAAGACAGGCCCACAACGCGTGGCTGGCCATTGCTGGCAAGCACCGCGATGGCGGCTTGGCTTCCTTTTTTTAGCGGGTTAAGCGCGGCCTCTTGGACAATCGCCTCAATAAAACAGCCATCTTGCTCACATCTTGTGAATTTTAAAGCTGTTAGCGCCTGATCTTGTTGGTCAATTTCAAACAAAATGCCACCCGAAACGAGCAGGCCTGTCGGCACCCAAATTTGCACGCCAATTTCATCTTTTGCGCCAAAATGCGCGATAGAGGTCAGCATCACACGTTGCTGGGTATTTGTATCAAACGCTGTTTGCACCGCATCACAAGGGGGCAGATCGGCGCGTTCAATACAGCGCACAACCCAATCCTTGTAAGTCGTGGTTGTGATATCGTCAGCTGATTGCGCAAAGGCAGGCTGGCTGCCCATGATAAGCAAAAATAACGTCAGCAAGTGACGGATAGTTCTGGTACGCATCTTGTGAAATGATCCTTCTTATTTTGCCGAACACATGCCTTGCTGTGCGCCTGTTGTCTCACAGCTAAGCATGACCCAATCACCAACTGTTTCCACAAATGGCGCGGCTTCATTACTATCTTGTTTTGTTTTTAGCGTGACTTCTTCAATCATCTCAAGCTTTTCTTCACGCTCTATCTTGATATCATTTTTGACTATTTCAACCTGCTGTTCAACCATAGGGGCGGTGATATCTTGTTTTTCCTTGGTGCGCCCTTCAATGTCGGCCAGTAATGTCTCGCCATCAAGGGCGTAATTACGCGCAAGACCGCCATTAAGCCCGTCTTTTAGCATATAGGTGACAGCGACTGATTTATCAAAACCAGGCTGGGCCGTCACAAAGCTGCCGACGCCATCGACACCAACTGTTTGGGCGCCGATAAAGCCTGATAATAGACCCGCTGTGATGGTCGCATTGCGATTGCCATCATAGGCTTTATTGGCCGCAAGAGAGCCGCTAATCTGCAAGGATTTCTTCTCAATCACCCCTGTGACTGTCGGCAAGGCAAGGGAGTAGTTAGACGCCGTCGTGCCGCTAAGGCCATAGCCAGATAGGGTGACGCCAATCGTGCCAGCATTGACAGAATTAAACACAGCCGCCGCTGAGCTTGCATCCAAACTCACATCATCAGAGCCCTGAATATTGGCCAATGTGCCAGTATTCGCGATAGTGGCCGTATTGGTGCCATCATAGGTCTTGGTGGCGATTATTAGCTGGTTAACAGACAAGGACCGCGCGCTGATATCGGCTGATAATGTCTCAGATGCAAGGCTATAATTCGCGCCAAGCCCGCCATTTGTCCCATCGCCAAGATTATAGCTGACAGAGACTGTTTTGCTTGTGCCAGCCGCGCTATCAGCAAAGCTGCCTGTCGGTGTTATGGTCACAGTCTCGGTGCCAATAAAGCCAGATATCGTGCCGGCGGTAATGCTTGCTGTGTTGCTGGCATCATAGATTTTATCGGCCGCCACTGTCCCTGTGATGGTCAGAGCTTTGGCTGTGATGTCGGCTTGTCTTGTCAGGCTTGCAAGGCTGTAATTGCCTGTTTTGCCGCCATTATCACCATCTGCCAGCGCGTAGGTGATGGTGGCTGTTTTATTGGTGCCAACATGCGCATCAGCAAAACTGCCTTGCGAGAGAGCGGTGACAGTCTCAGAGCCAATAAAGCCGCTTAGGCTTGTGCTTGTGACGGTTGCGCTATTGCTGCCATCATAGATTTTATCGGCGACGCTCACAGAGGCATAGCTTAGCGCTTTGGGCGTGATATCTACAGAGGCGGCGCCATTTGCAAGGCTATAGTTCGCGGCAAGCCCGCCATTTGTGCCATCAGCAAGGCTATAGGTCACGGTCACATATTGGCCTGTGCCAGCATCCGCATCAGAAGTGGTGCCTGAGGCGGTTGTTGTGACAGTCTGTGAGCCCACAAAGCCAGATAGGGTGCCAGCGGTCACAGAGATATTATTGGTGCCATCATAGACTTTATCACTAGCCGTTGGGCCCGTAATAGAGAGCGCTTTGGCGGCGATGTCTGCTGTATCAGATCCGCTTGCAAGGCTATAGTTCGCGGCAAGCCCACCATTTGTACCATCGGCAAGGCTGTAGGTAACACTCACTGATTTGCCGGTGCCGACATTCGCATCACTAAACTGTCCTGTGGCGGTTGCGGTGACAGTCTCAGAGCCGATAAAGCCGCTTAATGTGCCAGCCGTCACGCTGGCTGTATCTGTCGCATCATAGGTTTTATCGCTGGTTGTGGGGCCTGTAATCGTCAGGGCTTTGGCGGTGATATCGGCTGTATCAGACCCGCTGGCAAGGCTATAGTTTGACGCAAGCCCGCCATTTGTGCCATCGGCAAGGCTATAGCTGATGGTCACAGATTTACCAGTGCCGACATTTGCATCGCTAAATTGTCCTGTGGCGGTTGCGGTGACAGTCTCAGAGCCGATAAAGCCACTTAATGTGCCAGCTGTGATTGTGGCTGTGTTCGTGGTATCATAAATCTTATCACCTGCCGTAGATGCGCCAATCGTCAAGGCTTTGGCGGTTATGTCAGCACTTGTTGTTGTGGTGCTGGCGATTTGATAATTGCCCGCATCTGCGCCGGTAAGCGCAAGGCCTGAAAGGGTGACAGTCTTATTTGTGCCAACATTTGCGCTGTCAAAATCAGCGCTGATAGACGAGGTGTCTAGTGACACTGTCTCAGCGCCCAAGACCCCTGATAGGCCGCCATAGGCAGAGATATTTGCCGCTTGCAAACCATCATAGGTTTTATCATCCGCTGTAGCGCTCAAAAGGCTGAGCGTAGCGGCTGTGATATCGGCAGATGTTTGCTGATTGCTGATGACATAATTGCTGGCATCTGCGCCTGACAGCCCCAAATTCGCGATTGTCACCGTTTTGTTTGTGCCAACATTCGCATCAGCAAAACTGCTTGCGGCACTGCTGGTATCAAGCGTGACTGTATCGCCGCCCACAAGACCTGACAGGCTGCCATAGCTGACCGTGGCAGAGCTGTTGCTGTCATAGGTTTTATCTTGGGCGCTTTGGCCTGTGAGGCTGAGTGATTTGGCGTTAATCATCCCGTTTGCATTATTCGCACTCGTTGAGGTCAGCGTATAGCCATAGACATCAATGCTGCCTCTTGTGGCGGAGGCAATGCTAAGGCCGCTCAAAGAGACTGTCTTGCCAGAGCCGACATTGGCGTCATCAAAGCTCGCACTGCCAGCTGTTAGCACCACACTCTCATTTAGATTAACGCCGCTGGTGCCAATATCAGCATCAGCGACAGTCGCTGTGCTTGTGCCATCATAGGTCTTGGTTGTGCTGGTGCGGAAATCTGGTGACACGCTTGCGGTGTCGGTAAAGAATAGACCATCTTCTGCGTCCGCGCCTGAAATGCTGGTGACACCATAGCTCGCGCCATATTGGATGAAATCAGGGCTGAGGTCAGAGATATCATAACCTGTATCATTCGCTGTCCAAAGCTGATAGCGGCCATTTGTTGCGTCTATCACCGCACTGCCCGCATTATTGGTGAAGGCATCTGCAGCAAGGATGAGCGCATTGCCTGTGCCAGAGGCTCTTATTTGGCCGCCTGTGGCGACGGTGATATCAGAGCCTGCGGTCGGCCCCTGATTGACGATGGTCACAATCCCGCCTGTCACCAATGTGCTAGTGCCCAACGCGATATCGCCTGATGTGTTGTTGGTCCTATCACTGGCATTTTCTATCAAGAGGCTAATCGCACCTGTGCCGGCATTAAGAGATTTGTTTGCCGCAAGGCTGATGCCCGCATTGCCGCTATCTCTTTGTGCTTCGATGACGCCATTTGCGGCTGTGTCATTGGCAATCACAGAAATGCCACCACCATTTGTCTCAACCGATTGGTTGATGGTAACAGACCGCCCCGCGCGCAAAGTAAGATCGCCCGCTGATTGTGCAAAGCCGCCCACCTGGACTTGCGAGGCGACGGTTATATCATTCGATGCTTGCAAGGTTAAATCAGTGCCTCTGGCAAGGATATCGGCAACTTCATAGGCGTTCACAGTGACTGAATCGCTGGCAAGATTGGCGAATGTCTGGCCCGTTGAGGCATATCCGCCTGAGGCACGTGCCGCTGAGAGAAGATGCACCGCGCCGGCATTTGCTTGACTGTTTGAAGAACCGTCATCGCCCGTCGCGCCAACCGCAAGGCGGGTGCCAAACTCATTATAGGCAACAGAGGCGCCAAACCCATCACTGGCGTCAACATTGGTGACATCGAATGCCTTGCTGTCGGTATAGCCTTCGCCGATAAGCTGGGTTAGCTCGCCAGATGTGAAATCAGTGTTATTAAAGCCAAAGATAAAGACCGCGCCTGCATCGCTATCTGTATTGCCATCAGCGTTTGGTGCGCCAACCGCCAGACGGTCACCTGTGGCATTTAACGCAACCGCTGTGCCAAAATCGTAATTTTTATCTAGCAAGGCGACGTTAATGTCATTGGTGCCATTATAGCCATCACCAATTGTGCCGACCAATGCGCCTGAGGTGAAGCTTGTATCGCCAAAGGTAAATAGGGCGACCGCGCCTGCGTTACTGTTGCCGTCGGGCCCTGTATCACCTGTCATGCCAACAGCCAGCCTGTTGCCGTCACCATCTAGTGATACAGACGCGCCAAACGCATCATTGGCGGCTAATGTGACCGCGACATCACCTGCGCCACTATAGCCAGAGCCCATTGTGCCAGCTGCTGTGCCGCCGGTGAAATCACCATCGCTAAAGCGGAATAAATAGGCGGCACCTGAATTGGTAAGGGTGGTTGTATCATCACCAGGGGCGCCGACCACTAACAAGCTGGCATCATCTGATAAAGAGACGCCTGAGCCAAAATCATCATCGCTGTCAAGGGTGAGGGAGACATCATTTGTGCCTGTGAAGCCATCACCAATTGTGGCGGTAAGCGCGCCTGACGAAAAGCCTGTATTGGTAAAGCTGAAGAGACGCACCGCGCCCTTGCCGCCTTCTGCCATCTCGCCAACTGCAAGCCTGCTTCCATCCCCGTTAAGCGAGACTGATTGGCCAAATTCATCACCGCCGGAATCGAAATTCACATCATTGGTGCCTGTATAGCCATAGCCAATCGTGCCAACCAAAGAAGCGCCGCCAAAATTCTGGTCGGTAAAGCTGTATAGGGACACAGAGCCATAATCTGTTGAAGTGTCAGGAGAGCCACCATCATTCAGACTGCCAACCGCCATTAAGGTGGCATCATTACTCAAAGCGACGGACGTGCCAAATTCTTCACCAGCTTGCAGGCCCTCATTATTTGGGTAGGTGTTGCTAAGGTACCCATCACCGATATTGCTGACTAAGGCGGCTGTTGTGCCAAGCGATAAAATCGATACCTCACCGCTGTCAGTGCCGCCGCCATCGCCATCGCCGCCAAATAGGCTAGATGCCAAATAAGTGCCATCGCCGCTCATCGCAAGCGCGGTGCCGAATAAATCATTGGTCGCTAGGTCGGCCAAGTTTAGATTATCGGCGCCAGTATAATTGCGGCCAAGCTTGCGGGTGGTTGGCGCCACGGCAAGGTTGGTTGAATTATAATCAAGGATTGTCACGGTGCCATAATTCAGATTGCTTGAACCGCTTTGACCATCATTATTTGGCGCGCCGATGGCGATGAGTGTACCATCATCCGAAATCGCGACAGATGCGCCCAAATTATCCCCTTGGGTGCCGCCAGTATCAATATCGTTCGTGCCCTTATAAGTCGCGCCAATGGTCAATTCATGGGTCGGTGTCTTATAGGATTCATTCTCAAAGCTTAATAGATAGACCGCGCCAAAATCATAACTGCCGCTTGTATCGGCGCTATCATCGCCTGTCGCGCCCACAACGGCGCGCATATTATTGGCAGATGTGGCAACAGATGCGCCAAACGCATCATTAGCCTCAAGCGCGCTGATATCTAAATCATCTGCGCCGCTATAACCGCTACCGATTGTGCCTTCTATGCTAGGGCTGCCATAGGCGCTGTTTGAAAATGACATCATATAGACCGCGCCAGAGCCAGACACGCCATTATTGAAGCCATCATCACCGCTTGCACCAACCAGCATGCGTGTGCCATCGCTGTTAAGGGCGACGCCAGAGCCGAAATCATCCCCATCATCAAGCGATACGCTAAGCGTGCTATAGCCTGCGCCAATCGTGCCATCAAGCGAGCCGCCGCTAAAGCTTGAATCGCTAAAGCTGAAGAGATAGAGCGCGCCTGTATCTGTGCCAGCATTGCTATTGCCATCATCACCGCTTGCGCCAACAACCAGCATATCACCGCTTGAATTCATCGCCAGCGAAGAGCCAAAGGCATCACGTGCCTCAAGAGCGCTCATATTCGTATTGCCAGTGCCGCTATAGCCCTTGCCAATAATGCCAGATAAGGCGCCGCCGCCGAAATTATCATCTGTGAAACTGTAGAGATACACCGCGCCAGCACCTGAGGTATTGCCATCTGCCGCATCATCGCCCATCGCACCAACCGCCAGCAATGTGCCATCATTTGACATCGCAATCGCGCTACCAAATCCGTCATTTGTATCGAGCGTGCCGGTATCAATGCTTGGCTCATACCAACGGCCAATCGCGCCTTGATAAGACCAGCTTTGTACCTCAGCAGATGATCCGATTGTGATATTCTTCGGATCTAGCAAGAGCGTGCCATCACCGACATCAATGCCGGCAAGGCTGGCGTAACGCAATGTGGCGGCTGATGAAATCTCAGCACTGCCGCCATTGTTGTCGCCATTACCGTTTGCCGATAAAGAGCCTAGGAAGGTTGTTTCAACATCTGACCAGATGATAGCTGTGCCGCCTGCGCCATTGGCAGATGAGACGTTGATATGCGTGCCATTATTCAAAAATGTCTTTGATGCATTTGGCAGGGCAGGTGTGTCAGGCCATCTTGTCACAAAGCTATCAATATAGCTTTGGGTGAAATCTAACTCCTTGCCGCCCTGAAACGCGCCGCCAATCCGTACGCGCCCCCCAGCATTCGTGCCGCTTGCATCATAGCCCCCGCTTAGCGCGCGCAAATCAGTGGCAGTGACATCTATCAGCCCGCCATCACCATTAGATGCGCTGGCATCATAGCTACCAGAGGACATCAGATTTGTATCGGCCGTAACACTGATTGTGCCCCCTGACGTACCGCCAGAGGCGTTTAGCTCTGAGGCCGCGCTCTCAGTGATGCGTCCTGCTTGAACAGAGATGGTGCCGCCATCGCCTATGGTTGCGCTGGCATCTATCGTGCCGCTTAAGCTTGTGAGGTTTGAGGCGGTAAGCGTGATTGTGCCACCCGCATTTGTGCCTGCGGCTGAGAGGGTGCCGCCGACAGAGATTATCTTGCCTGTGATATTAATATCACCGCCATTATTGGCATCTATCTCAGCATCTTGGTCAATGATGATGGCGCTATCGCCTGAGAGGATAATACGCCCATCTTGCATAGAGGCGCCTCTGGCTCTGACAAGGCCGCCAATATTGACCGATTGCGCAATCACATCAGAGGCCGCTTTGGTGGTCATTTGGATAAGGCCGCCATCAGCGCTCAGCGTGCCTTGCTGGTCAATCAGGCTATCAGTGCCTGCCAAATTACCAGATACGCTCTCAAGCAACGCGCTATCAGCTGAATAGCTTAACAGCCCATCGCCATAAAAATCGATAGAGACCTGATTGGCCGCGCTGAGGGCAATTGTGCCAAGCCTGGCTGTGATAACCCCATTATTGACAATATGCGGGGCAAGCAAGGCGGCAATACCGCCGTCTCTTAGCGCGATATTACCATTATTGATGATGCTGGCAGTGCCGCCCGAAAATGACAAATCACCTGTGCTTGTCATAATCTCATCAGCCGCTATGTCATGCGTGGTCGCAAGAAAGGCGGCGGCATCAATGACGCTGTCTTGTCCGAAAATAACGCCATTGCCATTGATGATTAATAGACGGCCTGTGGCATTAATCTGGCCTAATATCTGCGAGGGGTCTGTGCCGATAACCTTATTGGCAGTCACAGCATCAGCCGATGGTTGGATGAAATCAACACGCTCGCTTGCGCCAACTGAAAAACCATCCCATTCAATAAAAGCGCGCTCAGATGACTGGTTGATAGTCACATGACCCGTGCCTTCACCTGTGATGCTAGCCTGGCCATTTGTCACGTTTGGATTGGTGGGGTTGGCAAAGGCGTATTGTGGCACAAATGGCTGTGCTGTCAGCATTAGGGCCAGACTTAACCGACCAATGGCGTGAAAACGCGTATTTACCAAAGCACTAAAATAACACCAAAAAACGATCAAATCAGGGGCGAGAAAAACGCACTTTTCACGACCATTAGACTCTAAGGGTTATTATAGCGCGAATCGAGAAATTTTTAAATAAGAAAATTTTTAAGCAAAAAGGATATTATCCAAAAGAATCAATGCTCTTGATGATTGTGTTAAATGATTAACATCACTTATGCTAGGCTGATGTTTGTTATGCTAAATTTTGGTGAGTATCTTTTACGCAAAAAGGATGGCCATAAATCATGATTGCACAGATGAATTATTCAACCGCATTAGCGCCGCTTGATAGCCCTATTATGGCTGAGTTTATGGCAGGTTTGGATCGGATAAACGCGCTGGCAGAAGCCTCTGACGGCTTTATTTGGCGCCTCAAGGATGAGAGCGGTAATGCCACCTCTATCGATGTGATGAGCGATCCAAAATCGGTGCTGAATGTAACTGTTTGGGCGTCGGTTGAGGCACTTTATGACTTCGCTTATCGGAGCGATCATCATTATTTTATCAAGCATCGAGAACGCTGGTTTGTGCCATCTGCCAAGCGCTCTATGGCTTTGTGGAATTTGGGTGAGGGCGCGCCGATGCCATCTGTGGAAGAGGCCTTTGCACGCTTGCGTCACCTAGAAGAACAGGGCCCTAGCAGATTTGCTTTTGACTGGAAGGGCGCGCGTGCTTTTGCCGATAAAGACGCGGTATAATATCAACGCTCTATTTTGCGCGTATCATCAAAATATTGCCGCATACCACCAATATCACACCAATAATCGCCGCCGCTGTCCAGATATAGCCTTCAACCGCGGTGGAGATGAGCAGGGCAAAAATCGGGAAGATGATCGTCACATACCCCGCCTTGCCAGCCCCTATCTTGCCCACAAGTGTTAGGTAGCAAGAAAAGGCCAAGACGGATGAGAAAACAGCAAGCCATAAAAGGCCGCCCAAATAAGGCAATGTCAGGGCAGGGCTGAGGTCATGACCTTTGATAAGGCTGTAGACTAACAGCAAAATTGCACCATATAACATGCCCCAGCTGGCGGCCGATAACACGCCAATGCCGCGCTTTTGCAATGATTGCGAGATGATATTGCCAGTTGAGAAAAACAGCGTGCCTGTGATGCAAAGCAACAGACCAGTTAAGCCTCCCTCGCCAGCGGTAATTTCGGGCAAGAAGACAAGCCCTACGCCTGATAGGCCAATGATTGAGGCCGTGAGCTGAAACAGAGGCGGACGCTTTCTATCTTTTAAGGCGGTCAGCAGAATATTTATCAGTGAGGCGGTGGCAAAAGCCACTGCCAAAAGGCCTGAGGCGACATAAAGCGAGCCATAGTAAAAGAGCGTGAAATTCGTGCTAAATAGGCAAATGCCGAGACCCACAAAGGCCAGATGGTAGCGCGCCTCAAACCGAAAGCCTTGGCCGCCACGCACCGCCAAGAACGCCATCAAGGGCGTCGCAATCAGAAAGCGATGAAAGACACCCACCTCTGGCACGACCGCCATCGCCTGCCATGTGAGCGGTATCCAACTGGTTGACCAGCTGAAAATCACCATCGCATATAAAAATAGCGGCGAGCCTAGCATTTATGTTCTCACTTTATGGGGTTTGAAAGCGATAGCGGTATCGCTATTGTTTGAGCCGATAGCCTGTCGCGAATATGCGATAGATGATGAAGATGTTCACAATCATAAAGACGATAATCGCCGCGACACTTATCACGACATCCACATCTGCTGTGCCAAAAAATGACCAGCGGAACATGGAAATCAAATAAACCACGGGGTTAAAAAGTGTCACTGTCTGCCAGAATGGTGGCAACATCGAAATTGAATAAAAGCTGCCGCCAAGGAAGACAAGCGGTGTAATCACAAGCATTGGCACAAGGTTTAATTGCTCAAAATTACGCGCCAAAATGCCAATGATAAAGCCAAAAAGCGCAAAGCTGATACAGGTTATGGCAAGGAAAATCACCATCCATAAAGGGTGCGCAATATGAAAATCAACAAATAAGGTTGCGGTCGCCAAGATGATCATGCCAATCGCAAAAGCCTTGGTCGCCGCCGCGCCAACATAGCCGCAGATGATCTCTGCGGTGGTCACAGGCGCTGATAGAATCTCATAAACTGTGCCAATGAATTTCGGGAAATAGATGCCCGTTGACCCGTTGGTGATGGCCTGCATAAGCACAGATAACATAATCAGGCCAGGGATGATGAAGGCCCCATAAGAGACATCATCGATGGTCTGAATACGTGAGCCAATCGCCGATCCAAAGACGATGAAATAAAGGCTGGTCGTCAAAACAGGCGAGAGGATGGACTGCACCAATGTTCTGAATGTGCGGTTCATCTCAAATAAATAGATGGTCTTTATCGCTTGATAATTCATGATGAGGCCTTCTCATTATTGTCATCTTCATCCTTATGAACAAGACTGACAAAAATCTCTTCCAAAGAGCTTGTATGTGTTTGCAAATCTTTCAAGCGCATTCCAGCGTCGCTTAGATGTGAGAGCAGGTTGGTAATGCCTGTACGCTCTTGTTTTGCATCATAGCTATAGGTCAGTTTCAGCCCATCATCAGAGAGTGATAATGCCAGGTCCGCAAGGCCAGCTGGTATTTCTTTTGCCGCTTCTTGCAATTCGATAATCAGCTCTTTCTTGCCCAAGCGTGCCATCAAATCTGCTTTTTCTTCGACCAACAAGATATCGCCATGATTGATGATGGCAACACGGTCTGCGACCTCTTCTGCCTCTTCAATATAATGGGTGGTCAAGATGATGGTCACACCTTGCTCTTTTAACTCTTCGACAAGCCGCCACATATCATTGCGTAATTCGACATCAACACCCGCTGAAGGCTCATCAAGGAACAGTAATTTTGGCGAATGACTCAGAGCTTTTGCGATCATCACGCGGCGTTTCATACCGCCTGATAGCGCCATGTTGCGCGTGTCACGCTTGTCCCATAGAGACAGGCGGCGCAAGGTTTTTTCAATATGTGCCTCATCAGGCGCAAGACCAAATAGGCCGCGCGATAGGCGCACAGTGGTAATCACCTTCTCAAACGGCTCAAGCATAATTTCTTGCGGCACGAGCGAGATTTGACGACGTGCTTCAAGGGGCTGTTTCACCACATCATAGCCGCCAACTGTGATGGTGCCAGATGTGATGTTGGTTAGCCCGCATGTCGCTGAAATAAGGGAGGTTTTCCCCGCGCCATTCGGGCCAAGTAGGGCGAGGATTTCACCTTCGCGCACTTCCAAATCAACTGATTTCAAAGCTTGAAACCCGTTCTCATAGCTTTTCGTCAAAGCATTTATCTTTAATAGAGACATGAAATTCTCTTTATCCTTTATTGATGTTGGCAACAATCACTTCGGCACAAATGGCCCCCAGTAGATGAGGGGGTGCAGATGAGGGGTTGCACATCAGGCGTTACACATGAGGCGTTGCAGGTTTTGATGATATCACACCCCTATTAGGGGCGAGAAGTGTTATTTCCCTCTGTCGGAAATAAGCTCTGCGCCAATCGCCCAATCATCTGCGTCAATTTCGGTGATAATGACATTGATAGATGATTTGTTGCCGCCACAGGTTTCAACAAAATCATCTGTCAATTTTTCTGCCAAGGCCCTTTTTTGCTCAACCGTCCGCCCTTTGAGCATTTCCACACGGATAATCGGCACAGGGCTAGTCCTTCCAGCCTGAGATGGCTTTGACTTCCATGAAATCAATGATGCCCCAGACACCGCCCTCACGACCATTGCCAGAGGCTTTCATGCCGCCAAAAGGTGACATGCGCGCACGGCCCTTGCCATTAATTTCTACCATGCCAGAGCGCAGATTTTTCGCCACACGCTTGCATGTCTCAGCATCTTGGCTTTGGATATAATTGGTCAACCCGTAAATTGTGTCATTGGCAATCTCAATCGCTTCTTCTTCGGTGTCAAACGGCAAAATAGACAGAACAGGGCCAAAGATTTCTTCGCGCGCGATCGTCATATCATTATTGACGCCTGCAAAAACTGTGGGCTTCACAAAATAGCCATCTTCGAGCCCCTCAGGCTTGCCAAGACCGCCGGCAACCAATTCTGCGCCTTCTTCAATCCCTTTGGCAATCAGCGCTTGGATTTTGTCATATTGCACATCACTGACAACCGGGCCAATATGACGCCCTGATTTTTCGGCATAATCAGGCTGTATCATCTCGGCAACTGCCTTGGCTGTCTCAACCGCTTCTTCATAGCGGCTGCGGCTCACAAGCATTCTGGTCGGGGCATTACAAGATTGGCCGGTATTGTTAAAACAGCTAATCGCACCGCGCTTGACCGCTTTTTCATCGGCATCATCAAAGATGATATTCGCGCCCTTGCCGCCAAGCTCAAGGTGAACACGCTTAAGGGTCTTGGCCGCATTTTCCGAGATAGCTTGGCCGGCTCTTGTGGAGCCTGTGAAAGAGATCATATCAATGTCTTTATGGCCTGATAGTAGCGTGCCAATGCCCGCCCCATCGCCATGCACCATGTTAAAGACGCCCGCCGGTGTGCCAGCCTCATGCATGATCTTGGCAAAAATTTGCGACGATAGAGGCGCAATTTCAGATGGCTTTAAGACCATTGTGCAACCAGCCAAAAGGGCAGGGATCACCTTCAATGTGACCTGATTCATTGGCCAATTCCACGGCGTGATAAGACCCACCACACCAATCGGCTCATGGGTGATAAGATCATCTGGTGCATGCCCGCCAAGGCTTCCTTCAAATTCAAAATCTTCAATCGCCATAAGGAAGTTTTCAATATGCCATGTGCCAGCTGTCACTTGCGCGCTTGTCGCATAATCAATTGGTGCCCCCATCTCGGTTGAGATGGCAAGGGCCAATTCTTCGCTATGCGCCTTATAGGCTGTCAAAATACGCTCAACCAGTGCGATGCGCTCTTGCTTAGTGGTTTGTGACCACATAGCATAGGCCGCCTTTGCCGCCGCAACAGCTGCCTCACCATCCTTTGCGCCGCCAAGTGTGACAGTCGCGCAAGGCGTGTGATGCGAGGGGTTCATGACAGGCACATCTGTGCCATCAATAGAGTTTGTAAACGCGCCGTTAATATAAAATTCGCGGGTATTTGGAAGTGCCATATCTATTGCCCTTTTATGTTGTACATGTCTGGTCACGCATAAGCGTTGCTAAGCCATCATCGGCGCGGCCTGACATGTTGCGGTTCAGAGTCAAAATTCATATCACATTTAATCAGTTTTCAGTCAAAAAGATTATCAGTTCCTAGTGATTTTTTATCTTATCGCCAATTCAGCAAAACGCTGTCTTGACATGTCTTGAAATCGGCTCATTGTTAGGGATGGCGTCACAGAGATTTATGACAGCCATCTTTGTTAACATCAGCGCAAAAGAGATAATCATGACAAAATCAGCAGCAGCCTATCTAGAACAAGCAAACAGCCTTGTGCCACGCCTTTCGGTCGAGGACGCCATTGCCAAACATGGTGGTGATAATGTGGTCATCATTGATGTGCGTGATGGCAAAGCGATTGACCAGTCAGGCACAATTGCCGGCGCGCTTCGCATCCCGCGCGGCTTTATTGAATTTGCCGCTGATGAGACAACCCCTCATTACAATGACTCCCTTAGCAAAGATAAAGAGATTTTGCTTGTTTGTGGTGCCGGTGGCATGGCGGCGCTAACAGGGCGCACATTGTTAGAGATGGGGTATGAGAGCGTCCATAATATTGGTGGCTTTGGTGATTGGAAAGAGGCTGGCGGGCCTGTTGAAGGCTAATCGGCTGATTAACTATAAGAGACTATCATGGTTCGAAGGAATGCAAGACGTCGCTCTGGCGGCGATAGTGCGGGCACGGGCGGGGCGCCGGCAATATCTCAATTGCCGCGTCGCTCATTGCAGAATAATTTGGGCACGCTCAGCCCTTTGTCGATGGAACAAATCCAAGAGATTGACCATCGTTCCAAAAAGCTGATTGCGCATTATGGCCTTGAGGTTATGTGCCCTATCGCGCGTGGCTATTACCGTGATGCGGGGGCTGATGTGGATGAGGTAAGCGAAATTGTCCGCATTGATGAGGCGCTTTTAACCAAGCTTATCAGCACAGTGCCGCACCATTTTACGCTTCATAGCTATAATGAGGCGCAGAAAATCACCGTTGGCGGTAATCATATTAATTTTGGCATGGTCTCAGGCCCGCCAAATGTCCATGATATGATAAAGGGGCGGCGCGCGGGTAATTTTGAGGATTACCAAAACTTTATTAAATTAGGGCAATCCTTTAACTGCTTGCATTTCTTTGGCAATCAGACGTTAAGCCCCTCTGATTTGCCGGTAAATACGCGCCATCTTGATACGAATTTAGCGAATTTCAAGCTCACAGATAAGCCGTTCCTGTCAATGTCCATTGGTGAGACAAGAGTGATGGATGCGGCCCATATGATGGCCATTGCGCGTGGCTGTGAAATTGAAGATTTGGCAGATGCGCCGGCGGTTATGACGAATATCTCGATTAATAGCCCGCGTAAATTTGATGCTGAAATGTCTTCGGCCCTTATCGCGCTTGCAAAGATTGCTCAGCCTGTGGTCATCACACCTTTTACCCTTATGGGGGCAATGACACCGGCAAGCTTGGCAGGGGCGTTACTGCAACAAAATGCTGAGGCGCTTTTTGCGATGGCCCTATCGCAGATAGTCCGCAAAGGTGCGCCTGTGGTCTATGGCGGTTTTACCTCAAATGTCGATATGAAATCAGGGGCGCCTGCTTTTGGTACGCCAGAGAATAGCCTTGCCAATATGGCAGGTGGTCAACTGGCGCGTTATTATAATGTGCCTTACCGTACTTCGGCTTGTTCAGCGTCAAATTGTGTTGATGCGCAAGGGGTATGGGAGACGCAGATGGCGCTGTGGGGCGCGGTGCAAGGGCATGGCAATATGATTTATCATGCCGCGGGCTGGCAAGAAGGGGGGCTTGTGGCCTCTTATGAAAAGCTGGTGGTGGATTGTGAAATGTTGCAAGCCATGAGCCAGATGTTGATGCCTTTGTCATTCGAAGATGATGATTATGGGCTTGAAGCGCATGATGAGGTCAATCCCGGCGGGCATTTCTTTGGGGCGTCTCATACAATGTCGCGCTATCAGACCGCCTTTTATGAGCCGTTCCTATCTGATTGGACAAATTATGAAGGCTGGGTTGAAAAGGGCGCAAAAGACACCACCCAAAGAGCAACAGAGATTTGGCAAAAGATGCTGGCAGAGTATCAAGCACCCGCATTAGCGCCGGATAAAATAGAGGCTTTGGAAGCCTATGTGGCCAAGCGTCGTCAAGAAATTGGCACGGCAGAGATTTAAGAAGATGGCCAAGCATCTCGCAATTGTTGAAGGCAATCATCAAGGCCTTGTCCGCACCATTGGGGGTCGGATATATGGCGCGGCAGAGGGATTTGCCGATTGTCTGAAGGCCCTTGATGAGGAGCTGACATTTCGGATCCTGCGCCCGCATTTCGATGATTATGCCTATGCAGAAGATGTGTTTGAGGGCTGTGATGGTATCGTCTTTACAGGGTCCGCCAATTCATGGTCAGCAGATGAGGCACCTGCCGCGCCAGCAAGACAGCTTATGCGGCTTGCGCTTTCCACTGGCCGGCCTGTTTTTGGTTCTTGCTATGGCCTGCAATTGGCAGTCGCGGTCTTAGGGGGGCGGAATCAATCTAATCCTGTTGAGACAGAATTTGCGATCGCGCGCGCGATTTCTGTTAATAAGGCAGGGGCAAATCATCCCCTTTATAAAGGCAAAGCGCCATTATTTGATGCCAGATGCATGCATCGTGATGAGATAGCTGACTTGCCACAGGGCGCGGTAAGTCTGGCTTCGAATGACCATAGCCAGCACCAAGCCATAGCCTATGAACAAGACGGGGTGCGCTTTTGGGGCGTGCAATATCACCCAGAATTGAGCTTTGGCGATATTGCCCGCTATATGGCTTTGAATGATGTCGATAGTTTTAGCGATGCAAAAAGCTTTGCGGCGAAGCACTCTGTTGAGGCTGATGGGCCTGATGTTATGGCGGAAATCATGGCTGATTTTCACCAGCTAGACGAGGATATGCCGCCGGAATTAGTGACCAAATATCAGCTGAGTGAGGCGTTGATGGATAAGACGGCCCATCGCTGTGAGCTTATCAATTTCTTGGCACAACTCTAGCTTGTTTTTGCTGTCGCTGTGGCTGGTTTGACCAATATGGTCTCTTGCCCCTTCATAGGGTGGCGCGGGATGAGGCATGCCAGACCTAGTGATATAAAGGCCATAGAAGCGGCGAGAATATAGACGCCATCAGGTGCGACAATCCATAAATAGCCAAGAGACGCTGGCAAGAATACCGCCGCTATATGATTGATGGTAAAGGCAACCGCGGCTGTTGGCGCGATATCTTGCGGGTCTGAAATCTTCTGGAAATAGGTCTTTAAGGCAAAGGCAAGCGCGAAGAGTAAATGATCTAGCACATAAAGCGCGGCGGCAATCCATGCGCTCCAATCAAAATAGTAAATGCCGCCATAAAGAATAAATAAAATCGTCAGGCCTGCATATTCAAACACAAGGGCAAACCGCTCGCCCAGTTTTTGCACAAACCGTCCCATCAATGGCGCAAAAATCATATTGGCAAGGTAATTCACCAAGAACAAGAATGTCAGGTGATGCACATCATAGCCAAATTTCTCAACCATCATGAAAGCCGCAAACACAAGGAAGATTTGACGCCGCGCACCAGCCATAAATTGCAGCGCGTAATAGAGCCAATAGCGTTTGCGCAAAAGCAATTTTGTGTGCTGTTTATAGCGCGATTGAAATTGCGGGAAAGCAACAAAGCTATAGATGGCCAGAATGGCACAGGCACTGCCGCCCACCGCATAGACAAAATGATAGGATAACTCAAAACTATACCAAAATAGCGTGATCAGCCCATAGGCAAGCAATGAGGCGGCTGAACCACAGGCCACTAGCCAGCCCAATATTTGCGGGGCTTTATCCTTATCTATCCATTGCAACTGCAGAGATTGGTTGACCGTCTCAAAATAATGAAACCCAACTGAGCCAATAAAGGTGGTGATCAATAGGCCATAAAAACTAGGGAAGTTTGAAGTGGCAATCGTCGCCCCGCCTAGCATCAGCAAGGATATCAGCCCTAGCTTTTGCTCACGGAAAAAGATCATCAAAACCAATATGCCAACTGCCAAAAAGCCCGGGATTTCGCGCACTGTTTGTAACCAGCCTATTTCAACGCCGGTAAAGTTAGCAGCCTCAATCACAAAGTTATTGAGCAAAGCGGTCCATGTTGAAAAAGCCAACGGCATCGCAAAGGCCATGACAAATAATAAGGCAACAGGTCTGCGCCATAATGGCAGGGCATTTGCTTCATCTAGATGGACGACAGAGTGAGACATTAAGCGCGCTTTCAAAAACAATCATAGGGCACACCTCATGATAAGAGGGGCGCTATTTGGAAGCTAGAGGTTTTATTTCAAGAAGTCTAAACTTACTTGTTCCCTTCTCCTGACAGCTTTTGCATAATATAGAAAGGCACCGGCCTATCACAGCTATTTTTTGCCAGAAGGAAAACCAGCCATGCGTTTTGTTCATACAATGATCCGAATAACTGATATTGATGAGTCCCTCGATTTTTGGGTGAATAAGATGGGGCTTGTGGAGACGCGCCGCACGGATAATGAAGCTGGCAAATTTACCCTGATTTTCTTGGCCGCTCCGCAAGATGAGGAAAGCGCCCACGCCACTCACGCACCTGAGCTTGAGCTGACCTATAATTGGGGGTCTGATGAGCTTTATGAGACAGGTCGCTCATGGGGGCATTTGGCCTACCGTGTGGGGGATATCTATGCCAAATGCCAAGAATTAATGGATAAGGGGGTCGAGATTAACCGGCCGCCACGTGATGGTCATATGGCGTTTGTGAAATCGCCTGATAATGTGTCGATTGAACTTATCCAAGAAGAGGGGCCTTTGCCGCCGCAAGAACCGTGGGCCTCTATGCCAAATAGCGGTAGCTGGTAGGGGGCGATGATGGCCCAATTTCAAAGTCATCGGCTCCTTTGTTACCAATTTGCCTATAATGACGATAATTATGGGTTTTTATTGCATGATCCTGAGAGCGGGCAAACCGCGGCGATTGATGCCGGATGCGATAAGAGCTTTCTTAGCGCTCTTGCTGAGCGAGGTCTTAGCCTATCGCATATCTTTATCACGCATCATCATTGGGACCACACAGATGGTCTTGCCCCGCTAAAAGAGGCGACAGGTGCCACGGTCTATGGGCCGCGCGGCACAAAGGATAAAATCGCCGCCTTGATAGATGTCGCGCTGGTAGATGGTGATGAGATTCCCTTCGCAAATGATGTCATCAAAATCATCGCAACGCCGGGTCATACGCTTGATATGATTAATTTTTATAGCGCGTCCAATCAGATGCTATTTAGCGGTGATAGCCTGTTTGTGCTTGGCTGTGGGCGTCTGTTTGAGGGCGATGGGCCTATGATGCATCACTCGCTGTCAAAATTGCTGGCATTGCCAGATGAGACGGTGATTTATTCGGCGCATGAATATGCGCTTGGCAATGCCGCTTTTGCTGAGACGATAGAGCCTGATAATCTGGCCTTGCGCGAACGTATCACAGCCATTCGCGCCAAAAGAGATAAGGGCGAGCCATGCGTGCCTTCAACCATGGCAGAAGAGCGGGCCACAAACCCGTTTTGCCGCGCAGATAGTGCGTCTATTGCCGCGCATTTAGGCATGCAAGGGGCAAGTGAGGCAGAGATTTTCACAGAGATCAGACGGCGCAAGGATGTGTTCTGATCATGATTATCTATCATCATGAAAGCGCGGCTTTGCATCAGGTGCCAACAGGCCATCCTGAGCGACCGGCGCGTATCAAAAGCGTTTTGGCAATGCTTGAGGCTGATTTTGGCCAGTATGAGCGCAAAGCGGCCCCGTTGGTCACCAGAGACCAGCTAGCTCTTATTCATGATGAAGCCTATTTAGACGCATTATTTGCCGCTGTGCCGACAGATGGGATGCGCGGTATTGATGGGGATACCTATCTCTCGCCGCATACGCTTGAGGCGGCGCAAAGAGGGGCAGGGGCCGCTTGTGGGGCGGTTGATGATGTGATGAGTGGCAAGGCCTCAACCGCCTTTGTGGCGATGCGCCCGCCCGGCCATCATGCTGAGCCTGACCGTGCGATGGGGTTTTGTTTTTTCTCAAATGCCGCGATTGCCGCGCGTCATGCCCAGCAAGCCTATGGGATTGAAAATGTCGCTGTGCTTGATTTTGACGTCCATCATGGCAATGGCACACAAGCCGCCTTTGTTGGCAAGAAACATTGCTATTATGCCTCGACCCATGAGATGCCCTTATTCCCCGGTACCGGACAGGTTAGTGAAGAGGTGACAGTGCTGAACCAGCCAATGCGGTCTGGCATGGATGGCGGTGATATGATTGAGGCATGGCAGCCTCTATTGGCTGATTTGGCAAAAGCTGGGCCAGAGCTGGTCGTGATTTCCGCTGGGTTTGATGCGCATCTCAATGACCCGTTGGCGTCCTTGCGGCTGGTATCAGATGATTTTTATGAGGTCACAAGCCGTATCATGGCACTGGCCGAAAAAACCGCTGGTGGGCGCGTTGTCTCATTGCTTGAGGGCGGGTATGATCTTGCGGCGCTGGCACAATCAACGCGCGCGCACCTAAGGGCCCTATCGCAAGAGGCCTTATAGGCTCTTAAAATTTATAGTTATGCAAGCTCTCGCCTTTGACCTTGGCCACGTTCCGGTCAACAAGCCAGATAGAATTGAGCTGGCTCAAGGCCTTTTCGATTTCAATCAGGCTTTTATCAATCAGCACAAGCGTCTGCGCGATGTTTTTATCGCCAAGCGTTTGGTTTTTATCACTTAACTCCCACGCCATATCTGTCAATTCAGACCGCAATTTTGTCAATTTCTGACTGCCATTTTTGCGTAATGAGCGGACTTGTTTTACCGATGCTGACATGTTCAAACTTTCATAATCTTAAAAGAACTCATCTGATATTTAATGCGCTAGCAAGATGTTGGCAAGTGCTATGATGACAGCTTCAGCGCGCGTGCCGCGGCCATGATGGCCATGATAGCCATCAAGATGTTCACCATAACAGAGACCCAAAATAACGTTGCGCCACCAAGCGATATGATAAGTGAGCCTGATATCGCGCCGATAAGCATATGCATGCCAGCCCCAAGCCCGTTCGCACTGCCCGAATGCGGGCCCATATTCTTCATAGAGCTAATAATTGCATTGGCCACAAGCAGGCCGTGTGAGAAGCCAATAAAAGATATCAGAGCTGAGAGGCGCAAAGGTGTTAGCAGGTCAAACGAATGGCCCACTAAGATGGCAATAAGAGTGGCCAGACAAATCCAACAACCAATAAGCACCCATTGCCCAAGGCTGTAGCTTGCGCCATAGCGACGATTAATAAGATTGCCAATCATATAACCAACAGAGATGGTCGCATAATAGAAACCAAAGGCGGTGATAGACGCGCCTAAACGTTCAAAATGATAAGGCATATAGCCATTCATTGAATAAAACATACCAATTTGCAGGCCAGCACATAAAGAGTAAAGCTGCCAGTAGCGCGATGATAAAACCGTGTTAAATGCCTCGAATAATTTTGCGAGATTTAACATGCTAAGACGGTTTTTATTGGTCTCTGGTATCAAAAAATAGCTTTGTGCCAACACAATCGTAGATGATACCAGCATCACGATTAAGGTCATGCGCCAGCCAAAAAATTCAACAATGCCCCCGCCAAGTGCCAAGGCAATAACCGGCACAATTGATTGCACAGCGGTGATGGAGGATAAAGCGCGCGAGGCATCTTTTGCTGCGTAAATATCATTGACGATTATGCGCCCTGTGATCATCAGCGCCGCCGCACCAAACCCTTGCAGAACGCGCGCTATCACCAAAACAGAGATAGAGGTCGCAAAGGTGCCGATGAGAGAGCCGATAAAAAATAACGTCAAACCGCTGAGCAAGATAGGGCGCCTGCCAAATCTGTCTGAGAGTAGGCCGATAAATAACAGGCCCGCCGCCATCGCAATCAAAAAGCCGGTCAGCACCAATTGTGCCTCATTATAGGTGGCGGCAAATTCAACTTTGATTTTAGGGATAGCTGGTGCAATCAAGGTGATTGACATGGTTGGCAGGCCAACAATTGTTGCCAGAAGATAGGTCAACATACCGCGCTTTTGCAAGAGAGGGCTTAGATGTGCAAGAGGGCTATCTGTGGTTTTTGATGCTGTCATGTCCGCGCCAATTCATCTGTGCCAAATCGTTACCATTAACATATCAGCACCTTTTATACGAGTGGTGCTATCAGATTTCGTCAACTTGTCACTCTTTTATTTCTGCCAATCGCAAAAGCTGTCCTCTTGAAGGCGAAATCCAGAGTGCCTATATGTCTTGAGAACGATTGATTTGGGCAAAAAAACAGCAGGAGTGCACCCCTATGTCAGCATATAATTTTGAAGCAGATACTGGCAAAATTCTGGATATTGTTATCCATTCTCTTTATTCGAACAAAGAGATCTTTTTGCGTGAGCTTATCTCAAACAGTTCTGATGCGATTGATAAATTACGCTATTTGTCTGTAAGCGATAAAAAGCTGTCAGATTTAAGCGCTGAATTTTCTATCTCGATTACGGCCGATAAAAAGGCAAAGACCTTGATTATTACTGATAATGGGGTCGGCATGGATGAGGGCGAATTAACCCAAAGCCTTGGCACGATCGCGCGTTCTGGCACGAAATCATTTTTGGAAGCGCTCGGTGACAAAAAGGCGGGTGATAAGAAGGAAGGTGAGGGTCAAGATGTCTCGCTTATCGGTCAATTTGGTGTTGGCTTTTATTCAGCCTTTATGGTCGCTGATAAGGTGGAGGTGCTTACCCGCAAAGCTGGCACTAATGATGCTTATCTATGGTCATCTGATGGCCGTTCTGGCTATAGCATTGAGCCGTCTGAAAAAGCCGAACATGGCACAATAATCACGCTTCATTTGAAAAAAGATGCCAAAGAATTTCTTGAACAGGTGCGCATTGGCCATGTGATTAAGACCTATGCTGACCATATCAGCTATCCTGTTAATTTCATTGATGGGGAAGAGGTCAGCCAGCTAAATTCAGGCTCTGCCTTGTGGACGCGTCCAAAATCAGAGATTTCGCAAGAAGATTATGACGCCTTCTTCTCAGATATGGGCGCAGGTTACGGCACGCCGCTTTTGACCTTGCATAATGTCTCTGAAGGCACGGTTAGCTTTACGAACCTTTTATGTATTCCGCAAATGCGGCCTTATGATTTGTTTGACCCTGCCAGAAAGCCGAAGGTAAAGCTCTATATTAACCGTGTTTATATCACAGATGATTGTGATGCCTTTATCCCTGCTTGGCTTCGGTTTGTGCGCGGTATTGTTGACACAGCGGATATTGATTTGAATGTCAGCCGCGAATTACTGCAACATAACAAGACGCTCGATCGTATTGGCAAAGCGGTTGTGCGCCGTATTTTGACAGAATTGAAAAAGATGCATGACAAAAAGCCTGAAGAATATGACGGCTTTTGGGAACAGTTCGGTGTCGTCCTCAAAGAGGGGATGTATGAAGATGCTGATAATCGTGAAAAGATCCTGCCTATTTCACGCTTTCATTCAAGCACCTCTGAAGGGCTAACAGGCCTTGCTGATTATGTGTCACGGATGAAAGATGGCCAGGATGTGATTTATTACCTGTCGGCTGATACCATCACCCAAGCAGAGATGAGCCCGCATTTGGAAGGCTTTAAAGCCAGAGGGATTGAGGTCTTATACCTCACAGATCCTGTGGATGAGTTCTGGCTACCGCTTGTGCCTGAATTTGAGGGTAAGACATTTGCCTCTATCACCAAGGGCGGTGTTGATATCGATAAATTTGAAGCCGAAGATGATGCGAAGCAAGATGATGAGGCCCCTGATGTTGAGGCGCTTGTTGCGGCAATGAAGGGGGCGCTTGGCGGCTCTGTGGCTGATATCCGCATCTCAAAGACGCTCACCGACAGCCCTGCTTGCCTTGTCGCAGATGAAGGCGGCATGGATATTCAAATGCAAAGGCTGATGAAGGCGCATGATCCAAACTTCCAAGATCAGCCGCGTATCTTAGAGGTCAATCCGCGCCATGAATTGGTCCAAAGCTTGAACCAGCTTGTCGCCAAAGGCACAGACGGCGATGTTGTGACAGACGCCTCTTTCATGATGTTTGAACAATCACTCATCCTCGAAGGCAAGCCACCAAAAGATGTGGCCGCCTTTAGCCAGCGTATGACACGCCTGATGACACGAGGTCTTAAGATTTAGCTCTCTTGATTAAGACGTGCTTGACGATAATTATGCATGCGGCTCATCTGATCATGGGCCGCATCAATCGTCTCTAGGGCCGCTTTTGTGATATTTGTGCCAGGCCCAAAGATAGCCTTGACGCCTGCATCATAGAGGAATTGGTAATCCTGTTCAGGGATAACGCCGCCGCAGATCACCATAATATCCTCAGCCCCCTTATCTTTGAGATGGCTGATAAGCTGTGGGATTAAGGTCTTATGGCCTGCGGCAAGTGTTGAGATGCCGATGATATGGGCGCCCATGCCAATCGCACTATCTGCCGCCTCGGCTGGTGTCTCGAACAGGGTGCCAACATGCACATCCATGCCCATGTCACTAAAGGCAGAGGCAATAACTTTGGCGCCTCTATCATGGCCATCTTGACCAAGCTTTGCCATATAAAGAGATGGGGCTTGTTCGGTGATGGTCTTGAATTTGCCAAGGGCGGCTTCAATCTCATCAAAGACCGCATCATCGCCAAAGGCGTCACGATAAACGCCTGTCACAAGCTCTGGCGTGCCTTGATAGCGGTTAAAGACATCGCCTAATGCATCTGAGACCTCGCCCACGGTGGCTCTTGCACGCATGGCTTCGACACTTGCCTCTAGCAAATTGCCTGTGCCTGTCTTGGCATAATGGCGCAAATCTTCAAGCGTCTTTGCGACTTGTGCATCATCACGTTTTGCTTTGATGGCTTCAAGCTGGGCTATTTGTTCTTCGCGTACAGCCTGATTATCAATTTCAAGAATATCAATATCGGTGGCTTCTTGCGGCTGGTATTTATTCACACCCACAATGACTTGTGAGCCGCTATCAATATGCGCTTGTCTTGCGGCGGCCACTTTTTCAATCTCAGCCTTCGGGAAGCCCTCTTGCACGGCCTTTGTCATGCCGCCCATCTCTTCAACCTGTTCGATAAGCGCATTGGCTTTTTCAATCAGCTCATTGGTCAGGCTTTCGACATAGTAAGAGCCAGCAAGCGGGTCAACTGTGTCTGTGATGCCTGTTTCATGTTGCAGGATAAGCTGTGTGTTGCGGGCAATGCGCGATGATGTTGGGGTCGGCAGGGCAATCGCCTCATCAAATGAATTTGTGTGCAACGATTGTGTGCCACCAAGCGCGGCGGCAAGTGCCTCGATGGTTGTGCGCACGATGTTATTATACGGGTCTTGTTCTTGCAAAGACGCGCCAGACGTCTGGCAATGCGTGCGCAGCATCAATGATTTTTGGTCTTGCGGATCAAATAGCTTTTCCATCCAAACCGCCCAAAGTGTGCGCGCGGCGCGAAGCTTGGCGGCCTCCATAAAGAAGTTCATGCCAATCGCAAAGAAGAAGGATAGGCGCGGGGCAAAATCATCCACATTCATGCCATTGCGGCAAGCTGTGCGGACATATTCAAGACCATCTGCCAAGGTAAAGGCAAGCTCTTGCACATTATTCGCACCAGCCTCTTGCATATGATAGCCAGAGATAGAGATTGAGTTAAATTTCGGCATATGCTGGGCGGTATAGCCAATGATGTCAGAGACAATGCGCATAGACGGCTCTGGCGGGTAAATATAGGTATTGCGCACCATGAATTCTTTTAAGATGTCATTTTGAATCGTGCCAGATAGCTTGGATTTATCAATGCCTTGCTCTTCGCCTGCCACAATAAAGCCTGCCAAAACAGGCAGAACCGCGCCATTCATTGTCATAGAGACAGACATCTCATCAAGCGGGATGGCATCAAACAGGGTTTTCATATCTTCGACAGAGTCAATCGCAACACCTGCCTTGCCGACATCACCAACGACGCGCGCATGGTCTGAATCATAGCCGCGATGGGTGGCAAGGTCGAAGGCAACCGACAGGCCCTTTTGCCCGGCGGCAAGCGCTTTGCGATAGAACTCATTAGAGGCTTTGGCGGTTGAAAATCCGGCATATTGGCGGATTGTCCAAGGGCGGCCAACATACATTGAGGCGCGCGGGCCTCTGGTAAAGGGCGCTTGGCCGGGCAGATTATCGATATGTGGTAATGAGGCGCTGTCTTCTTTGGTATAGAGCGGCTTTATGGTGATGCCTTCGAGCGTTTGCTTGCCATGTGGCTCAGCACTGTCAGATGTGCGCTTCAGCTCTTTATCAGCTTGTTTCTGCCATTGTTCAAACGCGTCTTTATGTGACATGAAAGGACCTCATCACGCTATTTTTCTCAATTTGCCGCTATAGTAAGCAATACTGCATAAAAGATCTAGTCTGCCTTTGTTTGCGCCGTTGCTTATGCGGGTTAATCAGCCTCTCAAGCTGGTATTAAATATAGATGCAACTGGCACTATCCATGCAAAAGAGGTTGGGGCAGTGTCATTCCAGATATTTATTTTGGTCACTCTGTAGCCAATTTGTTGCAGTGACGCGCGTTAACCATTTCATTCGGGAGGATTGTTTCCATGAAAATGACTACGGAAGAAGCTTTTGTAAAAGTACTTCAAATGCATGGTATTGAGCATGCTTTTGGGATCATCGGTTCAGCCATGATGCCTATTTCTGACTTGTTCCCTCAAGCTGGCATCACATTTTGGGATGCCGCTCATGAATGTAATGCGGGCATGATGGCCGATGGCTTCACAAGAGCGTCTGGTAAGATGTCAATGATGGTTGCGCAAAATGGCCCGGGTATCACAAATTTTGTGACACCTGTGAAGACCGCTTATTGGAACCACACACCGCTTCTATTGGTGACACCGCAAGCCGCGAATAAGACAATCGGCCAAGGTGGTTTCCAAGAAGTTGAGCAAATGGCTTTGTTCAAAGATATGGTTGCCTACCAAGAAGAAGTGCGTGATGCCTCTCGTATCGCTGAAGTTTTGAACCGTGTTATTTTGCAAGCAAAACGCGCCTCAGCCCCTGCACAGATTAACGTGCCACGCGATTTCTGGACGCAGGTTGTTGATATTGAATTGCCAGCTGTTGTTGAATTTGAGCGCCCATCAGGCGGTGAAGATGCACTAGCACAAGCGGCTGAATTGCTCTCATCAGCGAAATTCCCTGTGATGCTAAACGGCGCTGGTGTCGTGATTGGCGGCGCGATTGATGCCTCGATGAAATTGGCAGAACGCCTTGATGCGCCAGTATGTTGTGGTTACCAGCATAATGACGCTTTCCCGGGCTCACATCCGCTATTTGCTGGCCCGCTTGGCTATAATGGCTCAAAGGCTGGTATGGAGCTTATCTCTAAGGCTGATGTTGTGTTGGCATTGGGTACACGCTTGAACCCATTTTCAACATTGCCGGGCTATGGCATTGATTACTGGCCAAAAGATGCCAAGATTATTCAGGTTGATATCAACCCTGACCGTATTGGCCTCACAAAGCCTGTGTCTGTTGGTATCGTCGGCGATGCCAAGAAAGTGGCTGAACAGCTATTGGCGAAATTAGGTGATGCCGCTGGCGATGCGGGCCGTGATGCACGTAAATCACTGATTGCCACAACAAAATCAGCTTGGGCACAAGAGCTTACCTCGCTTGACCATGAAGATGATGATCCGGGCACAAGTTGGAATGAACGCGCACGTGATAGAGAGCCACAGAAAATGTCACCTCGTATGGCATGGCGCGCGATTACATCTGCGATGCCGCAAGATGCGATTATCTCATCAGATATTGGCAATAACTGTGCGATTGGTAACGCCTATCCAACATTCGAAGATGGCCGCAAATACCTTGCGCCAGGTCTGTTTGGCCCTTGTGGTTATGGTCTGCCAGCGATTATGGGTGCGAAAATTGGTCGCCCTGATGTGCCTGTGATTGGTTTTGCCGGTGATGGTGCCTTTGGTATCTCAATGAACGAAATGACAGCGATTGGTCGTAATGAATGGCCGCCTATCACAATGATTATCTTCCGCAACTATCAGTGGGGTGCTGAGAAGCGTAACACAACATTGTGGTTCGAAGATAATTTCGTTGGCACAGAGCTTGATACAGGCGTTCAATATGCTGGTATCGCTGAGGCTTGTGGTGTGAAGGGTATTCAGGTCGATTCAATGGCGAATTTGGAAGACGCGCTAAATGCGGCGATTGATGCCCAAATGAATAAGGGCGAGACGACATTCATCGAAGTGTTGCTTAACCAAGAGCTAGGTGAGCCTTTCCGCCGTGATGCAATGAAAAAGCCTGTTGCGGTTGCCGGTATCAGCAAAGATGATATGCGCCCACAGCAAGGGGCATAGCTTCCGAAACTAAGCAAAATCTAATGAATTAGAGCGTACCTTTATGATGAGGGTGCGCTCTTTTTTTTGCCTGAATAGCTTGCTAGTAATGTCACGCATGCAGGCAATATTTTCTAAAATTCTCCTGAAATTGTGAAATATCTGACTAAATCCCTTATTCTGCGATTGTAGATTAAGAATATTTTGCGAAATTGACAGCTCTGTAAAGGTTTTTAAAAAGGAGCCTGTCATGAAGCATTTTCCCATCTATTTAAAGGTGACAGACAAGCGCATTTGCATTATCGGCAATGAGGATGATGCGGTTGCCAAAGCGCGGCTTGTCGCTAAGTCAGAAGCGCTGGTTGAGATTTACGCTAGTGCGCCTGAAGAGGGGCTGTCTGCTCTCATTAAGAACATGACAGACAAGGGGACAGGGCAGGCAATAAAGCATTATCCGCGCGCCTTTGATGCCTCTGATCGTGATGATGAGGCGCGCCCTCCCATTGCCTTTGTCTATCTCACAGGCCCTGATGCGTCTTTGATGGCGCTGTTCACAGCCGCCCATATCCCCTTTTGCGTGATTGATAATCTGGCCGCTAGTACCTTTACGACGCCGGCGATTATCGACCGTGCGCCGCTGAGTATTGCGATTGGCACCGAGGGGCAAGCGCCTGTCTTGGCACGCCTTTTAAAAAAGGAATTTGAAGAGCGTTTGCCACAATCTTATGGTGTGCTTGCGCGCGTCGCAGGGGCTTTGCGTGAAAAGGTTGGCGCGCAACTCTTGGCACCGCAAGCACGTGATTTTTGGGCCCGCTATTTCGAGGGGGCACATAGCCAGATGGATGGGGCAGGTGCCCATGCGCATGGCGAATATCTGCTAGCTGAGATGGGCGGGGCGCCACAAGCACAGCCACCTGTCTGGTTTGTCGGGGCAGGGCCGGGATCACCTGATTTACTGACCATGCAAGCACGCCGTCTTTTGCATGAGGCAGATATCATCTTGCATGACAGGCTTGTGCCGCCCGCCATCCTAGAGCTATGCCGGCGAGAGGCTGAGGTGATTGAGGTTGGCAAAAAGGGCTTTGAAGCCTCATGGCGTCAAGCTGATATCAATGCGCTGATGGTCGCAAAGGCGCAAACAGGTCAAAAACTTGTGCGCTTAAAATCAGGTGATGCAACCATTTTTGGCCGCCTAGATGAAGAGATTACGGCCCTTGATGGTTATAATATCCCCTTTGAAATTGCCGCTGGCCTCACAAGCGCTAGTGCAGGGGCGGCGCAGATGGGGGCGTCTCTTACCAAGCGCGGGCGCAATTCAGGCTTTCGTATCCTGACAGGTCATGATGTGAATGGCTATGCGGACCATGATTGGCGTGAAATGGCCAAGGGCCTGCGTGAGGATGACTTTACGGCAGCTGTCTATATGTCTGTGCGCGCGGCGTCTTATCTTTCAGGGCGGCTTATCATGCATGGCGCGCCGCCGCAGATAAAGGTGACGATAGCTGAGAATATTTCGCGCAAAGATGAAGGTTGGCTTGTGACCAGCCTCGGTGATTTGCCGCGTGCCATCGCACAGGCAGATATCACAGGGCCTGCTTTGATCTATTTAGGGCTAGCCCCGCATCAGGCACATCTTGCCAATTTGCGGCCTCTTGCGTGGAAGGAGGCACTGCCACATGTCACAGAGCAAGCTTAAAACCATCAAAGGGGTGCATCCGCGGTATTTTGCCGTCACAGCTAACCTGCTTTTGACAGGTGATGTGGTCTATCTATCACCAACGGGCAGATGGGTTTGGGATGTAACGCATGCCAAGCAATTTAAAACCGAGACAAGCGCAGAAGAAGCGGTGCGTGAATGCCAAAGCCTCTATGCCAATCAAACGGTGGGCATTTACCTCATCGCGCTTGATGAGGCTGGCTGGCCGCTTAGTACCAAAGAGCAACTGCGCACAAAAGGCCCAAGTAATTATCACCACAATAATCGCAATGGCCAACAACTAGTCGCAAATCGCAAAAGATAGGATCGCCCATGTATCATTATCAAGATTTTGACAGAGATTTTGTCAAAGACAGAGTCTCTGAATTTAGAACGATTACCCAACGTCGCATTGACGGTGTGCTTAGCGAAGATGAGTATAAGCCCTTTCGGTTGCAAAATGGCCTCTATCTCCAGCTTCATGCCTATATGCTGCAGGTGGCAATCCCTTATGGCACCTTGTCATCGCGCCAAATGCATAAATTAGCTGATATCGCTGAGCGTTGGGATAAGGGCTATGGGCATTTCACCACGCGTCAAAATATCCAGTTTAATTGGATGAAATTAGCCGATGTCGGCGATGTGCTTGAGGCATTATCTGAGGTGGATATGCACGCTATCCAGACCTCTGGCAATTGTATTCGCAATGTCACAGCGGATCATTTCGCAGGCTGCGCACCAGATGAAATTGAAGATCCGCGCATGGTGGCTGAATTACTGCGCCAATGGTCAACGGCGCATCCTGAATTTGCCTTCCTGCCGCGTAAGTTTAAGATTGCTGTCAGCGGTGCTCCTAATGATAGGGCAGTGATTGCCTTTCATGATATTGGTATCCAGATTGTCCAAAATAGGGATGGTGAGACGGGCTATCGTATCTTGATAGGCGGCGGTCTTGGGCGCACGCCGCTTATTGGCCAAGAATTATCTGCGTTTGTGCCAAAGGCTGATTTGCTGTGCTATCTTGAGGCGGTGATGCATATTTATAACCGCTATGGCAGGCGTGATAATAAATATAAAGCGCGTATCAAAATTCTTGTGCAAGAGAACGGGCTGGCGCAAACAAAGGCGCAGATTGACGCCTATTTTGCGCAAATCAAAAAGACACATCGCCCCCTATCAGAGACGTTACTGCGCAAGATAAAAGATGATTTTGCCCTCCCTAACCTTAGCAAGGCAAGCGCGTTTGATCTTGAAGCGCAAATGGCCTTATCACCTGCTTTTGCACGCTGGGCGGGGCAATCAGTGCATGCGCACCGTGATGAAAATCATGTCAGCATAACCATATCGCTGAAGAAGCAAGGGGCGACACCGGGGGATGCGAGCACGGCGCAAATGCGCGTCATGGCAGAGCTGGCAAAGGCCTATGCGTATGATGAATTGCGTGTCAGCCATGAGCAAAACATCATCTTACCGCATGTGCCAAAAGAACATCTGTTAGCCATTTACCAAGCCTTGCAAGAGGCTGATTTGGCGGCGGCAAATATTGGGCTCGTCTCTGATATTATCGCCTGCCCGGGGCTTGATTATTGCAGTCTTGCGACGGCGCGCTCTATCACCATCGCCCAGCAAATCGCGACGCATTTTGAGGGGCTGAAAACAGAATATGATATTGGCCCGATGAAAATTAAAATCTCAGGCTGTATCAATGCTTGCGGTCATCATCATGTCGGGCATATTGGCATTCTTGGCCTTGATAGGGCCGGGGTGGAGAATTACCAAATCACCATCGGCGGTGATGGCACACAGGATGCGGCAATTGGTGAGCGCACAGGGCCGGGCTTTTCTTATGAGCAAATTATCGCCGCGATAGATAGGATCATTGCCCATTATCTGGCCAAGCGGACCGGTAAGGATGAGAGTTTTCTTGCCTATTATAAACGCGTTGGCATCACCCCGTTTAAGGAGGTGCTTTATCATGCCTGATGTAAATTCAACGAGTATAAATTTAACGGGTATATATGTCACCGATAACGGGTTTGCGGCCTATAAAGCCCTAACCCCCATTCGCGCCGTGACAGTGGAAGAGGCGCCAGAGGATTTGGATGAGGTGCTAAACGGTATCGCAGAGGTGCATATCTCCTTTGCCTCGCCAGCCGATGGGCGCGGCTTTTCAACGGCAAGATGTCTGCGCGATAGGGGCTATCAGGGCCGGGTGATCGCGGTGGGCGGCTTGGTGTGTGATCAATATCGTCATGCGCGTCAATCAGGATTTGATGGGGTGCTGATAAGCCAAGAACAAGCGGCAAAGATGCCAGAGCGACATTGGCTTGAGCAAGCTAATCGTGTGGCTGTTAATTATCGTGCGCAGATTTATGCCTGATAAAAATACCAGCCATAGGCCAATATTAACGCAGGGACAGTCGAATAAAGTGTCGCAACCAAAGCTGCCTTTGGTGCCAGCGCGATGGCGGGGAATAGCGCATCACCATCATTGCTAATCGCATTACCGATTTGCGCAGATAGCGGCACAATGCCTGCCAAATAGAGGGTTGTGACAAGCACTTGCGGCCCACATCCGGGCAACAGACCAATCGCAACAGCCATCAGCGGCAACCAGATAGTCAGCCCTTGGAATAATTCAGATAGCTCATAGCCTGTGACGAATAAAGAGACTTCAAATACCAAAAAGGCAATGATGACCCAGCCCGTAACAAAATTTGTGTCAGCAATTGTTTGACGCACTATGTTGCTTGTTGGCTGTTCAGATTGGCCCTGTTTTAAGAAGCGCGGTAACAGCCACATCGCAAAGCATAATAAACCAGCCATGAAGCCAAAGACTGTGACAGGTTGGTCTGTTAACTGGTTGGCAAAGAGCGGGTCGAGATCGATTTGAAACGCGCCAAACACCCCGATGACAATGCCAGGGATAATCGCAAGAAGCCAAATGCGGTTAACAAATTCTGGCGCATCTTGTCTTGAGGCGGCGGTGGTATCGTCTTTTGACTGTCTGTCTTTTGGGCGAAGGAAATCTTTGCCGTGAATAGCGTCTACCAAATAGCCAGACACCGTGCCAACAACAAGGCCAATAACCATGATAAGCATGCCTGTGACAGGCTCTTTGGCGATCAGCAAAAAGGCGGCATCTCCCATGGTGGCGGTCAATGTGGCAAGCACAGCCCCAAAGCTAAGGCGGCCTGAGACATAATTTGTGACAACAATAATCGCCCCGCCGCAACCGGGCAATGCGCCAAGAGCTGCCGCGATCGGCACCTGCCATGCGCCAGAGCGTGATAGTAGCTGAACCGCATTAAACCCAAAGAGGCGCTCAAGCCCATAAAAAATAAGCAAGGTTGCGGCAACAAAAGTTGTTACCTGAAGATAGGCATCGGCAATTGTTGAGATAATCACCTGCGCAAATTGCGCATCAAGCAATGACCAAATCCCCAACATCAACGCAACAATCAGCAAGCCCCAATAAATTGGAGCAGGGCGTCTTGTCGCCTCAAGCGGGGTTTTTTCAATATACAAGGATGTCATGCCATCATTACGTAAATTCAGTTATGCTTCTAATTTGTTGCACGCCTTATGAATTTAGTCAAGGCTAAGTTTGGTAGGTGATTATTATTAGGCCGGCAACTCTTACGTGCGGCATTTGTGCCATTTATGAAGGTTGAGATTTGCCTCAGAAAGCACTATATGGGGGGTGAGATTAAGACTATGTTAGAAGGATAAAAACATGTCAAAAATGGTTAAATCAGCTATCGGTGCGGCCCTCATTGTAACAGCTTTGAGCGCAAGCCCCACTTTTGCCGGTGATATTGAGGCAGGCGCGAAGGTGTTTAAGAAATGCAAAGCGTGCCATGTGGTCGATGCTGAGAAAAACAAAACAGGCCCGCACCTTGTGAATCTCTTCGGCCGCAAAGCTGGTAGCCTTGAGAGCTATACAAAATATTCAAAGGCGATGGTTGCCGCTGATATTGTGTGGGATGAGGCAACGTTGGACGCTTACTTAACAAAGCCAAAGGCCTACATTAAAGGCACAAGAATGGCGTTCGCTGGCCTGCGCAAAGAAAAAGATCGCGTCAATGTCATTGCGTATCTAAAAAGCTTTAGCAACTAGCATGTTTCACAATATCTGATGCCTAATCTGCGTGCGAATTGCGGATTAGGCGTTTTTTTTAAGTCCAAGGATAGACGCGCAACTATTTTCTCACGGCGCTAATTGACATAAATGCCTATGTGGTTGATATCAAAAGGCACAGTATAGGCCATCAGGCTTTTCAAGAGGGTATGATAGATATGAGCGCATCTGATATGATTTCTGCGGCTAATTCGTCTGTTGGCGTTGCGTCTGATACCAAGGACGCTGTCAAAGTTTTGTCTGTCAAACATTGGAATGATCGCTTGTTCCATTTTGAGGTTGAGCGCCCAGCCAGTTTCCGGTTTCGCTCTGGTGAATTTGTGATGATCGGCTTGTTAAATGACGCAGGCAAGCCCCTTTTGCGCGCCTATTCCATTGCCGCGCCTTTCTGGTCTGAGACGTTGTCTTTTTATTCGATTAAAGTACAAGATGGCCCGCTTACCTCACAGCTTCAGAAAATTGTCCCCGGTGATTATATCATCATGAAAACCAAGCCGGTTGGCACATTGGTTCTTGATGCGCTTATCCCCGGCAAGAGATTATATATGATTGCCACAGGCACAGGCATCGCGCCGTTTGCCTCTCTTATTCGTGATCCTGAGGTTTATGAGCAATATGAAGAAATTATCTTAACCCATACATGCCGTGATGTGGATGAGCTTGCCTATGGTGCGTGGCTGGTGGAAGAGACCAAAAAAGACCCGCTTATCGGCGAGATGGCCGCAGGGCAATTGCGTTATTATCCGACCACAACAAGGCAAGACAGCCCGAAGATGGGGCGTATCACCACGCTGATTGAAAATGGCACATTATTTGATGATTTGGGCGTGCCAGCGTTTGACGCGACCAGCGATCGTGTGATGATTTGTGGCTCAATGGGCCTAAATACAGATGTCAAAACATTGCTTGAGGCGGCAGGTCTTGAAGAAGGTGCCAATAGCAAGCCTGCGACCTATGTTCTTGAAAAAGCGTTTGTTGGCTAACCGCCTAAATCTTTGTGATATCCGCTAATAGAGCTGGCAGGGCCTCGATAGAGCCAAGCATATGTTCGGTGCCTTCAAGGGCCTTGGTTGGCGCAGGATAGCGTGCTGATATCCCGACAAATAAACCAGCATTCGCCGCCTTTGCCACATTCCGGTCAGCGCCTGTATCACCAATCATGATGGCCTGTTCTGGCTTTGTGTCGCATGCCGTGCAAATGGCGTGAAAGCCTGTTGGATCTGGCTTGCCGCCATAGCCTGAATCATAGCCGATGATTTCTTCAAAGAAAGACGTGATGCCCATCTTCTCTAGCGAGCGCCGGGCCGATTTCTCTGAATCATTTGTCAGCACAGCTAGTTGATAGCCAGCCTGTTTTAAAATCGTCAAAGTGCCAGTGATATCGCCAAGCGGTACCGGGTCTCTTTGTGCGTTCTTATCGACAATCGCCATCACAGCTTCATGATAGGCAGGCGTGCCATAATGCGCGCCAAGCTCAGGCGCATAGGCCGCACAGGCTTGTTGCTGGTCAAGAAAAGAGCCAGCCGCAAATAGACCATCAGCGTCAATCGTGCCTGTCTCTTCATTAATGCCGATTATTTCTTGAAATTTTGATGCTGGCACTTTGTTATGCGTCAGCGCTGAGAGATGATGCGTGATATCACGCGCAACTGGCAACCATGTGCTTGTTAAATCAAGCAGGACGCCATCCTTATCGAAAATGATTAAATCCAAAAAACACACCCCTTAACGCGACGCAAAGCAAACGATTGAAACAGCTCTTTAGTGAATAGCTGAATTAACCCCTTTGGTAAGATAGGTTAACCAGCTCAACTCGCCAGAGGTAACGAGTATAATCATCACAATACCCGCAAATAACAAGATGAAATTTAGAAACCGTAAGAAAAATTTGGCCAATAGGCTGTGAAAGCTTTGGCTAATGGCGTGTGATGTGATGCTTGCCCCCCAAATTGCGAGGCCGCCCCATAAGAAGACAGCGCCATTCACCGCCAATACATAATGAGAAATGCTGACGATATGTGCCAGTAAATCTATTAAAAGAAGGCTCAATATGCCCCAGATTGCCAATAGTGCCAGCAGGCTAAAAAAGCTCTGCTTTATGGTTGCTTCACCGGCAAGGAATGTAGAAAAAAACTGGCGCATGCCCTGTTACCATATGGCTACTCTCGATACCCAACATATCTAAGGCGGTGAACGCTCTCTTGCAAGTGTTACTGGTTTTAAAGGCTATCTAGGGCATCAGGCCAATAATGGGCTTTTCAGGCTCAAACGCATGCCAGACAAAGGCAAAGGTCACCTTATAGGGCACATCAACAATTTTACCATGATCTTCCGCGCGCTGGACAGTCACCGTGCCAACATCGCGCCCTTCTGCAATCACCGCGCTATCAAGGGCAGAGGCTTGGCCTGCTTGCCAATTGATATGATAGTCTTTATGGCGCAGGCTGCCACGCTCTTGAATATAGGGAAGGGCGATTGCCACATTATCCACGACCACGACACGCTCAAGCGGCTTTATGCCCTTTGGCACTTCGCCTTTAAATAGGAACGGAAAGCCGCTTTCATCATAGCCAACATAAGGGTTCATCCCATAACGGCGGATAAAATTTGTCGGTATAGCGAGTATATCTCCCTCAGGATAGCGCGCTCTATAGGCGGCAAAACTCTCTAGGCGTGAGGGCAGGACAGATAGCTGTGCGCCGGCAAAAGCGCCTGCGATCGCATCACCATTATATTGTTGCCAAAAGCTTTCGGTCTGCCTGTCATACATCACAAGATCAGAGTGGCGTAATGTGCCTGTGGTGCCAAAATCTAGAATAGTGTCATCAAGGCGGCGGTCAAAGACAATCGTCGCATTACATAAAGGGCAATAGGTAACAGACACAGGCACGCCGCCCACCACATCATTCACAATCTCATGCCATGTTAAAATGGATAAAGGATAGGCTTTTGCCTCGCCCTCAATCACTAAGGAAATCACAGGTTCTCTGTCATCTAATGTCACCTCCGTGACAGATATAAATTCTGGCATATCTATTGGGGGGATGCCGTCTTTGGGTGGACCGCCAGAGATTATCTCGCGCAGATCAACTGTGCATTGGTCAAAGTCAGTGATAGGCCAGCTTGCAAGAAGCGCAGAAGATGGCTGGCATTCTGGCAACCATTTCGCTTGCCGCGATACCTCATCTGCCCGTGCCGGGATGGATAGAAGGGCTACGATAGCCGAGATAGATAAAAGGGCAAAGATTAACCCAAAAGCTGTTTTGAGAGTTGTTCGTGCTGTCAGGCGATGAATAGGGTGCATGATGACCTCCTCTTGCTATGACAAGGGGTCATTATGAGGGGATTAACCGTTTGAACAAAATGAAACTCTTCATTTGGTCTAGCACAAAAATTGCGATAGTCTGGCAGGGTTGTTTTAACCGAGCCTTGGTATTTTGAGATTATGACCGATTACATGACGCGCTATCCGCGCATATCTGATTTACAAAAGCGCGCTTATCGGCGCTTGCCGCCTTTTGTGGGCGCTTATCTGTTTTCGGGCACAAGCCAAAATCAGGCGCGTGATGAATCTCTATCGGACTATGCAAGCATCAAGCTTGTGCCGCGGTTTATGCGTGGTCGTGTTGAGACAAATCTATCAAGACACTTTATGGGCACTGATTTTGCGGCACCCTTTTCGGTGGCACCTATTGGCCTATCATCGCTTATTTGGCCAGGCTCTGAGATAGCTTTGGCCAAGGCGGCGGCAAAGGCGGGCTATGGCTATGCGCTTAGTACCGTGGCAGGGGCCAGTGTTGAGCAAATTGGCCCCCTCGCAGGTGATAAGGGCTTCTTTCAGCTTTATGCGCCAAATGACCGCGCGGTTGCGATTGATTTGATGCGCCGCGCAAAGGAAGCTGGTTTCACCAAACTCATTCTAACAACTGATGTGCCAGCCCCCAGCAGACGTGAGGAAATGCGTCTTGCAGGCGCGCCGATTGGTTCGCGCTCTGAGGCAAGTCCGACTATGCGTGTCATGATGCAATCAGCACGCCATCCCAGCTGGTCTCTTGCCGCCCTTGCACATGGTGGGCGCTTCAGGTTCCATAACCTTGAGCCCTATGCCCCGCCTGAGATGCTAAAGAATATCACCCAATATATAGGCTCGCAGATTAATGGTGCTTTGACGTGGGATTATTTGGATGAGTTGCGCGCTATGTGGGATGGGCCCATGCTGTTAAAAGGGCCGCTTCATTATGATGATTGCAAAAGAGCGCTTGATGCCGGGCTAGATGGGCTGGTGCTATCCAATCATGGGGGCCGTCAGCTTGATTGCGCGCCATCGCCTATTTCGCAATTGCCGAAATTGCGCGAACAGCTTGGCAGTGATGTAACGCTGGCGATTGATTCAGGGATGCGGTCAGGTCTTGATATGGCACGTGCTATCGCGCTTGGGGCAGATTTCTGTTTCCTAGGGCGGGCCTTTTTAATCGGCGTTGCGGCGCTTGGGACAAAAGGCGCGCATCATGTCGGTGATATTCTGATGGATGAGCTTTCAAACACCATGATCCAGCTTGGTGTTGAGACAATTGATGAGCTGGCAAAGGTTGATAGCCGCCATTTATTCTAGCGATGAGCGAGGCTAAATAGCGGCTATAATTGTCAGGGCTTAGCTGTTGGTCTTTTTGTAATTTGCGATAGCTTGCTTTAACAAATCACGGTCTTTGCAATTGAAAGAACAGGCTTTATTAAGCCGTGCTAGCAAGGCTTCTGCTTCTGGCAATTTGCCAAGGGTCAGGTAAAGCTCTCCCATATATTCAAGCGCGCCTGTATGTTTTGGGTTCAGTGCCAATGCCTTTTTGTAAGCCGCCATAGAGGCATCATATTGCCCTAATTTGCGATGAGAAAAGCCCTTGAGGTTCCATGCATCGGCATTTTTTGGCTCATCCTTGATAGTCACCGCTAGCGCATCCAACGCCTTTTCATAATTATCATCCGCAAGATAGCTGCGTGCTTTTGTATAGGAGGCGTGCGTTTTGGCTGTTTCAGCGGGCTTTGGCTTCTCATAGGTGCCGGCGGCATGCGCGGATGAGATAGCGACAAACAGACCGATAAAGGCAATGGCCGATAGCACAAGGATTGTGCGCGTAATCATACCTGCACGATTATCTGTGATTGTCTTTGCTTGGCTTTGTGAATGATGGCGCATTGTCCGACCTCTCCTGATAAAAATCCCTTTGCTTTTAGTACGGTTTGCATGTGGCATAAGATTAATTGACGTTATTTATGCAAATTGTCACTCTTATGCATTGAAGCCTGTGCGAGGCTAGCTATAGTGGGCTATCTATATTGTAAGAGGCGCCTTATTGTTGAAGATTTCAAAAAGCGCGCTTGGTGAATGTTATGTCAGATGATGATAAGGGGAGGGAGACCATGATGGATAAGAGTGAGCAACCGCGGTTTCGGATTGTTGAAGGTACCTCGCCTGCCTTGGAATTTGAGTGTCCTGCCAATGGCAATGTTACCGCGGCCAAAGGCGCCTTTCTTGCCAAGGCACCTGCTATATCTGTGACACCTTCACAGGCTTTTGAGGGGTTTGATACCTATCATAACAAATCTGATGAAGCTGAAATTCTCTATCTCTCGCCAAGTTCAACAGGCTCTTTATTGGCCTTTGATATGCAATTGCACCAAAAGGGCCTGATATTATCCCAAGCAAGCCTGTTTGCAACAACAGATGATGCGGGTATCAGCCTATTGCTAGACCTGAATTTAGAAGGGATAGACGGGCCGTATCGCCTCTATCAGGCGCAGAATGACGGCGTTATCGTGGCCTTTATGAGTGGTGATTTGTTCCCGCTAACGCTAGAGGCAGATGATTGCTTGCAAGTTGATGCAAGAGCGCTTGCCGCGATGGAAGTGTCAATCGCCTTTGAGCTAGAACAGCTGGATAATGGTCAATATGTTGCCTCGCTCACAGGGCCGGGGCGCGTCTGGTTACAGAGCATGCCAACCCAATAATCAATTTTATAAGGCCAATTCGTCTATGTCACAGCTTATTTTTCATCATTACCCGCCATCTCCTGTTGCTGAAAAGGTGCGTATTGCCTTTGGTATGAAGGGGCTAGCTTGGCAATCTGTTGAGATTCCGCGCCTGCCGCCAAAGCCTCTGTTAATGCCGCTTACAGGCGGTTATCGTCGCACGCCCGTGGCCCAGATTGGGGCGGATATCTATGGTGATAGCCAGAATATCTTTCGGATGCTTGATGAAGAGACTGACGGCCCGAAATTAGTCACAGGCCTATCAATGGCGCTGGCTAGCTGGTCTGAGACGGTGATGTTCGCGCTTGCCTTGCGCGTGGTTTTGACCAATGCGATGGATAGCGCGCCGCCTGAATTTATCCAAGATAGAGGGTCGTTGTATTTTGATAAGGGCTGGACAGAAGAGCAGATGAAATCTGACCTGCCAGCCTTTGAAGCACAATTGCAAGCTGGCTTTGCGATGCTAGAGGCGCATGCGGCGCAATCAGGGACTTATCTTTTTGGTGATGCGCCCAATCAGGCAGACGCGAATCTGCATTACCTATTATGGTTTGTAAATGGACGCTGGGAGGGCGGGCCTGCCTTTTTATCTCAATTCCCGCATTTGCTTGCGATTGATGCCAAATTAACCGCCGCCGGTTATGGCACTGAGAGCGCGCTTTCAGGCGAAGATGCGCTAATGATTGCACGCGAGGCTAGCCCTCAAAGCCCGACAGGTATCTTTTGCTATAACCCACAACAGCTAGCGGTGGGTGATAGGGTGGTTGTGCGTCAAGCGGGTGATACGGCTGACCCTGATGTGACAGGCACATTGCGTATGCTTGATAATACGCGCATCTCGCTTGATATGCATAATGATGAGGTCGGCCATACGGCGCTTCATCTGCCGGTGCTTGGCTATAAAATCAAGAAGGCTTAATGCGTGAGCGCAAGGTGATAGGGATTTGCGCGGCCATAAATAAGGCCGTGGCAGGGGCGACGATAAATAACTTAAAGCTCACCCACCCCTCATCACTCAAAGTGCGCCAGGCCCATTCATTGCCTGCCGCAAGGACAAGCATAAATAAGCCCCAACGCAAGGTAAGCGTTAGCCATGCCGCATCTGTTAAAAAGAATTGGGTGCCGAAAAACTGTTTCATCATCGGCCTGCCCATAGCGCGCCCGCCCAAAAGCACGGCGGCAAAGCTGAGGTTAAAGACAGTCGGCTGAATTTTTATAAAGACACTCTCGCCTGCAACAAGTGCGGCGAGTGTGAGAATGGCCGAAAGACCGACCGAAAAAATCGCAAATTTGGCGATGTTCTTCTCGGTTATATAGATGATGATCATCACTGCTATGGCAACGACAACAGAGGCGGCGGCTCCTACGAAGATATTATAGAGCTCTGTGCCAATAAACAGGCATAAAAGCGGGGCTATTTCAGCAAAAAAAGGAAGTAATCGCATCTATCTGGTCTCTATGGTTAGGGGCCTGTTATGGGTCAAGATTAGCTCAATAAATACCAGCTTCAACACCTGCCCCCATCATGGCGGCAAGCTCTTCTACCTCTGCTGTAAACGCCTCATCATACGCACCATGAAGGATAAGGGGCTCTTGGATAAGGCGCCATGATAGGGCATTGGCATAGCTGGTAAGGGTGCGCTTTGTCGCGGTGCCATCTAGGCCAGCACGGATATATATGCCAACTGGCAGACCCTCTTTGCGACCAAGCCAGTCATTATAACATCTATCAAACATATCTTTGGTCAGCCCTGCAAGCGCGCCAATATTCTCTAAACTGCCAAGTAAGAGCCCCTCACAATCATCTATATCAGATGCGATGACAGATGTGGGAGGTTTGAAGATTATCTGACTATCACTGCCTGCATGCGCCTTTAGCGCGCCAAGTGCGGCCTGTGCGAGGTGCGAGGTATTGTCTGAGGGTGTTTGTGCTATGAAAAGAAAGCGCATCATCTATCACTCTGGTATCTTGTGCGTTGTTCATGATAGTCTGATAAGGGATAAAAAGCCAAAGGGTAAAATAGATGCGACCATCAATATTAGGAGCGGCCGAAATCGCCGCGCTTATGCAAAACGTGCCTGACTGGACGCTGAGCGATGATGAAAAAAGCATCTCTATCTCCTACAAATTCGCCAATTTCAGACGTGCCTTTGCCTTTATGAGCGAGATGGCGCTTGCGGCCGAGAAATTTGATCATCATCCAGAATGGGCGAATGTCTATAACCGCGTGCATATCACATTAACCACGCATGATATCGGCGGGCTAAGCGCCTTGGATGACAAGTTAGCGCGTCTGATGGACGGTGCGGCGGCGCGCTATGGTGCTAGCATGTTGGCAGATGTCTCATGACCGACCCGCTATGGCTCATGATATTTGTGTTTGTGACTTATCTTATCGCTGGCACAATTAAAGGCACGCTTGGGCTTGGTTTGCCAACCACGGCTCTGACGATAATGACGTTCTTTTTATCGCCTTTTCAGGCTTTGGCGATTAATCTTGTGCCGATGTTTTTGACCAATGTCTGGCAATTTAGCCGGGCAAAAAATATCGTCACTTTGATGAAGCGCTATGCCTATTTCGCGCTTGGCCTGGCGGTGACAATTTTCATCGGCTCCTTTATCACAGGTCAGCTTTCATCTGAGCTGGTACGTTTTTTTGTGGCAGGGGCGGTTATCATATTTGCGCTTTATAACCTTGCGCAACGCCCGCTTCGCCTTGATCCCTCTCATGATAAAGCATGGCAGCTGTTTTTTGGTGTGCTTGCCGGTATTATGGGCGCGCTGACCTCTATGTGGGCTGTGCCGCTAGTGATGTATTTATTGTCTCGTAATCTTGCGCCCAAGGATTTTGTTGATGCCGCCGGATTTTTGTTGCTTGTGGGCTGTATTCCGCTGAGTGTTGGCTATGTCGCAACAGGCATTGTCACCGCCGATGTGCTTGGCCCGGCGATTGCTGGCACGGTTGGATCGCTGACAGGGTTTCAGGTGGGCGCCAAATTGCGCGGCTTTATTCATGAGGCACTATTTCGCAAAGTTCTGTTATGGTTTTTCTTGGCAATGGGTGTCCGCATGGCCATTGTTGCCTTTTACGGCGCTTAATCGCATAGGGGGGGAATCTGGATGACGATGTCACGCAAGGCTTGGATGCTTCTTTTGCTTTTATCCGCTATTTGGGGCGCCTCTTTTCTGTTTATCGAGATTGCTTTGCGGGCTATGGGGCCGCTTACCTTAATGTTCTTTCGCGTGGCGATCGCCGCTCTCTCATTAGGGGCCTATGCGCTTATCATGCGGTTGGGCGTGCCGCGCGCGCGTGGGTTTTGGCTTTCTTGCTTTGTCATGGGGTTGTTGAATAATGCGATACCGTTCAGCTTAATTGCCTATGGCCAGCTGACTATTACAGGCGGTATGGCCTCTATCATTAATGCCAATACGGCCTTTTTTGGCGTGATAGTCGCCGCAATATTCCTTGCGAATGAGCGTCTGACCTATCATCGGCTAGCGGGTGTGATAGTGGGTGTGGCAGGTGTTGTAATTGTTGTTGGGCCAGCCGAATTATTTGCTTTTGATGTTGCGCAAATCGGCCAATTAGCGGTGGTGGTTGCGACCTTATCCTATGCTTTTGCCTCTGTGTGGGGGCGCGTGCGCTTGCAAGGCTATGATGGCACCATCACAGCCTTTGGCACGGCCTTATGCGCCTCACTTATTATGGCGCTGACAATGTTCTATGCCGAAGGTGTGCCTGATTTTAAGGTCACAGGCGATTTAATCATCGTCGCTATTGGCCTTGGTGTCATCGGCACGGCCGGCGCCTACATGATTTATTTCAAATTATTGGCATTGGCAGGGGCGTCTAATTTAATGCTTGTCACGATCATTGTGCCAATCTTTGCCGTCACCCTTGATGCCTTTATCTTGCAACAATGGGTCAGCCCTCGTGAACTCGCTGGCTTTGCGGTGATTGCCATAGGGCTTGCGGTGATGGATGGCAGGCTGTTTGCGCGCCTTTATGCCAAAAGGTAATTCGCCGCCCATAATAAAGGCAGGCCTAGGCCAATCGTCAAAATCACTGATTTGGTGCGCCAGACGATAAATGCCGCGCCTATGGCGGCCAAAATGCGGGTGTTGGATGTGATATCAGCGACCGCCCCATTGCTGAGGAAAATCTCTGCCACCACAATCGTCCATAATACCGCAATAGGCACCAAGCGCATCGCTGTGGTTGCCGCTGGTGATAATTTGGCAGGCATGACAGGCGTTAAAAATACAAACCGCATGGCGAAGGTAATCAGGCCGCTAATGATGATAAGCGCCCAAATCATGCATCACCTGTTTGCTTGAAATAAACAGCTGTGATTGTGCCTGCCGCGATGCCCGCAATGGCCGCGATTAAGAGCCATAAATTATAGGGCAAATGCGCGAAGGCAAAGACACAGGCTGTGCTTGTGGCGATGGTCGCAACCTCAACACGGCTTTTGATAAGGGGCAGGGTGATGGCCATGAAAATAAGCGGTATGACAAAGCCAAGCGCCATTTCTTCAGGGATAGCGTTCCCTGCTAATACACCAACCAAGGTGGCGATTTGCCAGACACTCCATAACAGTAAGCCAGAGCCTAGCAGGTGATAATGCATCATCGGATTATGTGGCCGTTTCTGATAGCGCAAGATTGATACCGCATAGGCCTCATCTGTTAAAAGATAGGCCAATAATATACGCCATTTTAGCGGCTTATCGCGGATATATTCTGAGATAGAGGCCGAATAAAGCAAATGGCGGGCATTAAGCGCGGCAACAGAACCAAGCAGAATAGCGATAGGTGTTGCAATCGCCACAAGCTGGGCAAAGATAATCTGGCTTGTACCGGCAAATAGCAAGCTCGACATAAAGAATGTTTGCGCCGGGGTGAGGCCTGATTCAACACCTAAAACGCCAAAGACGGCGCCAAATGGTAAGATGCCCAATTGCAAGGGCAAGCCATCACGCACCCCTTGGCGGAATTCATCCCATCGTGAAATCATAGCGCAGTCGCACTTTCTACTTGGCGAAAATCATCGATTTATCTTTGAACGCTTTGAATTCAAGCGCATTGCCTGATGGGTCGCGGAAGAACATCGTTGCTTGCTCTCCTACTTCGCCTTCAAAGCGTATTTGCGGCTCAATCAAAAAGGTGATTTTGGCGGCTTGCAAGCGGGCTGATAATGCCTGCCAAACATCCCATTCAAGGATAGCGCCAAAATGACGTGACGGTACTTTTTCGCCATCCACAGGATTAGTCTCAGCAGATGGCAAATCACCCGCGACAAGATGGGCGGTGATTTGATGGCCGAAAAAGTCAAAATCAATCCAACGCTCAGAGCGTCTGCCTGTTGTGCACCCCAGCAAATCGACAAAGAACGCCTCAGTTGCGGGCAAGTCTGTGACGGCAAAGGCAAGGTGAAATGGCGGTATGGATGTTGCAGACATAAGACGCCTCCTAGGGGTGTGTTTTTACGCTTTTAATGGTGGCACCTTGTCATAAAAACAAAAACCGTGCCAGTGATAATCAAGATACCCTTTATATCATAATTTGCTTTGCAAGGGCGGATGATTTTTTGACCAATAGACGCCATGTTTTTTTATTCAAGGGGCTGCGTTTTTCATGCAAAATGCGATAATATTATGCTAGATAGGCTTGCAAGAATGATGCTCGACTATGAGCGCTTAAATTTGCGCCTCTAAAGGATACCAAACCCATGCTAGATAAATTTAATTTTGCCGCTGATGCTGATTTGAACGCAAAGAGATGCTTGTTGCGTGTTGATTTCAACGTGCCCCTCCAAGATGGCAAGATCACCGATGATACGCGTATCGTTCGGATATTGCCGTCTATAAAAAGACTGATTGCCAATGGTGCGCGCGTTATTTTGCTCAGTCATCTTGGTCGCCCAAAGGGCCAGCATGTGCCAGAATTGAGCCTTGCGCCTATCGCTGATTATGTCAGTGATTTGCTTGGCTGTCCTGTGCCGCTTATCTCTGATGTGTTGTCGGATGAGGGGCGGGCGATGACCGCGCAAATGGCTGATGGTGATGTGGTAATGGCAGAGAATCTGCGCTTTTGGGCAGGTGAAGAGGCAAATGAGGCTGATTTTGCGCAAGCGCTGTCTCATCTAGGCGATGTGTTTATCGCAGATGCTTTTTCAGCCGCGCACCGCGCCCATGCCTCAACGCATGGTATAACGCAACATCTGCCGTCTTATGTGGGGGATGCTATGGCGGCGGAATTAACAGCCCTATCAGATGTGCTGGTTGCGCCAACACATCCTGTGGTGGCCGTTGTTGGCGGTGCGAAGGTGTCGACCAAATTATCGGTTCTTGAAAATCTGGTTAAAAAGACAGATGCCCTTATCCTTGGCGGCGGCATGGCTAACAGCTTTTTGGGAGCGCAAGGGGTGGATATGAAGGCCTCTTTATCAGAGCCAGATTTATTTGAGACAGCCAAGCGCATTATGGTATTGGCAGAAGAAGCAGGTTGTGAGCTGATTATCCCAACAGATGGGCTGGCAGCGCGTGAATTTGCGGCCAATGCGCCTCATCGGGCGGTGCAAAATGAAGCGCTTGAAGATGGTGAAATGGTGCTTGATGTGGGGCCTGCGTCAATTGCCAATGCGGTAAAGGCGATTTCAGGGGCAAAGACTGTGCTATGGAATGGCCCGATGGGCGCGTTTGAGATTGCGCCATTTGATACAGCGACTGTGGCTGTGGCACGGGCCGTTGCTGAGCGCACAAAGGCAGGCGCTTGTGTCTCTGTTGCCGGCGGTGGTGATACGGTTGCGGCATTAAATGTGGCAAATGTCGCCGATGATTTCAGCTATCTCTCCTTAGCAGGTGGCGCCTTTTTGGAATGGCTAGAGGGTAAGACATTGCCAGGTGTTGCCGCTTTGATGAAATAACAGCACAAGACCAGCTGCCCCCTTGTTTTAACAAGGTGTGCGCACCATCTATAGAGGTAAGAGACGGTAAAAAGGTGTTAGTATCCCCCTTCCTTTAACCCATCATAAAGGTGCAAATATGCTATTTTCAAACCCTTTCAAATCACGCATGCCAGAAACAGCCGAAGCATTTCCCGGAAGAGCTGAGGCCATTTTATCACCACGCCCTCATGCGGTTCATGGACGTCCTATTCAGGCACCTTTCCCTGATGGTCACAAGATTATCACCGTAGGGATGGGTTGTTTTTGGGGCGCTGAGCGTCTTTATTGGCAGATGGCGGGTGTCTATAGCACGGCTGTTGGCTATGCGGGCGGTATGACCGAAAACCCGACCTATGAGGAAGTTTGTTCAGGGCGCACAGGCCATAGTGAGGTGGTGCTGGTTGCGTATGATCCAAATATCGTGTCGCTTGAGGCGATTTTGAAAGTCTTCTTTGAAGAGCATGATCCGACGCAAGGGTATCGCCAAGGCAATGATACAGGCACGCAATATCGCTCTGTCATCTATGCCGAGGATGAAGCAGACCTCGAAACTGCACGGGAATGTGCCAAAAATTACGGGCTTGCGCTGGCACAGGCTGGCAAAGGGGCTGTGACGACTGAGATTGAGGCGGGCAAGGTGTTCTACTATGCCGAAGATGAGCATCAGCAATATCTCCACAAGGTGCCGCATGGCTATTGCGGGCTAAAGGGCACAGGCGTTTCTTGCCCAATTGGGTGAGATTCTGATTGTTAGGCCAAATGGTTGCATTTTTACCCAATTGAAGGCTTGACGAGGGTGGCTTTGGTGAGTATGTTCCACCCTCAATTGGATTTAACTAAGATTTTGCGAGGCGCGTCATGAAAGTCGTTAGCTCTTTGAAAACACTGAAATCACGTGACCGTAACTGTCAGGTTGTGCGCCGTAAAGGTCGCCTGTACGTGATCAACAAAAAGAACCCACGTCTAAAGGCACGCCAAGGCTAATCCTTTAGGGGGTCGTGCCTGTGCTAATAGAATGTCCCTCATCTTGGGGGGCGGGCTGCTCTTAGATGAGCGCCTACAGACAAACCGGCTTTTGGCCGGTTTTTTTGTGCCTAATTTCTGGCTGATACGCCGTGGTTTCCATCATATGAAATCGCATTTCAAAAAGTGGATAGCAGGCTAGTGACAAGCAGATAGGCGCACTATATCTTAAATAAGTTCCATTTAGACTCTGAAGGATGCTGTTTATCATGCAGATGCCACAAGCTGATAAAGCGACAATTTCACGCCGCAAACAAATAGCCGATAGCTTGCGCACAATGGTGCCAGCAGGATGTGTGATTGATAGTGAAGCCTCTATGAAGGCCTATGATTCTGATGGTCTTTCAGCCTATCGCCAGATGCCGCTTGTGGTTGTCCTGCCAGAGACAACGGCGCAGGTAGCCGCTGTGATGAAATGGTGCCGCGATGAGGGCGTAAAGATTGTGCCACGCGGGGCAGGGACGTCGCTTTCAGGCGGCGCATTGCCCTTGGCAGATGGGGTTTTGCTTGGCCTTGGCAAATTTAACCAAATTCTTGATATTGATTATGAAAACCGCGCCGTTGTCACCCAGCCAGGTGTGACGAATCTTGGCATCACGCATGCGGTAGAGGATGAAGGCTTTTACTATGCGCCAGATCCCTCTAGCCAAATTGCTTGTTCGATAGGCGGTAATATTGCCGAGAATTCAGGTGGTGTTCATTGTCTGAAATATGGCCTGACGACCAATAATGTGTTGGGTGTTGAGATTGTCACGATTGATGGCGAAATTCTGCGCATTGGCGGCAAGCATCTTGATGCTGGCACGCTTGATATTTTGGGGCTGATGACAGGCTCTGAAGGGCTTCTTGGCGTCGTCACAGAGGTCACGGTGCGTATCTTAAAAAAGCCTGCGACACAGCGCGCGATGCTTGTCGGCTTCTCTTCTGCCCAAGAGGCAGGGCAGGCGGTGAGCAATGTTATCGCGGCGGGCATTATCCCTGCCGGTATGGAGATGATGGACGCGCCTGCGATTAATGCGGCAGAAGATTTTGTGAATGTCGGCTATCCACGTGATGCGGCCGCCTTGCTGATTGTCGAGCTTGATGGGCCGGAGGTTGAGGTTGATTTTCTGTGCGAGCAGGTCGGCGATATCGTCAATAAATCTGGTGCAACCTCTCTGCGGTTAAGCAATAGCGAGGAAGAGCGAAACCAGTTCTGGGCCGGGCGTAAATCGGCCTTTCCGGCGGTTGGGCGTATCTCGCCAGATTATCTGTGTATGGATGGCACAATCCCGCGCAAAGCCTTGCCAGAGATGCTGACGCGCATGGCCTCAATGAGCCAGAAATATGGCTTGCGTGTGGCGAATGTGTTCCATGCAGGTGATGGTAATTTGCACCCGCTCATTTTGTTTGATGCCAATGTTGAGGGCGAATTGGCCCTCGCAGAAGAGTTTGGCAATGATATTTTGCGCAATTGTGTTGCCCTTGGCGGCGTGCTGACAGGTGAGCATGGGGTCGGTGTTGAAAAGCGTGACCTGATGGGTGAGATGTTTACAGAAGAAGATCTAAAGCAGCAGCAACGCGTGAAATGCGCCTTTGACCCTGACCATCTGTTAAACCCCGGTAAAGTATTCCCTGTCTTGCATCGCTGTGCCGAATTAGGCCGCATGCATGTCCATAAGGGCGATGTGCCGCACCCTGATTTACCGCGCTTTTAAAAGGTGGGGGGCGCCAAGATGACTGAGATGACACCGCAGAATTTTGCTGAATTAGAAAGCATGATGGCACAGATAGTGGCCGATAAGGCGCCTGTCTCTATTCGCGCAATGGGCACCAAAACAGGGCTAGGTGCGCCAAATGACGCAAAGGATAGCTTAAATTTATCACACTTATCAGGCATTATCGATTATGAGCCTGAAGAGTTGATTATCACGGCCCATGCGGCAACCCCTCTGGCAGAGATTGAGGCGGCATTAGCGGTCAAAAATCAGATGCTTGCCTTTGAGCCGCCGCATTTAGATGCTCTGTATCAAACAGCGTCTACGGGCAGTATTGGCGGGGCGTTAATGGCCAACCTATCTGGCCCAAGGCGTCTATCGCAAGGCGCGGCACGAGACTTTTTGCTTGGTTTTCAAGGGGTGTCTGGTCGCGGTACGTCTTTTCGTTCAGGCTCTAAAGTGGTGAAGAATGTTACGGGCTATGATTTATCAAAACTGCTTTGTGGCTCTTACGGCACATTGGCCGTGATTGATGAGGTAACGCTCAAGACATTGCCCGCCGCTGAGACTTCGCTTTCGTTAATCATTGCCAATAATGACATGGTAGCGGTGGCCGCCGCCGCGAGAGCCGCGTTGCAAACTGCCTATGAGCCATCTGCCACCGCGATATTACCGCAAGGGGTGCATCGCCTGTCGCAAAATGCCTCTATAGCGGTTATACGCCTCGAAGGGGTCGCTATATCGGTGCGTGATAGGTTTGAAAAACTGCAAGCAGCTCTATCAGCCTATGGCCACACAGATAGCCTCGCATCTGATGAGTCACAGATTTTATGGCAAGAGTTGCGTGACGTGACGCCCTTATCAGATGATAGCGGTCAGATTTGGCGCATTTCTTGCGCGCCCTCAGAAGGGCCAGCGCTTTTGGTATCGATAGAGCAAAGCCTTGATGTGCGTGCTTATTTTGATTGGGCTGGCGGGCTTTTATGGCTGTCATGCACAGCACCAGATGCGCATAAAATCATCAGGCAAGCGCTTGCGGCCCATGGTGGTGGTCATGCAACCTTGATGCGCGGTGATGATGAATTGCGGCAAAATATTCCTGTGTTTGAGCCATTATCAAAGCCGCTTGCCCAGTTAAATAAACGAATTCAAGAAGCTTTTGATCCCTATGGTCTCCTTAATCCGGGCCTTCTTTAATCATGGCCGCCTTTAATGGTACCAATTGACAGATGTGGATAGACAAAGATGCAAACGCATTTTACAGCTGAACAGCTAGCCAACCCGCTGATTAGTGAGGCGGATGAGATTTTGCGCAAATGTGTGCATTGTGGGTTTTGCACCGCCACATGCCCGACCTTTGTGCTGACAGGTGATGAGCGTGATAGTCCGCGCGGTCGTATCTGGATGATCCGCGATATGCTGGAAAATGACCAAGAGGCACCGCCCGAAGAAACAGGCTTTCATCTTGATAGATGCCTGACATGTCTGTCTTGCACAACGACCTGTCCGTCTGGTGTGGATTATATGCATTTGGTCGATATTGGGCGCCATCACATCGAAGAAAAAGGCAAAAGAGACTGGTTTGATTCTGTTTTGCGCAAGGTGCTTGGCACTGTTTTGCCGCGCGCACAGCTGGCGCATAGCGCGTTGTTCTTTGCATGGCTCGCAAAACCATTGGCAGGTCTGTTCTCTGGCAGAGTGCGCGCAATGTTATCGCTGGCACCAAAGAGATTGCGCGCCCTAGACCCTGTGGGGGCAAGTGATGCGCGTTATCGGCCAAAGGAATATCCCGCCAAAAGAGTGGCGCTGTTGGCAGGATGTGCACAGCGGGCGATTAACCCAGATATCAACGCCGCCACCATTGCGCTCTTAAACCGCTTTGGTGTTGAGGTGGTGGTGAAAAAGAAGGCCTATTGTTGCGGCGCCTTATCGCATCATATCAATGATGAAAGCGGCGCTAAGGCGGCGATGCGTGCGTCCGTTGCCGCATGGGCTGAGGAATTGCACAAAGATGGTCTTGATGCGGTGATTGTGAATACATCAGGCTGTGGCACGACGATTAAAGATTACGCTAATCTGTTAAAAGATGACCCGGATTACGCCCATCTTGGCGCGCAAATTGCCTCTATGGCCAAAGATGTGAGCGAGTTTTTATATGATGCTAATCTGCTAACGCCGCTAAAGCCGCGTGCGATGAAGATTGCCTATCATGCGGCTTGTTCTTTGCAACATGGGCAAAAGATTACACAAGCGCCTAAGGCGTTATTGGCGAATGCAGGCTTTGAGGTTGTGACGGCCAAGGAATCGCATTTATGTTGCGGCTCTGCCGGTGTCTATAATGTGTTACAGCCTGAGATGGCAAGCCAATTACAGGCACGCAAATTGGGCCATATTAATGATTTAAAGGCTGATGTGGTGGTCGCAGGTAATTTGGGCTGTATCAATCAGTTAAGTGATAGTGATGCCCCGATTATGCATATTATTGAGCTGTTAAATTGGGCCTATGGCGGGGATGCCCCAAAAGAGCTTCCGCGCCAATAGGCTTATGATATGCGCTTAATCTAGCTTAAAGAAATCATTGCCCTTATCATCCATCACGATGAAGGCAGGGAAGTCTTCGACCTCGATTTTCCAAACAGCTTCCATGCCTAATTCGGCATATTCAAGCACTTCGACTTTTTTGATGGCATCTAGCGCTAATTTGGCGGCAACACCGCCGATTGAGCCGAGATAAAAGCCGCCATAAGTCTCGCACGCTTTCCTGACTGCGGCAGAGCGGTTGCCTTTTGCCAGCATCACCATTGAGCCGCCGGCGGCTTGAAACTCATCGACGTAAGAATCCATGCGGCCCGCAGTGGTCGGGCCAAATGAGCCTGAGGCCATGCCGTCAGGTGTCTTGGCCGGACCCGCATAATAGACGGGGTGATCTTTGATATAATCTGGCAATGAGCCTGTTTCTTGCAGGCGTTCCTTTAGCTTGGCATGCGCGATATCTCTTGCAACGATCAGCGGCCCTGAGAGACTAACGCGCGTTTTCACAGGGTGCTGTGAGAGGGTTTTCAAGATATCTGCCATCGGCTGGTTCAAGTCGATTTTTACCACATCATCATCTGCGACCTCATCTGCGACATCTGGCAAGAAACGTGCCGGGTCTTTTTCCAATGATTCGATAAAGATACCTTCTGCGGTAATTTTGGCTTTGACTTGGCGGTCGGCCGAGCATGAGACGCCAATGCCAATCGGGCAAGAGGCACCATGGCGTGGTAGGCGGATGACGCGGACATCGTGACAGAAATATTTGCCGCCAAATTGCGCGCCAATGCCAAGCTCTCTTGTTAATTGCAAGACACGCGCTTCCCATTCTGTATCACGCCAGCCATGACCTGCCTCTGAGCCTTGTGTTGGCAAATTATCAAGCGCTTTGATAGACGCCATTTTCACGGTCTTCATCGTATATTCAGCAGATGTGCCGCCAATGACTATGGCCAAATGATAGGGCGGACAAGCCGCTGTGCCGAGGTTGATAATAGCCTCTTTAACAAATGCCATCATGCTGTCATCATTTAAGACAGCTTTGGTCTTCTGATAAAGGAATGATTTATTGGCAGACCCGCCGCCTTTTTGGATGAAGGTCAAATCATATTGCGCGCCTTTACCGGCATAGATATCAATCTGTGCTGGCAGGTTGTTGGCGGTGTTTTTCTCATCAAACATGGTCAGAGGCGCCAATTGTGAATAGCGCAAATTGGCTGTCTGATAGGTGTTATAGACGCCCTCTGATAGATGCTTGGCATCATCGCCGGCTGTCAGGACGCGCGCGCCTCTAGTGGCTGAGATAAGGGCGGTGCCTGTATCTTGGCACATTGGCAAGACGCCATCAGATGCTACCACTGCGTTCTTTAGCATTTCCAAAGCAACAAAGCGGTCATTCTTTGTGGCTTCTGGGTCATCTAGTATCGCGCGCAGCTGTGCAAGGTGGGCAGGGCGTAACAGATGGCTGATATCTTTGAAAGCGCGTTCAGATAAAAGACGCAAGCCCTCTGGTGCCACCTTAATATAGGTCTCACCTTCAATTTCAATCGGTGTTACATGCGCCGAAGTGACAAGCTCATAACGTGCATCATCGGCACCAACGGGCAAAAGCGGTGTGTAGGTAAATTCAGACATAGGGTTAATCCTGTGTGATATCAGCGTTAAGAGGGCTGGCTACTCTTCGGTGGTGCGGTTGCGGAAGCTATCTAATGAGACGATTTCGGCAGTCTCATTAGGGTCACGCTCTGGCTCATCACTATGTTCAAGCGCTTGGATGGCGCCGGCTATTTCGCTATCACTATCGTCAAGGGCGCCAAATTGCAGGCCAAAGCCAACAGATGGGTCTGAGAATTGTGTGACAGAGGCAAAAGGCACGATAAGCGTCTCTGGCTTGCCTGAGAATGACAATGTGACTTGGAAGAAGGTATCTTCGACTTTCAGGTCCCAGAATTGATGCTGGATAACGATGGTTAATTCATTCTCACCATCTTTGATAAGGCTTTGATTGACCTCAACGCCGGCAAAATCTGTGCGGAAAGTGATAAAGAAGTGAGATTCGCCCGGAAGCCCAACATGTTCTGCAATCGTCAACGCCCCGCGCAGGACATTACGCATTGAATCATCAACTAGTAACTCATAATTGATGCCAGAAATATGTTCACTCTCGTCAGACATCTTGCCCCCACTTGCAAAAGTGCGCTCGCGATTGCGCGCGCATGAAAAAGTGAGACGCTTCTGTTGCCAGGTGCCTCCCGAACCCCGCCTATCAGAGCTCAAGCCGATAGGACTTTAAAATGGTCTTTGTTACCGACTAGGCAGCAACAGCAACCGGAGCAGTGTTGTCATTTGCAACTACTACATGGCCCGATAACGGCGGGTACCATACCGAACGAAGACACAGCCTTTATTACATGCGTCGATCCTATTTCGCCCCCATAATCACCGAAAACCCTCATAAGTATGAAAAAATATGAGAAATGGTGGAGGCGCCGGGTACCGCCCCCGGGTCCGCTCTGCTTATTTCACTGCATGTTTATCGTTATAGTCGGCAAGCCGACAGCTATAACATAAGCCTTGTTGCGCATTTATTAAAGCCCTAATCGAAGAGCTGTAATGATTGACGCATATTAGGTGTCGAGATCACCCCTATTTTTGGTGGTTTTTTGGCTCTAGCTGTGGTCAATTGTAAATCTAGCTTGTGGTTCTGATAAGGGAGTGGATAGCACCGATGCGCGCATATCTCGATTTGTTGAGTAAGGTCATGGAAGAAGGCACAGATAGGTCTGATAGAACAGGCACTGGCACAAGAGCGATTTTTGGCCATCAGATGCGCTTTGACCTTTCAAAAGGCTTCCCTTTGCTGACCACCAAAAAGCTTCATCTGCGCTCGATTATCCATGAATTATTATGGTTTATCTCGGGTGATACCAATATCAAATATCTGCAAGATAATGGTGTGACGATTTGGGATGAATGGGCAGATGAGACAGGCGATCTTGGCCCTGTTTATGGCAAGCAATGGCGCCGCTGGCAGGGGGTTGATGGCACAGAGATTGACCAGCTAAGCGACCTGATTGAGATGATTAAAACAAATCCAGATTCGCGCCGCCTGATGCTATCTGCGTGGAACCCGGCTGATGTGCCTGATATGGCCTTGCCGCCTTGCCATTGTTTGTTCCAATTTCATGTCGCAAATGGCCGCCTATCATGCCAGCTTTATCAACGCTCGGCTGATATATTTTTGGGCGTGCCCTTCAATATCGCCTCTTACGCGCTTTTGACGCATATGATAGCGCATGTCTGTGATTTGGAAGTGGGTGACTTTGTCCATTCCTTGGGCGATGCGCATATTTATCATAATCATTTTGATCAGGTGAAAACCCAGCTTGAAAGACAGCCCGGCTCGTTGCCGCAATTGGTGATGCATAATCCACCAAAACAGATTGAAGATTTCACCTATGACTGCTTTGAGATTACCAATTATGAAGCGGCCCCCACAATCAAAGCGCCAATAGCGGTTTAGGAGGGTTTGATGAATACAAAATTGGTCGCAGTGGTCGCGATGGCCTCAAACCGTGTGATTGGTGATGGTGATGATTTGCTCTGGCATTTGCCAGGCGATCTGAAGCGTGTGAAACAGCTCACCATGGGCTGTCCGCTAATTATGGGTCGCAAGACGTGGGATTCGATTGGCAGGCCTTTGCCGGGCCGTGCTAGCATTGTTTTGACCAGAGATAAAAACTGGCAAGCAGAGGGCGCGATTGTCGTTCATTCACTAGACGAAGCGCTTCATAAAGGCGCCGCGTGGCTAGCAGAGCAGGGCACAGGTGAGACGCGTCAAATCTTGTTTGGCGGTGGCCAGATTTACAAGATGGGCCTTGCGCTGTGCGACGCAATAGAGATGACAGAGGTCGATTTGGCACCAATAGGCCCCGCGATGTTCCCTGAGATTGACGCCGGCCATTGGCATGAAACAGAGCGCACACAGGTGCCCGCAGACGGCGATGTGCCTGCCCACCGGTTCTTGCGTTATGAAAAAGCGGCCAACTAGCCCCTATTCGATAATGATTTCAGGCGTTGATGTTTGCGTTGCTTCAAGCGAGGCTAGCAAATTATCGGCAATCGCCAAATAGCGTTGTGCTTGCTCGCTTTCCGGCTGGCTTGCGACAATCGGCGTGCCTTCATCAGAGGTCGCTCTGATAGCCATCTGCAAGGGCACTTCGCCCAAGAACGGCATGCCAAGTGTTTCAGCTTCTTTTTTAGCGCCGCCATGACCGAAGATATCTGACCGCTCACCACAAGAGGGGCAGATAAAGTGGCTCATATTCTCAATTAGGCCAAGCACAGGCACATTCACTTTCAAGAACATGTTCAGGCCTTTGCGCGCATCAATTAGGGCCAAATCCTGCGGTGTTGAGACAATCACAGCACCTGCCAATTGGGCGCGCTGAGAGAGGGTCAATTGGGCATCGCCTGTGCCTGGCGGCATGTCGATGATCAAGACATCAAGACCTTCCCACGCAACATCTTTGAGCATTTGTTCCAACGCACTCATCACCATAGGGCCACGCCAGATGGTCGGCGCATCTTCGGCCACAAGATAGCCGATAGACATGGTTTGCAAGCCCCATGCTTCGATTGGCAATAATTTTTTATCACTTGTTTGCGGTTTGCGGTTCACCCCAATAAGACGCGGCAAAGACGGGCCGTAAATATCAGCATCTAAGATACCAACGCGCTTGCCTTTTGCTTGCAGGGCAAGGGCTAGGTTGATTGAGGTGGTCGATTTGCCCACCCCGCCCTTGCCAGACGCAACAGCGATAACATGTGTCGCAGGCTTATGAGGGCCATCTTGCCTTTGCGCCTGCCCCTGATTGTGATCATGATTGTGATCATGGTTATGATTATGGCTCTGGCCAGATGACGGCGCACGATGCGCGGTTAGCATAGCGGTAGCAGAGAACACCCCGTCTAATGCCAAAATAGCGTCTTCAGCACGCTTTTGTATGTCTTTTGCCTTTGGGCCATCTTCGGCGGCAATTTCAATCGCAAAGCCGACATTCCCGTCTTTTATGACAATCCCAGATATCGCCTCTGGTTTAAAAAGCGCTTCGCCAGCATCATTTTTGACCGATTCAAGGGCGTTTTGAATTTTTTCTTCGTTTAATTTGGCTGACATTCTTGAATTTCCGATGCTGAGAGCAAATATCTAAAGTGTGTAGGTTAGCATAGAGATAAGGTGCCTGTCTTTCAATGACAAGAGGGCATGCTTTTTCCTATGCGCGGCTTGCATAGACTTGCTATAGTGGCGTCAGTGAAAATGAGGTCGCAAAACCAAGTTTTATCAACTCGTAATTATGTGAATATATATTCAACCTTTAGCCAAATGATTGAGGAGAGGCGTATGCCCTGGAATAATCAAGGTGGTGGGAATAACCAAGGACCATGGGGCGGCGGCCCATCTGGCCCGGGAAATCAAAATCCCTGGGGTGGCAATGGTCAGGGGCCAAAGGCGCCTCGTCCACCTGAATTAGATAAATTAATGTCTGATATGCGTAATCGCTATGGACGCTTCCTGCCGGGTGGTGGTTCAGGCGGTCGTTCTGGTGGCGCAATAATTCTGATCCTTCTGCTTGTATTGGCAGTTTGGGCGGCCACTGGTTTTTACCGTGTAAACCCACAACAGCAAGGCGTTGTTCTGCGCTTTGGCGAATGGGTACGCACAACCTCTCCTGGTTTGCATTATCATCTGCCATCACCGATTGAATCAGTGATGACACCAGAGGTCACCAGAGATAACCGTCTTGAGATTGGTTTCCGTGATTTGGCAGGTCGTTCAGCCTCGCGCCGTGATATCGCTGATGAAAGTCAGATGATCACAGGCGATGAGAATATTGTTGATATCGATTTCGTCGTCTTTTGGCGTATTGCCGATGCCGGCGCTTATCTTTTCAATTTGGCAGACCCTGATGAGACCATCAAAGTGGCCGCTGAGGCAGTGATGCGTGAGATTATCGGCCAGACAGCGATTCAGACTGTTTTAACCGAAGGTCGTCAAAATGTGCAGGTGTCTGTACGCCAGAAATTGCAAGAATTGCTTGATGAATATAAAACAGGCGTAAATGTAAGAGAAGTACAGCTATTGGCTGTTGACCCACCATCAGATGTTATTGATGCCTTTAATGATGTGCAACGTGCGCGCCAAGATAGAGACAGGCTAAAGAACGAAGCTGAGGCTTTCCGTAACGACATTGTGCCTCGCGCACGTGGTGAGGCGGCAAGACTTGTGGCTGAGGCAGAAGCCTATTCAAAAGAAGTTGTCTCAAGAGCGCAAGGTGATGCCTCTCGTTTTGATCAGGTCTATGCGGCCTACAAGATTAACCCAGAGGTCACAAAAGAGCGCATCTACATTGAGACCATCGAGGGTGTCTATTCAAACATTGAAAAGATTATCATTGATGATGAAAATGGCGGTGTGGTGCCTTACTTGCCACTACAAGAATTAACGCGTGGTAAAGGGGGGGACAAATAAGATGAAAATTGCACGTAATTTCTCACTTTTCATCGGGGCATTGATCCTATTCGGCCTCATGTCTGCAATCTTTACGGTTAACCAAACACAGCAAGCATTGGTTTTGCAATTTGGTGAGCCAAAGCGCACAATCCAAGAGCCGGGCCTTGCCTTTAAGCTGCCGTTTATTCAAGACGTTCTTTATTATGAAAAGCGCGTCTTGAGCCTTATTCCGCAAGATGCAGAAGAGGTTATCTTGGCTGACCAAAAGCGTGTCGTGATTGACGCCTATGCGCGTTACCGTATCATGGACCCGCTTCTATTCTTCCAAACAGTTCGCAATGAACAAGGGGCCACGGCACGTCTTGAATCAATCATTGATTCATCTGTGCGTCGTGTCCTTGGTGGCGAGACTTTGGGCTCAATCCTAACGGGTGAGCGTGAAGATATTAACAGCTCAATCCGTGATGAGGTTGAAAGCTCTGTGACGTCTCTTGGTATCGAGATCATCGATGTGCGTTTGCGCCGCGCTGATTATCCTGAGACCACATCACAGAATATTTTTAACAGAATGAAGTCAGAACGTGTCAGAGAAGCCAAAGAATTCCGCGCCACAGGTGAGGAAGAGGCCCAAAAGATTCGCGCTGATGCAGAAAAGACCAGAACAGTTATCCTAGCCGAAGCCGCAAAGACAGCACAGGAGCTCCGTGGTAGTGGTGATAGCCTTGCCATCACAATCTATGCTGACAGCTTTGGCCGCGATAAAGAGTTCTTCTCTTTCTATCGTTCGATGGAAGCTTATTCAAAGTCACTAGCAGACTCACCAACTTCAATGGTCTTATCGCCAAATAGCAGCTTCTTCCGCTATTTCAAAGACCAAGATGGTGGCCAATAAGTAACAGCGCCTATCGCTTATAGGCGTCGTTTAAATCAAAAGGGCAGGGTCTTGCCTAGATCCTGCCCTTTTTTTGCCCTGAAAAACACAAAAGGGGCGTTCATGGTTGAAAAATCAAAGAAAAGACGTATCTCACCTAATGGCTAGTGGGGGATATTTTTTTACGAAGGACAATTTGCTTTAAGGAGTTTTACGATGCTGATAACAGCACGCATGAACCAAAAACAAAACAAGGCACAGGTCGATTTTCACGCAATTATGATGAAAATGCTGATGGGCGTAGCGCTTGGCTTTACCATGCTCGCTTTTTCCATCACGCAAGCGATGGCTCGGCCAGATAGCTTTGCAGATCTTGCAGAAAACCTATCTCCTGCGGTTGTGAATATTTCGACCACAACCGTGATAAGCAGAGGCGGCGACCAAGAGATGCCGCAATTCCCACCTGGCTCGCCATTTGAGGAATTTTTCAAAGAATTTGGCGAACGTGGTCAGACAAGGCGTGCCCAATCGCTTGGTTCAGGCTTCATCATTGATACAGCCGGCATTGTTGTGACCAATAATCACGTGATTGAAAATGCCGACCAGATCACGATCACCCTATCAAATGATGATACCTATGAGGCTGAGGTCGTTGGCCGTGATGCCAAAACAGATATTGCGGTTTTGAAATTTGATCCAAAGGGCGCGGATATCACCGCCGTATCTTTGGGCGATTCAGATACGCTTCGGGTGGGTGATTGGGTGCTTGCCATTGGTAACCCCTTCGGCCTAGGCGGCACTGTGACAGCTGGCATTGTATCAGCGCGTGGCCGCGATATTGGTTCTGGCCCTTATGATGATTTCATTCAAACAGATGCCTCTATCAACCGCGGTAACTCAGGTGGCCCGCTATTTGATATGGATGGCAGTGTTATCGGGATTAATACGGCTATCTTCTCGCAATCAGGCGGGTCAGTTGGCATTGGCTTTGCTATCTCATCCAATCTGGCAACCCAAGTGATTGACCAGCTGGTGGAATATGGCAGAACACGTCGTGGCTGGCTGGGTGTCTTTATCCAAGAGGTGACGGATGCAGTCGCCGAAAGCCTTGGTCTTGAGGAAGTCGCTGGTGCGCTTGTCTCTAATGTGACAGAAGGTGGCCCTGCTGAGAGCGGTAATATCGAACCTGGTGATGTGATCATCAGCTTTGATGGCAAGAAAATTGAACGGAGCCGTGATTTGCCGCGGATTGTAGCTGAAACTGACGTTGATAAGACGGTTGATGTTGAAATTGTGCGCAATTCAAAGACGATCACATTAAAGGTCAAGTTAGGCGAGCTAGAGCAGGCCGAAAACGGTGGTCTGTTAAGCGCCGCACCGCAAACAGACCAAAAGTCATTTGGCGATTTGGGCTTTAGCGCAGAACAGCTTGATGCCGAACTTGCCAGTGAATATGGCCTTGAAGAAGAGGGAGAGGCGGTTATTGTAACTGAGGTAATCCAAGGATTGCCAGCCGCTGAGAAGGGCTTGCAGGCAGGCGATGTCATCGTTCGCTTTGGTCAAAGCCGTATCAGCACCCTCGACCAGCTGGCAAAGGGCATTGATGATGCAAGAGAGGCCGGCAGATCAGGTGTCTTGATGCTGATTAATCGTGACGGCCAGACACGCTTTATTCAAATTGCCTTCGCGCAAAAAGAAGAATAAAGTCTAGGCATATAATAGAACAAAGAAGAGGGGCCTTGGCCTCTCTTTTTTTATGCGCTTACGATGTCTTTTTCATGGACGCCTTGCAGGAATAACGGGCCGCATAGATTGCTATGAGATAGCTGAAGGGCAATGCGCTCTTTGACAAGCGGCTTTGCCTGCCACGCAATACCAAGGCTGGCGGCCTCCAGCATAGGGATATCATTGGCGCCATCCCCCATGCTCATCACCTCATTATGCGTGATGCTGAGCCTATCGCAAAACTCGTTGAGGATACGTAATTTGGCAGATGAATCGATAATCGGCTCATCCGCATAGCCAGCGATTTTGCCATCTTCAATCGCGAGCTCATTGGCGAAATGGTCGCTAAAGCCAAAACGTTGGGCGATGTCAGAGGTCAGGAACGTAAAGCCGCCACTAACAAGCAGGCATGTCGCATCATGGGCGCGCATTGTCGCAACAAGCTCTGCCGCGCCATCAAAGGCTTGTGTCTCTTGAATAAGCCGCTCTAGAAGTGCGACAGGCTCATCTTTTAGCATGCCAAGTCGTTCTGCGAGCGCTTGTTTAAAGTCAAGCTCCCCTGCCATAGCGCGCGCTGTGATAGCGGCAACCGCCTCACCAATACCTGCCATAGCGGATAAATCATCCAAGGACTCGCCTGTGATAATGGTGCTGTCCATATCGCATAACATCAATTTGCGCAGATAAGGCGCTTGGGGCAATAAATTCACATCAACGCCAATCAAAGCCGCCTCAGCACGCAAGTCTGATAGCGCGATAGCTTCTGCTGTTTGGCAATATCCGGCCGCCCCAAGTGCCTCAGAATGTGATAGGGTGATAAAATCCTGCCCGTTGGCGCGTGCGCTTGCCTCTGCCATGAAATCCATGATTTGGCTGTTTGAATGGGCAGATGAAAAATGCAGGTAGGCTTGCATGGCGGCGTCTCTTAATCTAAGTCAAAGGAATGATGGAACAGTTTGTCCTAGATAAAGATTATATCATGGTTGCCGGCCCAACCGCGAGTGGTAAATCAGCTTTGGCGATTGATTTGGCAAATGCCTTTAATGGCGTCGTGATAAATGCTGATTCAATGCAGATCTATGCTGATTTGAAAATCGTCACCGCATGCCCTGATGAGGCTGAGCAAAGCCAAGCGCCGCATCGTCTTTATAATACGCTAGATGGGGCTGAGGCTTGCTCGGTGGGGCGGTGGCTGTCATTGGTTCAAGGCGAGGTGGCACAAGCGCGGGCGCAAGGCAAATTGCCTATCCTATGTGGTGGCACGGCCTTATATCTGAATGCGGCACAGCATGGCATGTCTGAAATCCCCGCTATCCCAGATGAGTTGCATCAACGCGTGATAGAAGAACATCGCACGAAGGGTGGGGCGGCCATGCTAGCAGAGTTAAGCCGCTTTGATGGGGTGATTGCGGAACGCCTGACTGCCGGCGATAGCCAGCGTATCACCAGAGCGCTTGAGGTGTATCATCATACTGGCCGCCCACTGAGCGCATGGCAAAATGATGCGCCTAGCGGTTTTTTGGATGGCAAGGCCTTTAACTTTCTCATCGCGCCAGAACGTGCCGCCCTATATGAGCGTATTGATCAGCGGTTCGCCGCTATGTGGGATAAGGGCGCGGTTGAAGAGGTGGAAGCCCTGCTCGCGCGAAAGCTTGATCCGAAATTGCCAATTATGAAAGCTGTGGGCGTGCCACAAATTGCCGATTATCTGGCAGGCATATGTGATAGGCAGACGGCAATTGAAGAAGCGCAAAAACAATCTCGCCGCTATGCAAAACGTCAATTTACCTTCTTTCGAAATAATTTTATAACAAATTACCTCATTGAAGAGACATATTCGACAAGAAAAAATTTAGAATTCTTTTCAAAAATTCTATTTAATGGTTGACTTAAGCCATCGATTTTCTTAAAAAATGAGGGTATTAAAGGATTTTTAGCGCTTTTAGAGGGCGGTAACAGTGTCAAGGCAATGGTTTTATGATTGTCATGCGCTGTTATTTTGATTCTAAAGCCTATTATTAGGGCCTATTATTGAGGCCTAATTTTGGGCGGCGAACTTTCTAAGTGTCTTGGCAAAAGGCACTTATATCTATTGCACTCATGCGTGAAATATCATGCGTGAGATATCATGGGTGAGACCATACAGGATGAAGACAATGTCAAACGATAACGCAACAACTACTGAGACAACTACTGATACGACAATGGATAAGCCAACAATGATGCCAGGCGCAGAATTGTTGCTAAAGGTGCTAGAAGAAGAGGGTGTCGAGGTTATTTTTGGCTATCCGGGTGGTGCGGTTTTGCCGATTTATGACGCCTTGTTCAAAAATAACAAAATCCGTCACATCCTTGTCCGTCATGAGCAAGCCGCGGTTCATGCCGCTGAGGGCTATGCGCGTTCAACAGGCAAGACAGGGGTTGTGCTTGTCACATCTGGCCCGGGCGCGACAAATGCCGTCACAGGCCTTACAGATGCGTTGATGGATTCTGTGCCAGTGGTCTGCCTAACAGGTCAGGTGCCAAGCCATTTGATTGGCACAGACGCGTTCCAAGAGGCTGATACCTCTGGCATTACACGTCCTTGTACAAAATATAATTATTTGGTGAAGGAATCTGATGCCCTTCAAGGCGCTGTTGAGGAAGCCTTTTATGTGGCGCGCACAGGTCGTCCTGGCCCTGTTGTGATCGATTTGCCAAAAGATATCCTGATGCTTGATGCGCCTTATAATGAAGCGCAAGCGCGCGTTGATGTGGCACGTCGTTATGCGCCGGTAACAACGCCAGATGCAGATGTTATTAAACAAGCTGTGGCGCTGATGAAACAGGCGAAAAAGCCAGTTATCTATGGCGGCGGCGGCATTATTAACGCCGGCCCTGAGGCATCAAAAGGTCTCACAGATTTGGTGGATATGACAGGCTGGCCAACAACCCTGACATTGATGGGGCTTGGCGCGCTTGATGCGGACCATAATAATTTCCTTGGCATGCTTGGTATGCACGGCACTTATGAAGCCAACCTTGCGATGTATAATTGTGATTTCATGCTGAATATTGGCGCGCGTTTTGATGATCGTGTGACAGGCCGCCTATCTGATTTTGCGCCTCATTCTGTGAAGGTGCATTGTGATATTGACCCGTCATCAATCAATAAAAATGTGCGCGTAGATTTAGGCATTATTGGTGATGCTGGCGAGATTATCCAAGCGTTATTGGCTGAGATGAAAGCCCAAGGGCTTGCGACTGATAAGCAAGATTTGGCCAAATGGTGGAAGCAAATTGAAGGCTGGCGTGACCGTAAATGTCTTGCCTATCGTCAAACAGGCGACATTATCAAGCCGCAACATGCTATTCGCCGCTTGTATGAGATCACTAAGGGCACAGATGTTTATGTGACAACAGAGGTCGGCCAGCACCAAATGTGGGCCGCGCAATATTTCAATTTCCATGGGCCAAACAGATGGATGACTTCAGGTGGCCTTGGCACGATGGGCTATGGTCTGCCATCTGCGATGGGTGTGCAGGTCGCGCATCCGGGCGCAACGGTCATTGATATTGCTGGTGAAGCGTCTTTCATGATGAATATGCAAGAGCTCTCAACCTTGGCGCAATATAACCTGCCGGTGAAGATGTTCATCATTAATAATGAATGGATGGGCATGGTGCGCCAATGGCAAGAATTGATCCATGGTGGCCGCTATTCAGAAAGCTATTCTGCCTCATTGCCAGATTTTGAAAAGCTGGCAGATACATTTGGTATGAAAGGGCTGACAGCACGCACAACCGCAGATCTAGATAATGTTATCGAAGAAATGCTGGCGACTGACGGGCCTGTGATTGCGGATATTCGCGTGGCTAAGGAAGAAAATTGTTTCCCAATGATCCCATCAGGGGCCGCGCATTGCGATATGATTTTGAGCCAAGAAGATTCAGAAGACGCCATCTCAGAAGAAGGCAAAGTCCTCGTTTAACAAAATACTATCGGTAAGGGAGCCCAACTGATGTTTGATAAATCAGTGGTAGAGAGCCATACAATGTCTGTTCTAGTTGAGAATGAACCAGGAGTATTGGCACGTGTCGTCGGCCTATTTTCAGGGCGCGGCTATAATATTGAAAGCTTGACTGTCTCAGAGGTGGATAAGCAACAGAATCTGTCACGTATTTCGATCGTGACAAGCGGCACGCCTATGGTGATTGAGCAGATAAGAGAACAGCTAAACCGCCAAGTGCCTGTTTATTCTGTGCAAGATTTGACCGTAAAAGGCCCGCATGTTGAACGTGAGCTTGCGTTGGTGAAAATCATCAATAAGGGTGATAATCGCATCGAAGCTTTGCGCGTCGCCGACAGCTTTAGAGCCAGAACATTGGATAGCACGCTTGAAAGTTTTGTCTTTGAAGTGACAGGATCAAGCTCAAAAGTCTCTGCCTTTGTTGATCTTATGTCATCACTTGGCAAGACCGAAGTGGCCCGCACAGGCGTCTCTGCGATTTCACGCGGGAGCGAAATTGATTTCTAAGGGGCATTTTGCGCTTTAAATTAGGCGCTTAACACGCTATTACCATAAACCAGAATTTATAAATGGCGCTGACCTTATGTCTTGCGCTCGAACGCCAGAGGAGATTTACGATGCGCGTATATTATGATCAGGATGCTGATGTTGGCCTGATAAAAGGGAAAAAAGTTGTTATTGTCGGTTACGGCTCGCAAGGCCACGCACATGCTGCGAACCTAAAAGATAGCGGCGTTGCTGAGGTCGTTGTTGCGCTTCGTGAAGGGTCTGCGACAATCGCAAAGGCCGAAGGCGCTGGCTTTAAAGTCATGAACGTGGCTGATGCCGCGGCATGGGGCGACGTTGTGATGATGTTGACACCTGATGAGCTTCAGGCAGATATCTATGAAAATGAAATTCATGCCAATATCCGCCCAGGTGCTGCTTTGGCATTTGCCCACGGCCTGAACGTTCACTTTAACTTGATCGAACCACGCGGCGATATTGACGTCTTCATGGTCGCACCAAAGGGCCCAGGCCACACAGTGCGCGGCGAATATGTCAAAGGCGGCGGTGTACCATGCTTGATCGCTATCCACCAAGATGCCTCTGGCAATGCCCATGACGTTGGCTTGTCATATGCGTGCGGTGTCGGTGGCGGCCGTTCAGGCATCATCGAGACAACATTCAAAGAAGAATGTGAGACAGATTTGTTCGGTGAACAGGCCGTTCTATGTGGTGGCCTAGTAGAGCTTATCAAAGCTGGTTATGAGACACTAACCGAAGCTGGTTACGCACCTGAGATGGCTTATTTTGAGTGCTTGCACGAAGTAAAGCTCATCGTTGATTTGATTTATGAAGGTGGTATCGCCAACATGAATTACTCAATCTCAAACACAGCTGAATATGGCGAATATGTCACAGGCCCACGCATCATCACAGCCGAAACAAAGGCAGAGATGAAGCGCGTTCTTGAAGATATCCAGTCAGGCCGTTTTGTACGTGACTTTATGCTTGAAAATAAAGTCCGTCAGGCAAGCTTCAAAGCCACACGTCGTCGTAACGCAGAACACCCAATCGAAGAAGTGGGTGCAAACTTGCGTTCAATGATGCCGTGGATCGGCTCAAATCGTCTTGTTGACAAAGCGAAAAACTAGCTTTTCTTATCAACAATATGTAATAGTAAAATGGCCGCTCATATGCGGCCATTTTTTAACCTTATAACTTTTTGGGACATGGATAATGTTAGGCTCACTCTTCGGTTTTATGTCGGCTGATATTGGTATTGATCTAGGCACGGCAAACACACTTGTTTACGTTAAAGGCAAGGGGATCGTGCTAAATGAGCCGTCGGTTGTGGCAATGGCTGAGGTGCGCGGCAAAACCCATGTTTTGGCGGTCGGTGAAGAAGCAAAGGTGATGCTTGGTAAGACACCAGGTAACATCCGCGCGATTCGCCCAATGGCCGATGGTGTGATTGCAGACTTTGAAGTCGCAGAAGAGATGATCAAACACTTTATCCGCAAAGTGAATGGTCGTTTTTCGATCGCCAACCCGCAAATGATTATTTGTGTGCCGTCAGGTTCAACAGCTGTTGAGCGCCGCGCTATTCAGGAATCAGCTGAGGCAGCTGGCGCGCGCCGTGTGTTCTTAATCGAAGAGCCAATGGCAGCCGCGATTGGTGCCTCACTGCCTGTGACAGAGCCGTCAGGCTCAATGGTCGTTGATATTGGCGGCGGCACAACTGAGGTGGCTATTTTGTCACTTGGTAATATTGTTTATGCTCATTCTGTGCGCGTTGGCGGTGATAAGCTGGATGAGGCGATTATCGCTTATCTGCGCCGTACGCATAATTTGCTTATTGGTGAGGCGACGGCTGAGCGTATTAAAAAGTCGATTGGTATTGCAAGACGTCCTGAAAAGGGCAGCAATAAGAAAGTTGAAGTGCGTGGTCGTGATTTGGTCAATGGTGTGCCAAAAGAGATCAACATGACTGAAATTCAGATTTCAGAAGCTATCTCAGATCCAATGCGTCAAATCATTGAAGGCGTTAAGATGGCGCTTGAACAAGCTCCCCCTGAATTGGCGGCAGATATCGTTGAAAAAGGTATCGTGCTGACAGGCGGCGGCGCTATGTTGCGTGAGATTGATACAGTGCTTCGTGAAGCCACTGGCCTGCCTATCTCTATTGCTGAAGATCCGCTTTCATGCGTGGTGCTAGGGACTGGCCGCTGTCTTGAAGAGTTGAAGACACTGCGCCACGTTCTTATCGGGGCTTAAGTTCAATGGCTCGCCGTGGGTCTGGCGCAAAGGGCAGCTCTTCAAAGCTGTCATTGCAAGTGATCCTGTTGCTGGTCAGTTTCCTGCTTATCTTTGTTGGTAAGGTGGATCTGTATACGGTGCGTGCGACCAAGACCACTATCTCTGAGGTGGTGGCGCCTATTTATGACATCATTGCGGCGCCTGTGCGTGCCTTTGATACGATGGCAAGCGGCATGCGCACGCTTGCCTCTTTTCGTGCAGAGAATGTGCGTCTGCGCGCTGAGAATGAGCGTTTGAAACGCTGGCAGAGGCGTGCTGAGATCCTTGAGAGTGAAAATCGTCAGCTAAAGACAGCTCTTGGGGCGGTTTCGACCACTGATCTATCCCCTGTCACAGCGCGCGCTATTTCGGCGCCGGGGGGCAGTTTCGCACATAGCCTGCTATTGGATATTGATACAACAGACGGTGTTGCAAGAGGCAATGCGGTGGTGAATGCTAATGGTCTTGTTGGCTATGTGATTGAGGTTGGGCGCAAATATGCGCGCCTTCTGCTTATTACGGATGTGAATTCAAAAATCCCCGTCCTGTTATCTTCCTCAAGCTGGCCGGGCCTTGCGCTTGGGCAGAATTCAAAAGTGCTGCGGCTTGATTTTTTGCCACTTGAAGCGATACCAAAAATTGGTGAGCTGGTGCTGACCTCTGGTCATGGCGGTATCTTGCCACCTGGCATCCCGCTGGGGCGCGTTATATCAATCGAAGATGGCACGGTGTTAATAGAGCCGTCTGTCGCGCTTGAGCAGGTAAGCTTTGTGTCTGTGCTAACGCGTGAAGAAAATGCGCTTGTTGATTTTAATTATGATGATCTTGAGAGCTTTTTCGCGCCGCTACCTGCCGAGGCAGAAGGGCGTCTTTTGGAAGGCGTGAATGCTGCGGAATTGTTGAAATGAACTATCAAGTCTACTTCCAAAAGGCGAGCTTGAAATCCTATCGATCCTTGCAGGTTATTGTCGGATTTAGCCTTTTTGGCATGTTGCTTTTGGAAGGGGCGATTGCGACTTTGGATGTGTTCGCCTATGCGACACCCTTTTTGACATTTGCTATTTTCTATGTTTTGACGCTTTTCTATCCCGTGGCCTTGCCACTATTTAGCGTTTTTACCGTGACCTTGTTGAATGATATTTTCTTCACCTCCCTGCAGAACAGTCAAACTTTCGCCATATTGCTGAGTTTGATTATCGTAAAGCGCGTCATTAATTTTCCAGAGCAAAGGGACTTTTTGGAAATCTGGCAGGGATTTGCTGTGGCAATGCTGATTATGGTGATTGTACAGGCGGTCACATTTTTATTGTGGGAATGGTCATGGTTGAATTTGCAAGGGCTGTTATTCCAGCTTGGTATCACTTTGCTACTCTATCCTTTCATCCATGTGGTGATAACGCGCATCGCGCTGATTTTTGTTGAATCAGCGGAACGGTAAACTCGGCAGGTGAAGATGAAAAATAAGCGCAAATTAAGAAGAGAGTTGATGCAAAGAATGGGCCGCCGCAATTTCATAATTGCGGGCGGTCAAACCGTCTTAGGGTTATTGCTGGCTGGTCGGCTATATCAACTTCAAATTGCGCAAAATGCGGGCTGGACAAAATTATCAGATTCTAATCAATTTAATACCCGCTCTGTCACGCCGGCTAGGGGGCGGATATTTGATGAATCAAACCGCCTGCTTGCGGGGAATACCGAGACCTATTCCTTGTCTATCACACCGTTAAATGCCGGCAATCTAAAGCAGACCTTGTTGCGTCTTTCGACCGTCATTGATTTGCGTGATAAGGATATGGTGGAGATCTTAAAAAAGGCAGAAGGTCAGCCAAAATTTATACCTGTGACCGTCAAAGAAGAGCTAACACAGCGCGATCTATCAAGATTAGCGGTTAGAAGCCCGTTATTAAACGGTGTTTCTTTTTCGAAACGCTATCGCCGCATTTATCCGCAAGCGCATCTGACGGGGCATATTACGGGCTATGTATCGCCTATCACGCCGCGCGAAAAAGACGAAGAGCCGCGTTGGAGCCGTCTGCCAAATATCAGAACAGGTAAGGTTGGCGTTGAATATTCGCTTGAGCAAAAATTGCGCGGCGCGCCGGGAAGAGACCGCATCGAGATTAATTCGCGTGGCAAGGCTGTGCGGATTATCAATGATACACCGCCAGAGCAGGGGGCTGATGCGACACTTACCTTGAATATGGAAATTCAAGCCTATGCCTATGACAGGTTGCGTAAAGGGCGCAATGAGATTGTCACCAAAACCGCTGATATTCAAAACGCCCTAACAGTGAATGAAGAAATTAGATCTCACTTTGCGGCAGGTGATAATCTTGTTCTTAAAGATGAAAAAGAGCGGTTTGTGCCGGGTGAGTCTGGCTCGGCTATTGTGATGGATGTGCGCAATGGTGATGTGGTGGCAATGGTCTCTGCGCCATCTTATGATCCGAACCAGTTTTCTGAGAGATTGCTGACAAGGGATTGGAAGCGTCTTAGCAGTCATCCTCGCACGCCTCTATTGAACCGCGCTATCTCTGGGCTTTATGCGCCCGGCTCAACGTTTAAAATGGTCGTCGCCGCCGCCGCCCTTGAGGCTGGTGTGATTAATGCGAAAACAAGAGTGAAATGTGAAGGCCATATTGAATTTGGCGATCGTAAATTCCATTGCTGGTTCGATGATGGCCATCAATCTTTGAATGTGATGCAAGCGCTTGAGCGGTCTTGTGATGTGTTCTTTTATGAGGTGGCGTTAAAGACAGGCATTAACCGTATCCATGATATGGCCAAACGTCTTGGTCTTGGCCTGCCATCTGGTCTTGATCTGCCTTTTGAAAAGCTTGGCATCATGCCTAATCGTGATTGGAAGAAGGCTAATCGCGGCTCAGTCTGGACACCTGGTGAGACGATTGTGGCCGGTATTGGGCAGGGGTTTGTTTTGACCACGCCTATGCAATTGGCCGTTATGACCGCGCGCCTTGCCAATGGCAAAAAAGCGGTGAGCCCACGCCTGATGGCAGATGATAAGACGGCGCCTGAATTTGCCCCGCTTGATGTGCCAGCCTCTGTTTTGAAAATCATCAAGCAAGGGATGGAAGATGTGTTAACGGGGCGTCTTGGTACCGCGCGTCGTTATGATTTAGATAAACATGGTCTGGCCGGAAAAACGGGCACGGTACAGGTGAAGCGTATCACCAAAGAACAGCGTGAGGCAGGCATTATCGATAATATTGACAGGCCGTGGAAAGAACGTGATCACGCGCTGTTTGTGGCTTATGCTCCGCGCAAAAATCCGCGCTATGCAGCCGTTGTAGTGGTGGAACATGGCGGCAGTGGGTCGTCTATGGCAGCCCCCATAGCCAGAGATATTCTGGCGCAAACAATCAAGGTGAAGGGGGTATAATGCCGTTATTCTTTTCCCGTCTTATTGCCTTGCCATGGTTAACGATTGGCTGTGTGCTGCTACTATCATTAGTCGGCGCTCTGGCACTATTCTCGGCCTCACAAGGCTCATGGAGCCCTTGGGCAGAGCGTCATATCATGCGCGCCGCTTTTGGGGTGCTGTTGATGGTCGTGATTTTAATGGTGCCCATTCGCTATATTTTCCAGTCATCCTATTTGATTTATATTGGCGCGCTGATTGTTCTGTTGGCTATCCAAGCGATTGGCTTTGGGCAAGGGGCAACAAGATGGATTGCCATTGGCCCGTTAAACTTTCAGCCATCTGAGCCAGCAAAATTGGCGGTGGTGCTGGCACTTGCGCGCTATTTTTCGGCACGCACGCCTGAGCAGATGAATTCATTCTTGGTCTATATACCGGCCTTTGTCATTGTCGCTGTGCCAATGGCGCTTGTTTTGGTCCAGCCAGATTTAGGCACTTCTTTGATGATTGCGATGGGGGGGCTTATCGTTATTTTTTGTGCCGGCATTCCTTTTCGATATGTCGGCATCATGGTGTTAGCCGTCATTGCCGCCTTGCCAATCTTATGGGCCAATCTCTATGAATATCAAAAACAGCGTATTATGACCTTCTTTAATCCAGAAGATGATTTGTTGGGGGCGGGGTTTCAGATTACCCAATCAAAAATCGCGCTTGGGTCTGGTGGTATTTTTGGCAAAGGGTTCTTGATGGGCTCTCAAAGTCAGCTGAATTACTTGCCAGAAAAGCAGACAGATTTCGTTTTCACCATGATTGGTGAGGAATTTGGACTGATTGGCAATTTGGCGATTTTATTTGTTTATTTCTTGATATTCTATTCAATCCTGCGCCTAAGCTGGCGTGTTCAAAACAGGTTTGGCAGGCTGGTATGTGCGGGCATTAGTGGCATGTTATTCCTCTATGTGTTCGTCAATATCGCGATGGTCACGGGCCTTGTGCCGGTGGTAGGTGTGCCTTTACCATTGATCTCTTATGGCGGAACCGCCATGCTGACAGTATTTATTGCGCTAGGGCTGGTCAATGCCATCGCCCTTAGCAGTGATGTTGAAGACGAAGATTTATCATTATCATCGCGTCGATGATGAATAACTTATCAAGAAGAGACGTGTAACAAAGAGACTTGCAATTGCGAGAGTTGGGGTATTCACATGTTTGATTCATTCTTCCCGCGGCCAAAATTACTGATCACATCTGCGATATTATGGGCGGCTTTCACCGTCTTTATCTGGTATACGGTGGGCGATAATATTGGCTCTGCCTTGGGCTTTACATTCAGTGCGCCTGATGCGGCACCAATCATTGGTCTGGAGTATTTTGTTACGCCAGAATTTTTGTGGTTCTATATCTATTTTGTCGCCATTTGCGCACTATTTTGCGCCGTTTGGTTCAAATTATCGCCGCATAAATGGCAATGGTGGTCGCTTGTTGGTTCCATCGTCATTCTGTTTTCAACCTATTTCAGCGTGCAAGTCTCAGTTGCGATTAATAATTGGTATCGCCCTTTTTATGACAGGCTACAGACCGCGCTTGGTGGTGAGGAAACGGTGCCTGTCTCTGAATTGATGGGGCTGATTGGTGTGTTCTTTGAAATCGCGTCTATTTGGATGGTTGTCTATGTGCTGACAAGGTTCTTTGTCTCGCATTATATCTTCAGATGGCGCACGGCTATGAATGATTTCTATACCTCTCATTGGGGCCGTTTGCGTCACATTGAGGGCGCCTCACAGCGTATTCAAGAAGATACCATGCGTTTTTCAGGCATTATGGAAGGTCTTGGCGTTAACATCGTTGATGCGGTGATGACATTATTCGCCTTCTTGCCCGTTTTGCTAAGCCTATCTGTGCATGTAACAGAATTACCATTTGTCGGCGCTATCCCGGCACCTTTGGTCACAGCGGCGATTTTATGGGCCTTGTTTGGCACAACCTTGCTAGCAGTGGTCGGCATTAAATTGCCCGGTCTGCAATTCCGTAATCAAAGAGTGGAAGCCGCCTTTCGTAAGGAGCTTGTCTATGGTGAGGATGATGAGAGCCGCGCGACGCCGCCAACATTGGCTGAGTTGTTTGAAAATGTCAGACGTAACTATTTCCGCATCTATTTCCATTATGCCTATTTCAATGTGGCAAGAGGGCTGTATTTGCAGACAGATAACGTCTTTGCGACGCTGATACTTATCCCGACGATTGCGGCTGGCCAAATCACATTTGGTATTATGACGCAAATCCTCTCGGCCTTTGGTCAGGTGTCTAACTCATTCCAATTCTTGGTGAATAGCTGGACAACGATCATTGAGCTTATTTCTATCTATAAGCGTCTGCAAGCCTTTGAAGCGACACTCTCTGATAAGGCATTGCCATCTGAGGATGTTGAATATCTTGAAAAAGGTATGGCGGCAGAAGATTAAAAAAGATGCCTGAATAAGGCTTATTGCGCTAGAAAGGCGGTGGTTGAATGACCTTCTAATAACCCGATGGTCAGGACGCTACCGCCTTTTTTTGTGACATGCTCATAGCCGACAATTTCGTTGGCCTCATAATCGCCGCCTTTGATAAGCACATCAGGGCTAATCGCTTCAATAAGCGCTTGCGGCGTATCATCATCAAATAGCACCACCGCATCACAATAGGGCAAATGGCCGAGTGAATTGCCGCGTATATCTTCGGTCTGAATAGGCCGGCTTGGCCCTTTGAGGCGCTTGACACTATTATCACTATTCACCGCGACAATCAGCCTGTCACAATGCGCTCTTGCCTCTCGCAAGACATGCATATGGCCGGCGTGTAGTAAATCAAAACAGCCATTTGTAAAGCCGATTTTAAGCCCTTCATCGCGCCATATCTGGATTTGTGCTAGCAGGTCTTGCGTGCCTGTCTTTATCTCGCTATCGCGCTCGCAGGATGCCAGTAATTCGCCGGCGCAAAAAGCCGCTGTGCCAGGTTTTGAGACCACAATGCTCGCGGCTTGATTGGCAAAAATCATCGCCTCTTCAAGCGGCGCACCGGCGGCAATGGCGCATGACATGCCCGCCACAACTGTATCGCCCGCGCCAGAGACATCAAAGACATCTTTGGTCAAAGAGGGGATATGATAATGCGTTTTATCGCTATCAAGACGCATGCCGCGCGCAGATAGGGTCGTCAGTATATGGTCAATCTGATGCGTGCTTGCAAGCGTGGTTGCGGCCTGTTCTATTGCCTCATCACTCGTTGTGCTAAGGCCGGTGGCTTTGATAAGCTCTGAGAGGTTTGGCGTCACCAGATAAGCGCCTTGATAAAGCGCAAAATGAGGCGATTTTGGGTCAATGACGACAGGCTTGTCATGCGTTTTTGCCAGTGCGATAATCTCTGCGATAAGGTCTTTGGTCAGGCACCCTTTGGCATAGTCTGATAAAATTATCAGCGATGATTGGCCGATTTCTGCTGTTACCATCTCAAGCAATTTTGCGCATTCTGCGGCGACAAGGGGGGTTGTGACCTCTTCATCAAGGCGCATAATTTGCTGAGAGCCTGAGCGAAAGCGTGTCTTTGTTGTGGTCGGACGTCCGGCTATTTGCAGGGGCTTAAACGACAGGCCCGCAATCTTCGCCAAGCTAGCGGTGAGGTCTTTTGCGGCATTATCCGTGCCAGTCACACCCAAAATGGTGCAATAGGCGCCTAGTTGGCAGATATTGCGTGCGACATTTGCCGCACCGCCTGGCATCGTCATCGTCATGCTGTGGCTGAGAATAGGGACAGGGGCTTCTGGTGAAATGCGTTCAACCTTGCCATCGACAAAACGGTCAAGCATCAGATCGCCGATAACCAAAATATTGGTACCGCAAATATCATCAAGATATTGTGCCGCTTGGCTTGCCTTTAAACGCATAATAACACCCTTAGCATTCCTAACCCTTGCGCGCCCGAAACTTAGCGCCGCCCTCTGGCAAAACCTTCTGAGGCGCTCTTGTCAGGGCAAGGTCATCTGATTTAACAGATTTGGTGATGGTTGAGCCTGCGCCAATGATCGCGCCATCGCCAATACTCACAGGCGCGACAAGTGCGCTGTTAGAGCCTATAAAGGCACCCTTACCAATTTCTGTTTGAAATTTATCATAGCCATCATAATTGCAGGTGATCGTGCCAGCACCAATATTCGCGCCTGCACCAACATGCGCATCACCAATATATGACAGATGATTTGCCTTTGCGCCTTCGTCAAAGCGTGCCTTTTTGATCTCAACGAAATTGCCAATCTTGACCTTTGCGCCAATATCAGCGCCGGGACGCAATCTGGCATAAGGGCCGATAATCGCATCATTGCCAACATGCGCGCCTTCTAGGTGCGAGAAAGCTCTGATTTGGGCGCCTGATTTAATGGTACAGCCTTGTTCAATGACCACATGAGGCTCAATCGTGATATCTTGCTCAAACAGCGTGTCGGCAGATAAAAAGATCGTCTCTGGTGCGCGAAGCGTCACGCCCATTGCCATCGCCGCTTTGCGCAAACGTGCTTGCAAGCCAGCTTCGACAGCGGCAAGATCGGCGCGGCTATTAACGCCTTGCAGTTCGGCCTCATCCGCCATAAGTGCGGTGATAGTGCGCCCTTGTGCTGCGGCAATGCCAACCAGATCTGTGAGGTAATATTCTGCTTGCGCATTATCATTTGATAATTGCCCAAGACAGGTCTCTGCCAGTTCGGCCGATAGGGCCATCACACCTGCATTCACAAAGGTGATTTGCTTTTGCGCCTCAGTGGCATCAGCTTCTTCAACGATTTGGACAAGCGCGCCTGTATCATCCACAACAAGGCGGCCATAGCCTGTCGGCGTATTTGTCTTAAAGCCTAGGACACATAAATCAGCGCCCTTGGTAATCTCATCTGCTAGGCGCTGGCATGTCTCGGCGGTGATAAGCGGTGTATCGCCAAATAACACAAGCACAGGCTGGTCGTTCGTGCCAATCGCGGCCAGAGCGCTTTGTGCGGCATGGCCTGTCCCAAGCGCTTGTGACTGTTTGGTCGTGGTCACATCTTGGTAATGCGCCGCAAGAAAGGTCTCAACTTGGTCATGTGCGGGGGCTGTTACGATACACGTCGCAGTGCTGCCTGCGGCATGGGCTGTTTCGATCACCCATCCTAGCATTTGTTTGCCACCAATCTTATGAAGCGGTTTTGCCACATCAGAGCGCATACGCGTGCCATGACCTGCGGCGAGAATAAAGCTGGTAAAATTCGTCGGTCTCATCATGACTTTACTTATAGGCCTAGCCTTATGATTTTTCAAAAGAATTCATCATTCCACTGGTCATAAGGTGCCATATTTTGTATGACATAAGAAGGATTTTAATAGGGGCCAAAGGCGTTATCGCGCATTGGCATAATCATAAGAGGTTTACTTATGTGCGGTATTGTAGGGCATGTTGGTTTAGGTGATAGTGCTGAGATTTTACTAGATGGTCTCAAACGACTAGAATATCGCGGCTATGACAGTTCAGGCATCGCTTTGCTTGATGGTGATAATGCGCTGTTTGTGGAAAAATCGGTCGGCAAGCTGAAGAACCTTATCGAAAAGATGACGCACCATAATGTCAGCGCCTCGCTTGGCATTGGTCATACAAGATGGGCCACCCATGGCGGTGTCACGCATCTGAACGCGCATCCGCATACCGCCTCTGATAATGTGGTGGTGGTGCATAATGGGATCATCGAAAATTACCGCGAATTACGCGCAGATCTAACCGCTAAGGGGCATGTCTTTGTCTCTGATACGGATAGTGAGGTTATCGGCCATCTGGTGGTTGAGGTCTTGAAAAGCCAGTCAGAACCAGCCGCGATTTTAAAATCAGTCTTGGCGGCGCTTGATGGTGCTTATGCGCTGGCGATTATCGTAAAAGACTTAGGCGATTGCCTGCTTGTGGCGCGTAATGCGTCTCCTTTGGCAATTGGTATTGGCGAAGAGGCCTGCTTTGTTGCGTCAGACGCGATGGCGATGTCTGAGCAAACGCGCCGGGTGGTGTATCTCAAAGATAATGATTATGCGATTATCCGCAAAGATGGCGCCGAAATCTATGATGGCGATGATCAGCGCGTTAATCGTGAAGAGGTGATCGTCGCCGCGAGCCCGGGTCTTGTCTCAAAGGGCGGCTATCGTCATTTCATGGAAAAAGAGATTCATGAACAACCTGATGCGATAACCCATACACTCTCTGCCATGACAGATGATGATGGCAAGCTGACAGCGGGGCTTAGTGACGCGCAATTGCGGTCTATGACTGGCATCGTCTTTTTGGCGGCTGGCACATCCAACTATGCCGGCCAAGTCGCGCGCTATTGGATTGAGCGCCTTGCCGGTGTGCCTGTGAGTGTTGAGGTTGCGTCTGAATATCGTTATCGCGCGCCTGTCTCATCGCATTTAAGCCATGCGATTGCTATCTCACAATCTGGTGAAAGCCTTGATACGCTAATGGCCTTGCGCTATGCCGCAGAACAAGGGCTTGGCACCATTGGTTTGGTGAATGTCGACCATAGCACCATCGCAAGAGAGGCAGATGCCATCTTGCCAACAAGGGCAGGGCCGGAGATTGGCGTTGCCTCTACCAAGGCCTTTATCGCCCAATTAACCGCTCTATTGGCGCTGGCGATCGCCTTGGGCCGCGCCAAAGGCACAATCACAGAACAACAAGCCAGCGACTTGCATGAAGAGATGAAGAGCTTGCCATCTATGGTGGGCAAGACATTCTCTTTGTTCGATGAATTGCGTCCCGTGGCGCATGATTTGGCCAATGTGTCGTCCTGTTTATTCTTGGGCCGTGATAGCCTGTTCCCGATTGCCCTTGAAGGGGCTTTGAAGCTGAAAGAGCTGTCATATGTACATGCTGAGGGCTTTGCCGCGGGTGAGATGAAGCATGGGCCGATTGCCCTGATTGAAGATGGTCTGCCAGTGGTTAGCCTGCTTGGCGCAGATGCGCTTTCGCCCAAGGTGATATCGAACCTCAAAGAGGCACAGGCGCGGGGTGCAAAGATTATCCTGCTTGCGGCAGAGAGTGTGGCAGATGATGTCGATTTCGCCACACATAGCTGTCGTCTACCAGATTGTAGCGAGTATTTGATGCCGTTTATCTTGACGCTACCCGTGCAGATCTTGGCGTATCTGACCGCCTCAGAAAAAGGCACAGATGTTGACCAGCCAAGGAATCTGGCAAAATCTGTGACGGTTGAGTAGAGTTTTCCTCATCTCATAAAAAAAAAGACTGCGGCCAAAAGGTTAATCTAGCGATAGTGGGGACATAAGAGGAGGATCTTATGTCCTATATCAGAAAAACTTTTCGGGTCTTGGGCGGCATGTTCAAGGCGCTTCGCATAGTTATTATAATGCTTATAATCGCGGGCTCATTGGCCCTTAATGCGACCTTGCTCGCATGGTCGGCAGGCAGTTTGGCGGTTGGCACAGCGATTCAAACTGTAACGGGTTTTCGGTCTGTCGGCACATCGCTTAGCGCGAGCAATAATTCGCTTAAAACGAGCAACAAATCGCTTAAGGCGAGCAACAATTCTCTTAAAACAAGCAATACGTTTCTTACAGCAAACAACAACTCTCTTAAAACGAGAAACACGTCTCTTCGCGCCAAGAATGTGACGCTCAACGGAAATAAATTGAAAGTCGCCAAAATCACCGGCCGGTTGGCCAGGCGAACAAGCATAGGTGCTATTCGAAATCTATCATCTATGCCGTTTGAATCGTGGCCGGTAGCAGGCGTAGCTGTCGTCGCCAGTGTGACGACGTTAGAAATTTACGATGCTTGCCGGACAATGCAAGATCTCAAAGAGCTAAACAAGCTTATGGACCATAAGGCCCCCGAAGGCGTGGGCACCGTTTGTGGCCTTAAGATGCCGTGGCAAAAGTGAGTGTGGGCAAAGGTCCTGATAATGCAGGGGCGTTCGCGTTTTGGCAATCAGTGGCTGGCAGTTAATTCTGTGATTTATAGAGATAAACTCAAACACTAATAGGAGATAGAGATGCAACCAATAATTGAGACTAAAAGATTATATTCAAGACAAGAGATTGTCTCGCGCGATAGCAATGTGGTTATCCCCAATGAGCCCGGCGTATGTGCCTTTTACTTCAAAGAAATTCCGGGCGATACGCCAACAGGTAGATGCTAAAAAAGGGAAGGGCTAACATTATTGTTTATAAGTGAAACAGATAAGTTGCGCAGAAGGATTAAGGGAAATCATATTGAAGGAGTGGCAAACCTTTCTACCCTTCGTGTAAGTCTTGCTGCATTGCTTTACGAAAAGAGCGGGTATTCTTTATACAAACACAAGCAAAAATATCTGCTAGATGAGGAAGGCGAAGAGTGGTTGGATTGGTGGATGGATGAAAACGCTTTCGTTTGTTGGCAACAACATGATGATCCGGGCACTCTGAAAAAGGAAATATTGAAAAATATTTCTGTCCCGCTGAATATTCAAAATAATTTTGATACTCATTTTAGACGGAAATTAGGACGTCTACGTGGACAAGCAATACAGATATACTAAAACTGCTGAACAGTATTTAGATAAAATAGTTAACGCTGGTTTGATAGGCTCTTTAGAGGAGGTCTCATTATGACAAGTCAGGCACATGAATTTCAATATTATTTTGATGAAATGAAATCTATCTGGGGTGAGATGAGTGAGGGGCGACGGATTATTCCCTTTTGTACGCCTGTAATACGTAATCCAAAATTCTTGGTAATAAGCACGAATCATTCAGAACATTTCGCATATAAAGACCCCGCTCGAAGTGATGAAATCTCGGATGCTTTTGCTATGAAGATTCCCACAGATTGCAATAGTTATATCCACCATGACCATGGTTTTGCTCGAGGATTGCAGAATTTGGCCGGTAGTGCCCAAGCAAAATACCCAGAGTTTAAAATATCTCAAGAATGGGTGGGAACAAATAGATGTGCTATTCAAACGCCAGATGGTGGTTTGGATTATTTGTCAGGGAATCCTAGATTTTTGGATTGTCAAAAGCGTATGGATAAGTTGCTGAAAAAATTTATCGCAGATATCAAGCCAAAGAACGTAATTCTTTCAGGTTTGCATGCAAGTAAGCTGTATTATCTAGGGGATCTGCAACATATGCATTGTAAAAAGGTATTGTTTGGAAAAGGGTCTAGCGAAACATTCAACCTTATCCCTCTATGGAATGCTTCATATTTCCCAAATGCAAGGAAATCTTCGGAAAGGCTCCTTCAAGCAATTGAAGATGGCTTTTGTAAATTCTAGTTATTGGAATCATAAAAACACACGCCACCACTCCCCTAACCACCCCCACATCCACCCCTCTTTCACGATTTGAAAAGCGGGTTTAAAATTATCCTAAATCGCTTGACTTATGGTGCCTTGCTTCCATATTTTGTGTATTCGCTTTTGGTGCGTTTCTTCTGCGCCTAAAGGCATATTTTACCAAATTCTTATGCCCAAGTTTGGAGATATTCATGAATGAAATGAGCAAATGCCCCGTAATGCATGGCAGTGTGACAACGCCTATGTCGGGAACGAAAAATGTCGATTGGTGGCCGAACGCGCTTAACCTTGATATCCTGCGCCAGCATGATACGAAATCTAACCCGCTCGGGTCTGATTTTAACTATGCGGCCCTTGTCAAAACAGTCGATGTCGAGGCGCTAAAGGCTGACCTTGTGAAGGTGATGACTGACTCGCAAGATTGGTGGCCTGCTGATTATGGGCATTATGGCCCGTTCTTCATTCGTTTGACATGGCACGCGGCCGGCACATACCGCACAGGCGACGGCCGTGGTGGCGGCGGGACAGGCGCACAGCGTTTTGCTCCTTTGAACTCATGGCCGGATAATGGCAACCTTGATAAGGCACGCCGTCTTCTATGGCCGGTAAAGCAAAAATACGGCAATAAGCTATCATGGGCTGATTTGCTTATCATGGCGGGCAGTGTGGCGATTGAATCAATGGGCGGCCCAAATCATGGCACCGCGCTTGGTCGCCCTGATATCTGGCACCCAGAAAGAGACATCTATTGGGGCGCCGAAGATGAATGGCTAGGCGATAACCGCTATAGCGGTACAAGACAAGATCTTGAAAACCCGCTTGCGGCTGTTCAGATGGGTCTTATCTATGTGAACCCTGAAGGGCCAAATTCCAACCCAGACCCGTTGCTATCTGCGCAAGATATTCGTGAGACATTCGGTCGGATGGCGATGAATGATGAAGAAACATTCGCGCTCGTCGCCGGTGGTCACACATTCGGTAAGGCGCATGGTAATGGCCCCGCAACAGCCGTTGGCCCAGAGCCTGAAGGCGCGCCTATGGAAGCGCAAGGTCTAGGTTGGGCAAGCAACCACCGTTCGGGCAAGGGCGTTGATGCCATCACATCAGGTATCGAAGGGCCTTGGACATCCACCCCAACAAAGTGGGATATGGGCTATCTGCGCAATCTCTATGATTATGAGTGGGAGCTGACAAAGAGCCCGGCAGGTGCGCATATTTGGCACCCGATTGATCTGGATGAAAAGTTCATGGCACCTGAGGTTGATGGTAGTGGCAAAGTCACACCAATGATGACCACAGCTGATATGGCGCTAAAGTTTGATCCAGCCTACCGCGCCATTGGTGAGCGTTTCTCAAATGATCCAGAAGCCTTTGGTGAAGCCTTTGCGAAAGCATGGTTTAAGCTTCTGCACCGTGATATGGGGCCAAAGTCAAATTATGCGGCAGGTGATTTCCTTGACGCGACATATATCTGGCAAGATCCTATCCCAGAAGGCAAAGCTTTGTCTGAGGCAGAAGTCTCAGCCATTAAAGCGGCGATTACAGAGTCTGGTCTATCTTTGCAGGAAATGGTTGAAACCGCATGGGCATCTGCGTCAACATTCCGTGGCTCAGACAAAAGAGGCGGCGCCAATGGGGCACGCATCCGCCTGGCGCCAATGAATGGCTGGGAGGCAAATAAGCCTGAACAGCTCGCAAAGGTGCTTGGAATCTATGAAGGCATTGCGTCAGCGCATAATGCCAGCATGGCGGATGTTATCGTGCTTGGTGGTGCGGCTGGTATCGAGATGGCATGCAGCCAGTCTGTCTCAGTTTCAACAGGGCGCGGCGATGCAACAGACGCGCACACAGATGCTGACTCATTCGCCTTCCTTGAGCCTCGTGCAGATGGTTTCCGTAACTATTCTGAAACAATCTTTGCGGTTAGCCCAGAAGAGATGATGCTTGATAAGGCACAGCTTTTGGAACTAACACCAGCTGAGATGACTGTTTTGGTTGGCGGTATGCGCGCCCTTGGCATCAGTGCCACAGGTGCAGGTATCTGGTCAGACGGCATGAGCCTTGATAATGGCTGGTTCAAGACATTGCTTGATATGTCTGTCAGCTGGAAAGCCACAGGCGCCAATAGCTATGAAGCATCAGATCGTGTCTCTGGTGAGGTGGTACGCAAAGCAAGCCGTATCGACCTTGTCTTCGGCAGTAACTCAGAGCTTCGTGCCCTTGCTGAGGTCTATGCACAAGATGATAATAACGACAAATTCGTCGCCGATTTCATCGCCGCATGGACAAAGGTGATGGAACTTGATCGCTTCGATCTAAAAGGCTAAGCCTGAATCTTAAGCTGGGGCTAGGGCCGCAATAGCGGTTAAGGTCTTACATAAACACAAAACGGTCAGTCTTCGGATTGGCCGTTTTTTTATGCGTGCGGTCTATGTCTCTAAGGCTGGTAAATGATAGGCAGAGGCGTTATGCTGTGGGCGTTAATGATAGATAAGAGTGAATGAGCAATGAATATTTATGTGCGCGCCATCGATTATGTAGACCCAACCGATGATTTGCCGGCGGGTGGCGTCGTTGAATTCGAAGATGATGTCAGCAAAGATTTATCACTCGAAGAATATGGACGCGATGCGTGGGTCTTTCTGGAAGGCGAAATTGGCAAAACTATCAACGGGTTTGAAGCTAGCTTTGTCGAAGATTTCGCAAGTGAGGCCTATCATTTCGTTAAAAATGAAGCAGGTGACGGCTTTATTATCTATGATATCGCGCCACAAGATTAAACCGCCTCTTGTTAAGGTTAAGCCCTGTTTGACTTGAAAGATTAATCACCAGCACCATAGCAAACCATCTCATCACTTATAAGAAGAGGTTCTTGCTATGTTATCTCCCAAACAAGAAGAAATCTGCCAATCTGGCGATTATGATTTCTCTGATTTACGTGCGTTATTTTTGAATTGCACGCTCAAGCGCTCCCCTGAATTATCCCATACAAATGGCCTTGTTGATATCTCTGCTGAGATTATGCGGCGCAAAGGCGTGCATGTTGATATTAAACGGCCTGTCGATTATCTGCTCGCCCCCGGTGTCTGGCCGGATATGAAAGAGCATGGCTTTGATAAAGATGATTGGCCCTATTTGTATGAATTGGTTGAACAGGCTGATATTTTGGTCCTCACTACGCCGATTTGGTTGGGCGAAAAATCATCTGTCTGCACACAGGTGGTTGAGCGGCTTTATTCCTCATCAGGCAATCTGAATGAGGCGGGTCAATATTCCTATTATGGCAAGGTCGGCGGCTGTCTTATCACCGGCAATGAAGATGGGGTCAAGCATTGTGCGATGTCGATGCTCTATGCCCTCCAGCATATTGGCTATACGATTCCCCCACAGGCTGATGCCGGTTGGATAGGCGAGGCGGGGCCGGGGCCATCTTATCTTGATGATGGGTCTGGTGGTCTTGAAAATGATTTCACAAATCGTAATACGACTTTTATGACGTGGAATTTAATGCATATGGCGGCGATGCTAAAACGCGGCGGCGGCTTGCCAGCACATGGTAATCAGCGCGCCTCTTGGGATGCTGGTTGCCGTTTTGATTTCCCCAATCCGGAATATCGCTAGAAAAGTATCGCGAAAGCTTCTATATCCATAAAGCCAGATCAGAGACGCCTTGTAGGGGCGTATAAAAGAGGATTTGCTTTATGGATATAGCAACAATACTCGCGCTTGCGATTGCGACCTTTATTTTTGTGGTGACGCCGGGCCCCGGGATTGTTGCCCTATTATCGCGCACATTGGCGCGTGGTATCGGTTCTGGCTTGCTGTTGGGTCTTGGCTTGATAATGGGTGACTTCATCTATCTGATAGCTGTTTTGGCCTCTCTACATAGTCTTGCAGATGTCATCGCGCCCTATATGATCTATGTGCGCATTATTGGGGCCTTTTTCCTGGCCTATGTGGGCTATAATCAATGGAAGGCCGCACCTCTTTTGGCAGAGGATGCTAGGCGTGCTGATGAGGGCAAACAGCGCTCAATTGGTCAGACATTGGGCGCAGGCATCGCGATTAGTGGCACGAACCCCAAGGTCATCGTCTTTTATCTATCTTTCTTGCCGCAATTTGTCGATCTCACAAACCTGTCTCTATTAGATGCGGTGATTGTGATGGTGACGATTGCCACCATGCTATTTGCGGGCTGTCTTGTCTATGCGATAGGCGCAAATTCTCTGTTCAAGCTTATCAAGAGCGAGAGCGGGGCAAGGCTGATGAACCGCATCACAGGCGGCTCTATCATCGCGGTCGCGGTGGCGATGGTCGCCACAATTTAGCGTGGCTAATTGTCTTGGAAGTCAGACTGGCTAATCGCGCCTAGATATTTGAAGTTCAAGACCAAGAACACTTCATCTTTGCGCGGAATATCACGGTCTGATGAGGAATCACGCTGATAATCGAGCGATAGGGTCAAGCAGTCTTGGAAACCACCTGTCCATGCAAGGGTGAAGCGTGTTTTATCGCGCTCTGTCTTGCCATTAGATAGGTCCCAATTTTGGCTAGCCTTGGCAATCCACCCATCTGGCAGATTTTGTTGAAGCGCGATTGAAAGCCCCTCGCGGTCAGTCGTAGAGCTTGAGAAATGCGCCTTTGAAAGCTGTGCATGTTCAATATCAATCTTTGACGATTTATACTGCCAAGACAGGTTTGTTCTTGATTCATTCAGCTCAAAATCTTTGGAGTCCGCGCGGCCAGACCAGCTAAGTGAGAGCGCATCAGAGGGTTTGATAGAGGCACTTGCGACATAATCTGAATAATTGCGATTATCGCCTGTTGTGAGGCCTGATGTGGTGTCGCCCTCAATTCTGCGAGAGATGCCGGCAAAACCGCTTACCTCGCCAAAGATGGTATCATCCGCAAGCGCAGACAGACCAATATCGGCTCTGGTGCCGGGCAGGACGAAATCCTTACCTTGATGGCGCTGTGTCATGAACAGGTTTGCTTCATCAAGACGGAAATCGGCGGCATCGCGGTTTGGCACTTCATCTGTGCGATCAGCGCCGCCAATATAGGTGATCTTGGCGCGTGGCTCTAGCATGACAACGCCAAAATCAGCCACGGCGGCTACAGGCGCGCGCCAATCAAGAGAGAAATAAGGGTTTGCTTGGCCTATCTCGCCCTCATGATAATCAGCATCTGTTTTATTCTTAATATCATACAGAGAGGACATGACGCCCATTTCGACATCAAGACTGCCATCAAATAATGTGAATTCTTCTTGCACGCTGACATCGCTCGACCATCTTAGCAAATCATGCCCTTCATCATTCGCCAATTGAAGGGCTGAGACTTCTGTGCGGATAGATTGGTTTTCGCGAAAGCCCGGTGTGTAGCTCTCATAATAGATATGTGGCAGGACAGATGGCTCTTTATCAGGAGTGTCTGCTTCACGCAAACCTTGAAAGTCAGAGGCTTCGACAAGGTAATAGCGGTCATCTTTGATTCTATCTGCGCGTATTTCGGACTTCAAATCATAGCTTGAATTGAATTTATAACGACGCAAAAACGTATCTTGGGATGTGCGCACAAGGCGGGTGCGGACGTTCCAATCATCGCCAACATTTGTTTTGTGAACTAAATCAATCGCGCCAACACTCTCACGTTCCTTTTTAAAGGTTGCGACATCTGCGAGGTAAATATTAGCGGTTAAGTCTGAATAATCTGTTTTTTCGCGGTAAATGCTATGCACAGCCTGACCACGATTTTGGAACAAATAGGGCCGGACAGTCACATCAGCAGACGGGCCAAGTGTTTTATAATAGGGTGCAGAGATGGTTGAGCCTTCAGATGATGAATAGAAGACTGAGGGCGCCAAAAACCCTGTTCTGCGGTCAACAGTCCAATCTGGATGGGCGAGGACGGGCAAATAGAAGACAGGCAAGCCGAATATATGCATGCGCACATTTTCATGAATGATTGTGGCGCTTTGCTTATTATGCGTCGTCTTTGTCGCGCGCAAATCCCAAATAGGGGAATCACCTGCCTCATAATCACAATTACAAGGGGTAAAGCTTGTGCTTTCCATCGTGGTGGTCGTATCAAAATTGCCTGTCGTGCGTGAGGCTGTAAAGCGTGAGCCGTCAGTCATCTCAGAAATCATAGGCTCAGCTAGAATGGTTTTGAAATTATCACTTAAGTCTAAATAATCAGACATATGTGTGGCACCATCAGCCGTCTTATAGATCACATGCCCTGTCGCAATGGCGCGCTCATTTTTGCGGTCATATTCGACCTTATCGGCGCGCAACTCATCGCCATCTTGTATCAGGATGACATTCCCTGTGGCAATCAGGATGCCGTCTTCTTGATTGGTTTCAACCTTGTCAGCTTCAAATTGAACAGGCGCTGATTGGGCAAAAGTAGGTGATGCGTAAAACATAAACAGACAGATGAACATCAATGCGGTGAGGATGAATGGCAAGAGGCGCCGAGCCGACTGATATGAGATGGTCATAAACATTGCCTTTAACAGGGTACAGGTCAGGTGGATATTATGATTTGGTTGTATCACCAAAAAGGCGTCTTTGTAAATTAAACCAAGGTATTAAAACCATGTTTTATGTCATAAGCCGGTGCCTGAACGTGGCGGCACGGGCGCTCATTTTTTTGGCGGTAAAGGGAAAATCCTGCCAAGCGATATCTTGCAACTCTTGGCGTCTTGCCGCATCGTCTATCAGGGCTTTTAAGGCTGTTTGAAAGGCGCTCGGGCTTGGCTCATCCACAATAAGCGCGCGGCCCTTTGCAAATTCTGGAATGCCGCCGCGATTGGTGGTAATCAAGGCCGCCCCTGCTGAGAGCGCCTCTAGCACAGTTAGGCCGCCCGGTTCTTGCCATAGGGAGGGCACAAGACAAATCTCTGATTGTGCTTGCAGGCGTTTGACCGCGGCAAGCGGCTGGTGGCCCAAGGTGATTGCACGTGCACCAAGCGGGGCAAGTGCGCGCTGAATATCTCTTTCATAAGCGCTGAGGCCACTTCCATTTATATTCGTATCGGTAAAATTCTTACCGCCCGCAAGAATGATTTGCCAATCAGGCCTATCAAACAGTAAAGGCACCGCCCCCTGACAGGCTTCTAGGATGCCTTTTTCAGGGACCATACGGCCGGCGATAAAAATCTGTTTTTGGCGCGCTTTGGGACGTGTTTTTTGACGCTCAACGCCCAATAAATTCACATAATGCTGCGCGCGGTAATCATCCTCATCACCAAGGCCTTCAAGGAAACAGCCCTTCACAAATTCAGTGATAGAGATAATCCCCGCAAGCTGTTGTGATAATCGTTTGCGCTGTTCAACCGTCTTGCTTGCCTTAATGGTGCGCGGATCATTATGCAGATATAGAACGACTTTCAAATCAGGCCGGCTAGAAGCGATCAATGCCGCCACTTGCGGTCGCCCATGAACCTCAATAAGGGAGGGGGTGCGTCCATTTGTTTGCAAAAAGCGCAAATAGGCTTTGGCAAGACAAGCATTGCGCGATTGCCAAAAGGGTTTTTTGTAAGATAGCCCCTGATAGGAGACACCGTCTTTGGGGGCGTCAATCATGGAGCCAAAAATCGTGATATCTTGGTTGCTTTTGGCCGTAATATGGCGCGCTAATTCATAGACGACCGTTGAGACCGCCCCGCCATTTTGCGGCGTAAAGCGTTCCTTATGCGGCAATAGCACATCAACTTTTTGCTCATCTATTTTTGACATTCACACTATCGCTTATCGTTTTGTGCCTTGAGGGGAGTGAAAAAAAGACAGCGCTTTTGGGGCTTTCAGGTGCGCTTTTTGCCTCTTTTTGGTATATAGAGCTGATTGGTTGTTGTAAAGAAACAGCCATGGGTGAGTTTAAGGGGCTTGGTTTAAGGGGGCGCATGATGCGGCTGTTAGTCATAAAACACGGTGCGCTAGGTGATATTATTCAAGGGATTGATGCCTTTGCCAGTCTGCGCGCCCATTTTGCAGACGCCCATATAAGCATGCTGACAACACCCCCCTTTGCTGGTTTGATGGAGGCTATGCCTTATTTTGATGAGGTGCTGGTTGATAAAAGAGCGCCTATCTATCAGCTTGGCGAGATGCGGCGCATGCGTCAAATAGTCAAATCTGGCTTTGATTATATCATTGATATGCAATGCTCTAAGCGAACCTCTATGTATCACCGGCTATTTGCGCCTCAGGGGCAAAAATGGCTTGGGACGACCAAACATTGCTCTCATCCTTACCCTGATTTTAGCGGCGTGAATAATAAGGATCGCATGTTACAGGCGGCCTTCATGCTTGGCGCACCGGCGATAGAGGGTGATTTATCCTTTTTGTCGAACCCAAATAAGGGGGCAGGTGTTATCGCACAAGATAGCCCTTATGCGGTGTTGATGCCCGGCTGTTCGCCTGCTAAACCATCCAAAAAATGGCCTGCCGCGCATTATGCTGACTTGGCCAAGAGGCTGTTGGCGCAATCTATCAAGCCTGTGATTATTGGTACAGCGGTTGATAAAGAGGCCTGTGATGCGATTGAAAAAGCGTGTCCTGAGGCGCTAAATCTTTGCGGCAAAACAAGCCTATCTGCGCTTGCCAGCCTATGCGCCGGGGCAGATATCTGTGTCGGCAATGATAGTGGCCCTGTGTTCCTCGCCGCAAAGACAGGCGCGCCGACCATAATGGTGATGGGGCCTGATACAAATCCAGAGATGTCAGCTCCAACAGGCGCACAAGCCACCTATCTGAAGGCAGAGGCGTTAGCAGACCTCGCGGCAGATGAGGTTTATAACGCTATTAGCCGCCTAAAAGCGTGAGCCCGGCTGGGTTAGAAACTGTGTTTCTTCTTCTGTCGATGGGCGACCTAATATCGCATTCCTGTGCGGGTAATGGCCGAAGCGTTCGATGATATCTGTGTGACGCTGAAGATAATCTTGGTTCATCTCATTGGTATGGCTCGCAAAGAGCGGCACAGCTAATTTGTGTATCTCAATATCTTCACTATGCATTAACGGCATTAGCAGGAAGGTGTTCTTGGCGGATACTTCCGGCACAAGATATCCTTTATCGACGCCGCGCAAAGCATGGGCCAATGCCATCTCATCACCGGCAAAGGCAAGAGGCGTGTCGCGGTGAATATTGCGCGTCATCTGGTCAAGCAGCAAAATCAGCGCCAAGCACCCATCGCTTGTCTGTGCCCAGCTATCAAGACGCGCACCAAGGGCATCATTAACCAATTTGCCAAAGCGATCTTCTAGCAAAGCGTCAAATTCAGGGTCTTTGGTAAACCATTGTTTTGGCGTGATCTCTTCAAACCAAAAAGCCAATATGTCAGGGATCGCACTGTCTTTCATCACACGGTCTCCTTCATAAAAATTATGGTAAGATAGCTAGTGTAACACTTTTCCGGGATTTAATAACCCCTTGGGATCAAGCGTTGTTTTGATAGCTTTCATCGTCGCCAAGGCGACCGGGTCTTTTAACGCCGCTAGCTGGTCAACCTTCATCGCCCCAATACCATGTTCCGCGCTGATAGAACCATTACATTCATAAAGCGCGGCATAGATAGCATCAAAGATAGCACCACGCTTTTGCGCCCAAGAGGCATCACCGCCGAGGCGTTCGACGACATTGAAATGGACGTTGCCATCCCCTAAATGCCCATAGCCACAAATCCGCACCTCAGGGTCAATCTCTTTGACATTATTAGATGCCAGCTCATAAAAGCGGCTAAAGTCGGACAAGGTCACAGAGATATCTGTGTTCACAGGCGTTGATTCACGCTTGGTCGATTCAGGCGCGTTCTCTCTGATATCCCACATGGCGGTGCGTTGTGTTTCATTCTGGGCAATGACCGCATCTAGCACGTGACCTGTCTCAAAAGCATCTGCCAAAATCATCTCTAGCTTTTGCGTGATAGGCGATGTGCCATCATCATTTGGCTTGGCTAGTTCAGGGTCTGACGAGCCGATTTCCATCAAAATGGCAAAAGCGGGGATTGGCTTTAACGGGCAGGGCAGTTGCGGGAATTGCTTTTCGACAATCGCAAAAATATCATGCGGCATAATCTCAAACGCTTCGACAATATCACCAGAGGCTTTTTTCACCTGCGCTAGAAGCTCAACACCTGCTTGCGGGTGTGGGATAGCGGCAATCGCTGTGGCTCTGGCGGTTGGCTTGGGGAATAATTTCATAGATGCGGCGGTAATAATGCCTAATGTGCCTTCGCCGCCGATGAAAAGATGCTTGAGATCATAGCCAGTATTATCTTTGCGCAAGGAGGTAAGCAAATTCATCACCTTGCCGCCCATCAGCACGACTTCTAGCCCAAGGCACAAATCGCGCGTATTGCCATAGCGTAACACATTAATGCCGCCCGCATTTGTCGATAAATTGCCACCGATAGAACAGCTTCCCTTGGCGGCTAAATTGAGCGGGAAATGTAGATCATGTTCATCAGCCAGATTATGCAGGCTTTCAAGCAAACACCCTGCTTCAACAATCATAGAGCGGTTTTCAGGCGAGATAGAGCGCACCTTATTCATGCGGGCAAGCGATAGCACAAACATGTGACCGCTTTGGTCAGGAATGCCGCCACCGACAAGCCCTGTATTGCCGCCTTGCGGTACGATATACAGATCATGCGCATCAGCTAGTGCCATAATTTCAGAGACTTGTGCGGTTGAAACAGGCAGTAAGATAGCTGCCGCCGCACCAGAGTAATTGCCGCGCCAATCATCAAGAAATGGCGCCATATCGCCCTTATCAATAATGATGTTTTTCGGGCTTAGAATATCTGTTAATGCTTGAATAACGCTCATGATAATCTCACAAATCTCTTATAATTTATCTATCGGCCGCCGCGCGCGTTAGCCTATCATTAATTGCCGCCCCAACACCATCTTTATCAATAGGCGCAATCGCAATCGCCCGGCCTTGTGTTTTATCCGCCTTGTGGAGTGTCGCAAATAATAAAGACGCCGCCTCTATCAAATCGCCTTTAGAAGATAGGGTAAAATCCACCTTGTGAGGCGAGGGGCCAAACCCGATGAAAATATCCCCTTCTTGCGGGTCAGTTACGTTCAACCTGACAGGCTTGGTTGGGGCATAATGGCTTGTCAATTGGCCGGGCGCATTTGGTTTAATGTCATTTGTGATGATTGCCTCATCACCTAATTCAGGGCAAATGGCGGCGACCATCTCATGGGTGATAGGGCCGGGGCGCAGGATTGATAGGGCTTTGTTGCTGCAGTCAATGATGGTTGATTCCACCCCTGCCTCGCACGGGCCGCCATCTAGAATATAGGCACATGATGGCCCAAGATCAGCCTCGACATGCGTGGCCAAAGTGGGGCTGATTTTGCCAGATAAATTGGCCGAAGGTGCCGCAATTGGCACACCTGCCTTGGCAATTAATTCTTGCACAAGAGGCGGTGCTGGCAGGCGCAAGGCAATGGTATCAAGGCCCGCTGTGACAAGATGTGAGATAGGCGCAGACGGCTTTAAGGGCACGATAATCGTCAAGGCGCCTGGCCAAAATGCGTCTGCTAGCCTGAGGGATCTGTCATCAAATACCCCGATCTCTTCTGCCTGTTCCATCGAGGCGATATGCGCAATCAGAGGGTTAAAAGACGGCCGCCCTTTGGCTTGATAAATCTTCGCTACCGCCTCATCATTTGTCGCATCAGCGCCTAGCCCATAGACAGTTTCTGTCGGAAAGCTGACAAGCTGGCCATCTAATAATGCTTTTGCGGCATCAAACAAAGATTGAGTTGTGAAGGCGGTTAACATAATTATACCTATATAGGAAAAGCGGTGTAATATATCTATCAATTTTGAACGCTAGGCAAATTTCAACGCTAGGCAATTTTGAACGCTAGGAAAGTCAAAGCAGGGAACTCATAGCAAAATGTGTGGTCGATTTACAGTCACGGCAACCCCTCATGAGCTATTAAATCGCTTTGGGGTCGCTATTAATAGCAATCTTGCCCCGCGCTGGAATGTTGCGCCCTCGCAAAGCACACCTATCATCCGCTCTCATGGCATGACGAATGAGATGGTAATGGCGCGGTTTGGCCTTGATGGGGTGCTGGCAAATAAAAGCCTGATTAATGCGCGTTCTGAGACGATCACTGAAAAACCGACCTTTGCGAGAGCCTTTGAGAGCATGCGTTGTCTTGTGGTGGCAAGTGGCTGGTATGAATGGAAGGATAAGGGCAAGCCTCATCATATCCAGCTTAATGATGGGCGCGTTATGGGGTTTGGCGGGCTTGCCTTCACAAGAGGCAAACACACCAGCTTTGTGATTGTGACAAACGCCGCAACAGGCGCATTGGCAGATATTCATCATCGCACACCGCTTGTTCTGGCCTCATCTGATTGGCAAACATGGCTGCAAGGCTCTCCTGAACAGGCGCAGAGTTTATTTACCCCCATCGAGAGCCGCCATTTCAATGCCTATGCTGTCTCGCCAGATGTGGGCAATGTGCGCCATGATCATGCCGGGCTAACCGCCCCTTATAAAGCGCCTGTTATCGAGCCAGATCAGGCCGATTTATTCTCCTAAATAGCCGAGGGGGTCGCATGGCGAACCTCAATCGCATAGAGATGCCATAAAAAGAGCGCGCCAGCCCCGCGATAGGGTGACCAATGTGCGGCAAGTATTTCCATCTGGGCCATATCAGGCCGGCTATTTAGACGCTTGAGGCGCCGCATAGCTTCTTGCAAAGCAATATCATTGCCGGGCCATGCATCCATATCACCCAAGGCAAAGAGCCGGTAATTATCAGCTGTCCACGCCCCAATACCGCGCAAGGCCGTCAGCCTATCTTGCACCTCTTGGCCTGATAGATGCGGTAATTGCCCCAAATCAAGCGCGCCTGTCTCAATCGCTCGTGCTAGCCCGATAAGATATTCTGCCTTTCTCTGTGATACGCCATGCGCCTTGAGCATATCAGGAGCGGCGGTCACAAGCGCCTTTGCAGATGTCAGATTCGCACCGGTTAATTTTGCCCATAGGCTTGTCGCAACATGCCGCGATATTTGCTGGCCGATGATAATCTTTGCCAAAGTGCCAAAGCTTTGTGGCATAGAGCGGTCAGACGGATAGCCATAATCCGTTATTCCTTTGGCAATATCTTCATCCTGAAGGCCAAGATTATTCAGTGCGTTGATAAGGGGCTTGTCTTGTGACATGGTTTTAAAAGATGGCTTTCGGGTTTCACTAAATGGATTAATAAGCGTACTATTTATCGAAAGGAAAAGCCAAATTTTAAAGGGGCAGGAAATGAAAGTATGGGATTTGCCGTTGCGCGTGTTTCATTGGAGCTTCATGCTATGCGTCATAGGTGCCATCGGCTCTGGTAAGATGGGCAATTGGGACATCCATGAACGCTTCGGCCTCGCTATTATGGGGCTTGTGTCTTTTCGGATTATTTGGGGCTTTATTGGCTCTCATACGGCGCGGTTTCGTAATTTTATTAAAAGCCCGCGTGCCTTTATTACAACCGCTAAGGGGCTGTTAAAAAAGCAATCTAGCAATGAGGCAGGCCATAGCGCTGTTGGCGGTTATGCGACACTTGCTCTGTTGTTTATACCTTTGATGATGGCGCTTACAGGCTCATTTTCCACGGATGATATCTTGTTTGACGGGCCATTTTATCATTTGATGCCAGAATGGGCCAAGCAAGCTGGCACAATTCATCATTATGGTGAGAAGCTGATATTCTTGATTATCGCGGCGCATCTTGGCGCGCTCTTGTATTATTATTTCCGATTGCGCAAGAATTTGATTAAGCCAATGGTCACGGGTAAGGCCGATTATGCCACAGGGGAAGAGGCACGCCTTTCAAAAGGCAAAACGATGTTTGGCCTATTCTTGCTAGCAGGGCTGGTGGCTTTGGCGCAATCAGCCACCCAATTGCGCCCAGATTTCTTTTAGCACCGGTCTCTGTTAGTCCTAAAGCAGTTGCTCTCTATTTTCTGAATTGAGAATGGCAAGCCCCGCAGGTTTTGCCCAAGGCTTGCATGCCAGCCATAATGGCGTTGCCATCACCATCTTTTGCGGCATTTGCCAATGATAGGGCTGCCTTTTGGTTGTCTTGTGCCAGCGCGGTAAAGCTATCAAAGCGTTCCCAAATGCTTGGCAGTGCGTCTGTCTGATGCGTATCAGGGCCTGTGCCCGCTGGAAAGAATTCAGGCATTTGCTCTGCCCAAGCGGCAATTTTCAGCGCGCTTGCCGCAATGGCCTCATAGTCACCACCACTAAATTGGCCACGCATTTGGCGCATTGCGATGCCTGTTTGTTTGAAATTCGCCTTTCGCGCGGCAACAAGATCACTTTGTGCTGAGGCGGTAACAGACGCGCTTGCGCCTATGGCAAGAATAAGCAAACTGGCTGATAGTCTTTTGAACATAATGTTTCTCTGTGGTGGTTAGGGTGAGATTAAGGTATATGTTGATACGTAACGCCTTTATGTTTCAGATTTAACGGCAACTCTTTAATTTTCTCTTAAGGCGATTTTATGCCCCCCATTTTCATTGGTCTCATTCTCTCGATACTTGGCATTTGCTTTGGTGTTGGCACGGGGGCGATTGTCAAATTTATAGCGAATGACGTGAATTTGGTGCTGACTATTTTCTATCGCTTTTTATTTTCCCTGCCCTTGTTATATGTGGCGGCTATCATCGCCAAAGGGCGCGATTTTTATAAAATTAATGCCAAAAAGACCCTCGTTATTCGCGTTGTATTAGGCCTGTTAGGCATCTTTTTCTGGTTTTTATCCATTCGCAATTTGCCGCTTGGCTTGGCAACCGCCATCGTCAACGGGTCGGTGATTTATGTCGCCATGCTCTCGCCCTTCTTCTTAGGGGAGCGTGTTGGCATCTATCGCTGGTCAGCTGTTTTGGTGGGGCTGTTTGGCGTGTGCGTTATCTCAGGCGCTTTAAACGAACAGTTTGAGCTGGCCATTTTATTGCCTATGGCGGCCTCTTTATCGATTGGCGGCCTTCAGCTTGCTTTGCGTCGTCTTGGTAAAAGTGACGCGCCGGCGGTTGTGGCGAGTTGGTATAATTCCATCGGCGCGCTTTCGGTTGGCTTGCTTATCCTTGCGGTGCCAAGCTATTGGGCGATGCCAGCGCCGCATGTCATACCGTATTTGATATTATTGGGCGTCTTTGGCAGTGGCTTGCAAATTTGTTTGACGGCGTCTTTTAAATATATTGATGCGGTTGTGATTGCGACTATCCGCTATTTGCAAGTGCCTATGGCGGCTTTGCTCGGCTATTTTGTGTTCCAAGAGGTGCCCACAATGACGCATTATCTTGGCGCCATGTTGATTGTTGGCTCTTGTCTTGTGATTGTCTTTCGCGAATTTTATCGCCGCAAGCAAAGCACAAGTTAATCTATCTTTTTTTGGTAGAGTTTATTTTATAAAGAAGCGATGCCAATACACAACTTTGCAATATATCGTCGCTTGGGGGAGAGTGAGGGTCAATTACGATCGCTCGGTTCTTTGAAAAAGCAAGAATATCCGAATATATGATCTTGAAGTCTTCTATTAATCGGGTCTTGCAGTGGAATAGTAACGCTACATTAGCGTGACCAGATAGTCCAATTCGCACTGTGCTTCCGGCACTTGTCTGTTTTGTAATGTAACTTGGGTCTCCCCAACGCAACTCTTCGGCGAGGGGGCCAATTCTAGCATCTGCTTCAGCCGCATTGAATATTAACGCTCTCAAGTGAAAAAGATAAGCTCTCCTATCATCGGGAAAGCGCAGAAACTTATCTTCAACGTCCTTATTTTCAAATGCACGCATCACTTTTTTCTCCCTTCTTAACTATATTGTCTGCGGCGAATTTTTCAATCTTTTGTTGTAAAACTAATGGCGTTACTAACTTTGCGCTGCTGTGAGTGGAAGCAAAGAGTTGGCGCAGTTTGTATTAAGGGCACTGCCACCTCTTATTTTCCTGCGAAGAGGCACAAGCTAAATCCGCCCCAAACCCCGCCGCAACGAAGGTAATCGCCAGCATTTTTGTGACAAACTGTTGATCCCTTATCAAAGCAAGGCTATGAGTAGGGCAGTCTTTCAAAAGGTGGGATCTGGCATGCGCATGCATCGCTAGATGACCAAAGAGGTAAAAGGGTAAGCATAATGGCTAAGAATTTTGTATTACGCGTTATGGGCGAGTCAGATATTTTGGAGGTGATGATAACCGAAGAACGTCTGGCATCTCATAAAGCGCCGGCGCATATCAAAGGCTGGGAGCGCAGTGACGCGGCGAATTGGCTTGCCCATTGGCTAGATGGCGACCGGGCGGCTAGCTGGATGGAAGATAAGGCGCTGTCTGATAAGATGGAAGCCACAGCGATTGACTTATTGGTAAGTGATGAGAATGTGGAGAGCTTCTTCTCATCTGAAGGCAATTATTTGCTGCTGCTATTGCTTCGTGAAAAATGGCCGGTGGGCAGTAAGGCAGGCTTTAAGGTGAAGGCGGATAAGGTGGAGGCCAATCACACCTATCACATGATTTACTGCCAGCCGCAAAAGATTGAAACGCTTGATGATCCGCAATTGATCGCAAGCGCGGAATCACAAGCTTTGGGCTCGCATCTGCCAGCCTTGAAGAAAGCGCGAAAAATCTTTGCTAATTCATCAGCGGTACATAGCGTGATTAAGCAGGCGCTTCGCTAAATAGCTGGGTGTTGGCGAGCTATAGCGCTTCGATAATTAAGGCCACACCTTGGCCGCCACCAATACACATGGTCGCTAACCCATAGCGGCCATTTGTTCTTTTTAGCTCATGGATAAGCTTGGTGGCGATGATCGCGCCCGTCGCACCAACAGGGTGACCAAGCGCAATGGCCCCGCCATTTGGGTTCACCTTTTCAGGGTCAAGGCCAAGGGTCTTTGTGACCGCACAGGCTTGTGCGGCAAAGGCTTCATTGCTCTCAATCACATCAAGGTCATTGACGCTAAGGCCCGCACGCCGCAGGGCTTGTTCACTGGCACTAACAGGTCCCATACCCATTATCGCAGGGTCAAGACCGCCATGGCCGTAAGAGACAATACGCGCAAGAGGGGTGGTTGTCTTCGCAATCGCCTCATTCGCAATAATCAAGGCGGCGGCACCATCATTAATCCCTGATGAATTGCCCGCAGTCACAGATCCCTCTTTTTGGAAAACAGGGCGCAATTTAGCCATATTATCAAGGCTGGCATCGCGCCTTAGATGCTCATCTGTATCAAATGAAATTGTTTTACGGCCAGCTTTTGCTTCAATCGGGACGATTTGTTCCTCGAAATAGCCCTTATCAATCGCCGCCGCCGCACGCTGGTGCGATGTCACGGCCGCTTGATCTTGGGCTTCACGCGAAATATCAAACTGCTTGGCGACATTCTCTGCTGTGATGCCCATATGCCCATGGCCAAACGGGTCTGTCAGCGGTGCTAGCAACATATCAACAAGGCTGGCATCTCCCATTTTCTGGCCAAAGCGCATGTTAGGTGCGATATGTGGTGCGCGGCTCATCATCTCAACACCGCCCGCAATACCAGCCTCGATATCGCCCATTTTAAGCGCGATAAAGGTCTGAATAATGGCATGCAAGCCAGAGCCACAGAGACGGTTCACCCCATAAGCGGTGCTATGATGGGGCAAGCCTGCTTCAACCGCGCATAAGCGTGCAAGATAAGGGTCCTCAGAGGCGGTGTGAATGACATTGCCCAAAACAGATGATGTGATTTGGGCCGCTTCAATGCCACTTGCATCGATAGCGTGCGTCATCACATGCGTCAAAAGCTGATGCGCCGGTGTTTGGGCAAGACTGCCGCCGAATGTGCCGATGGCACTTCTCTTGGCTGAAAGAATAAACATATCCGACATCTGTTTTGACCTTCTATTCTGATTGTTTTTGCTATGCCGCCCTAAAGCAGTTGTTTTTTGAACGAAAGCATAGGGCCATCTTCATTTGATAGATCACTTAGCAAGATTTTTAAACCAAAGACTTCTGCACCCGCATGCTTCACTCGTATTCTTCACCTGCATAACTATCTATCGCGATGTGATTTTCATTAACTAACGACCGGTAAGGGTGCCTATCAAAACCCGAAATATTTTTAGATGATGAAGAGTTGTGAAAAGGGGTAAGAGATGACAGCCATATTAACAAAGCTTGCAGATAAATTAGGCCAAGAGCGGCTGCAATTTTATTCCCCCCATGTCTGGCTTTATAAAAATGAAAATGCCTCGATCACGATAAAGATAGAGACAACGCTTAATGATGATTATCTGTTCGTGAATGCCAGCTTTGCCAGAGATGGCAGTGGCCCCTTATTGGCTAGTTTTATGTCCATGTTGCTTATCGAGGATAGCCATGCGACCAGCACGGACACGTTTGGCATTTGTTCAGGTGCGGCCTCTGTTAGCCTGTATCACATGCTCAATATCTCTGATTTAACGCAAAGCCGCTTGATAGCTTATCTACATAATTTTGAATATTTGGCTTTTTGCATTTTTGAGCAGGCAGGCATACCATCAGTGCAAGCGCCCCATGATGAGGCGCAAGTGCTTGAAAAAGAGCTTTTATAAGGCGCGCCATGATTATATTGCTGTGTTAATTACTGTGTTAAATTACTGGTTGGCACTCGACAATCGGGCGCCGGCACCTTATGTCCCTATAAGGGTTATAGATAGTAAGAGAGACAGCAAATGACGCAAAGTAGCAAGCAGGCCTATGATTATGATTTAATTGTTATTGGCGCGGGCTCAGGCGGTGTTAGAGCCGCTAGAATTTCGGCCGCTCATGGGGCAAAAGTCGCTGTGGTCGAAGAATCGCGCCCCGGTGGCACATGCGTTATCAGAGGCTGTGTGCCGAAAAAGCTGCTTGTTTATGGGGCCGCTTTTGCCAATGAATTTGAAGATGCGGCTGGCTTTGGCTGGGATATCACTGGCGCCACGCATGATTGGTCAAAATTAATCGCCGCCAAAGATGTTGAAATTGATAGGCTAGAAGGCATCTATCGCACCTTATTGCGCAATGCAGGCGCAAATCTCATAGAAGGCAAGGGCGTTATCACAGGCGCGCATGAGGTAAGCGTGAATGGCAAGAGCTATAGCGCGGAACGTATCTTAATCGCGGTTGGCGGCTGGCCTTATTTGCCAGATATCCCCGGTTTGGCAGAGCATGCCATTACCTCTAATGAAGTGCTTGATTTAAAAGAGCGGCCAAATCGTATGCTCATTCAAGGTGGCGGTTATATCGCGCTTGAATTTGCGAGCCTTTTGAATGCCTTGGGTACAGAGGTTCATTTGGTCTATCGCGCCGATATGCCGCTTCGTGGTTTTGATGAGGATGTGCGCGCGCATGTCACCAAAGCGATGGCTGATAGAGGGGTGCATATGCATGCCCATGCGCAAATTGCATCTATTGCAAATGAGGGCGCTGAGAAAATAGTCACATTGCAAGATGGCACAGAGCTGCGCGTTGATGTGGTGATGGGCGCAACAGGCCGCAAGCCGAAAATTGACGGGCTTGGCCTTGAGGATGTGGGCGTTGCGCTGGCACCTGGTGGGGCTGTGAAGGTGAATGACGCCTCCCAAAGCTCGGTTGCCTCAATCTATGCGGTGGGTGATGTCACTGACCGCATCAATCTGACGCCTGTCGCGATTGGTGAGGGGCATGCGCTGGCAGATACGCTTTATGGCAATAAGCCGCGTATTATGAGCCATGATACGATTGCCTCAGCTGTTTTTAGCACACCGCAAATTGCCACCGTTGGCCTTGGCGAAGCAGAGGCCGCAGAACAGGCAGAGATCACGGTCTTTGAAAGCCGTTTTCGCGCTATGCGTAACACGCTTTCAGGGCGGCAAGAACAGACCTATATGAAGCTAATCGTCAATAAAACCTCTGATAAAGTCATGGGCGTGCATATGGTTGGGCCAGATGCGGCTGAGATTATGCAAGGTATTGCAATCGCTGTGAAAATGGGTGCGACAAAGGCCGATTTTGACGCTGTTGTGGGTATTCATCCAACAGCCGCCGAAGAGTTTGTGACAATGCGCACGCCAAGAGCGGATTAGGCGCGTCACATTTCACACATCAGACAGCTTTTGGCTGATCACAGAAAAGCACAGTGATATGTGAAGGAAACCCTTTGAATCACTGTTCTTTTGGTCTATGATGTGGCTTCTGATTAAACACCTTAAAGTAAAGCAAAGAAGGTATTATAATGAGCTGGAATCCATCAAGCTGGCGTGACCATCCTATTCTGCAAGTGCCAGAATATCCTGATCAAGAGGCCGTGAAGAGCGTTGAAGAGCGTCTTTCTCAAAAGCCGCCCCTTGTTTTCGCAGGCGAAGTGCAGAGCTTGCGCGATCAATTGGGCAAGGTGGCAAATGGCGAAGCCTTCTTGTTGCAAGGCGGTGATTGTGCGGAATCTTTCGCTGAATTCTCAGCCAATAACATCCGTGATAGCTTCAAAGTCTTCTTGCAAATGGCCGTTGTTCTGACATTCGGTGCCTCTATGCCTATCGTTAAGGTCGGTCGTATGGCTGGTCAGTTCGCAAAGCCTCGTTCTTCTGGTTTTGAGACTGTGGGCGGGATTGAATTGCCCTCTTACCGCGGTGATATGGTCAATGGGATTGAGTTTGATAAAGAAAGCCGTATTCCAGACCCGCATAGATTGTTGCAAGTCTATGAGCAATCTGCCTCAACCTTGAACCTGTTGCGCGCTTTTTCAAGCGGCGGTATGGCTGATTTGACGCAAGTTCATAAATGGACAACAGATTATATCACAGACACCAAGCAAGCAGAGCGTTTCGAAGCGTTGGCATCTCGCATTGAAGAGAGCCTTGCCTTCATGGAAGCATGCGGTATCAACAGCAAAACATCTATGCAGATGGCTGAGACTGATTTCTTCACAAGCCATGAAGCCTTGTTGCTGAATTATGAAGAGAATTTAACGCGCAAAGATACCATCACAGACGAAAAGGGCTGGTTTACAACCTCAGCCCATATGGTCTGGATTGGCGATAGAACAAGACAGCTAGACGGTGCGCATGTTGAATATATGAGCGGCATTAACAACCCGATTGGTTTGAAATGTGGCCCGTCAATGGACACAGATGATCTGCGTCGCCTGATTGATAGGCTGAACCCTGAGAATATTCCAGGTCGCTTGACGCTTATCGCACGCATGGGCGCTGATATTGTCACAGAAAAACTGCCGCCATTGGTCAAAGCTGTCAAAGAGCATGGGGCGAATGTCGTCTGGTGTTCAGATCCAATGCATGGCAATACGGTCAAGGCCTCAACAGGCTATAAGACCCGCCGCGTTAATGATGTGATGAAAGAAGTCGCTGGTTTCTTTGATGTGCATGATGCGCTTGGTACCTATGCTGGCGGTGTCCATTTCGAGATGACTGGCCAGAATGTAACCGAATGTGTTGGTGGTGTTGTAGAAGTGACAGAAGCGCGCCTTGGCGATCGTTACCATACACATTGTGACCCACGTTTGAACGCGGCACAATCGCTAGAACTATCATTCTTACTGGCTGATTTGATGAAAAAGCGTCGTGATAGCCAAAGGCAGCTTTCAAAGGCTGGCTGATTAGAGGGTTAAATGTCACCGAAGATAGCCTCAAAAGGGCCGTCAAGTGAGCAGCAGCCTCACCTGACCGATAGTTATTTTAATCTAACAAAGCAGATCGTCCAAGATAATGGCGATGCCATGGTGACCTACGCCATCTTTATGAGGCGTCCTGTGACATTAGCGCCCAAGCTGGCAACTGATTGGTTGCTTGAAATGGGGCGTGTCAGAGGTGAGCAGTTTGAGATTGAATGGCTCCATAAAGAAGGTGCATGGGTTGGCGCTGGTGAGCCGTTATTCTATGTGACGGGCCGTTTTTCAGCGCTTGTTGATCTAGAGACCATCTTTTTGCAACGCCTTGGTGCCGCGTGTGTCGCGGCCTATAACGCCTATCAGATGTGTGCCGAATTACCGCATGTCAGCTTCTTGGCAATGGATGCACGCCATTGTGCGGGGTCTGATATGGCAGATTTAATGGCCTATGGGGCGTCTGTTGGCTCTGCAAAAGCAAAATTGAAATCAGATGCGGTTGGTTTTATTGGCTGTGCGGCCGATGCCACAGCGCATTTTTTTGGCATTGAGGCAGGTCTTGGCACCATGCCGCACGCGCTGGTCGGCTATGCGGGCTCAACGCTCGACGCGGCTAAGATGTTTCATGCCAAATTCCCTGATAAGCCTTTGACCGTTCTGGTCGATTATTTCGGCAAAGAGGTGGATGATACGCTGGCTGTCTGTGCGCATTTCAAATCATTGGCAGCCGAAGGGCGCTTGGCCATTCGACTTGATACGCATGGCGGGCGTTTTGCGCAAGGCCTTGATACGCAAGAATCATACGCTGTCCTAGACCGCCATGTGCCTGAGGCTATCAGAGGCTATCGGTCTGAGGATGAGCTAAAACAGCTGATGGGCACAGGGGTGAGCGCGGCGGCGATATGGCATTTGCGCGAGACATTAGATGCGGCAGGCTATCCATTGGTGAAGATTGTCGCCTCAAGCGGCTTTGGCCCTGATAAATGCCGCATATTCTCGCTTGCGAGGGCACCTGTTGATATGATCGGCACAGGCTCTTATTTGCCCGAAAAATGGACTGAAACTTATGCAACCGCTGATATTATCCAATATGATGGCGTTGCGCGTGTAAAGCTTGGCAGAGAGTTCCTTTTGCGCAATCAAGCGGCTGAATAGGGTGATGTGATGACAAAATTAGCGATCGCACTTGCCCAGTTAAATGCGCATGTGGGCCATGTATCAGATAATGCCAAAAGCTTTATCCAAGCAAGAGAGCGTGCGGCCTCGCTTGGGGCTGATGTGATTGTCTCACCAGAGATGTTTTTATCAGGCTATCCTTGTGATGACCTTGTCTTGCGCGCTGATTTTATGGCCGCGATTGATGATGCGATAGCCGAGCTTGTAGAGATTAGCCGTGATGGCGGGCCTGCTATCATCATTGGCGCGCCTCACAAAGCAGGCGATAAGCTCTATAACGCGGCCTTTGTGATTGATAAGGGCGAAATATTAGGACGCCGTGATAAGGTGGCGCTTCCGAATTATGGCGTGTTTGATGATAAGCGTCATTTCGCCCAAGGGGATCTCAAAGGCCCTGTGATGGTGCGCGGTGTCAAAATCGGGTTGGCGATTTGCGAAGATATCTGGTGGCCAGATGTGTGTGAGACACAAGCAGAGAGCGGGGCTGATATGATTGTCTCGCTGAATGCCTCGCCATTTGAGCAAAGCAAGACTGATAGCCGTATGGCGCACGGTGTTGCGCGTATGACTGAGACACAATTGCCTTTCATCTATGTGAATATGGTGGGCGGTCAGGATGAGCTTATTTTCGATGGCGGGTCTTTTGCGCTCAACCTAAAAGGCCAGCTAGCCGCGCAATTGCCGATGATGAGTGAGGCAGTATCGCTTGTGCATTGCCAGCAATCTCTTGGTGGGCCCTTTACGCTAACTGGACAGATTTCGCCGCCTGAAGAAGGGCTTTCACAGATTTATCGCGCGTTGATGTTATCGGTGCGTGATTATGTGACCAAAAATGGCTTTCCCGGTGTGGCGCTTGGCCTATCGGGGGGGATTGATTCCGCGCTTGTGGCAATCTTAGCTGTTGATGCGCTTGGCCCTGAACAGGTGCGCTGTTTGATGCTGCCATCTGGTTATACAGCTGATATTTCGAAGTTTGATGCTGATGATATGGCGGCGCGTCTTGGCATCCGGATTGATACGGTGCCTATCGGCAAAGGCATGTCGGCGGTCGATGAGATGATGGCCCCGTTATTTGCGGATAAGCCTGTTGATGTGACAGAAGAGAATATCCAGTCACGCTTGCGCGGTCTTTTATTGATGGCTTTGTCGAATAAATTCGGTGATATGATCCTAACCACCGGTAATAAATCAGAATATGCGGCTGGCTATGCCACGCTTTATGGGGATATGTGTGGCGGCTTTGCGCCTTTGAAGGATGTCTGGAAGACGCTTGTCTTTGATTTGGCAAGGTGGCGCAATGCGCATATGCCGCGCGGTGCGCTTGGGCCTGAGGGCGAGGTGACGCCGCCGCGTATTATCACAAGGCCGCCATCAGCTGAATTGCGCCCTGATCAGCAGGATACAGATAGTCTGCCCCCTTATGAGGTGCTTGACGCGATTTTGCAGGCACTCACAGAAGAGATGGCCGCACCAAGCGATATCATCGCACGTGGCTATGATGCGGATGAGGTGATGCGCGTATCTCGCTTGTTATTCCGCGCTGAATATAAACGCTTCCAATCGGCGCCGGGCCCCAAGATTACCACGCGCGCCTTTGGCCGTGATAGACGCCTTCCTTTAACATCAGGTTTTGTGCCTGTGACCCATCCTTCATCGGAGACATGATAGTGACTTCTTCTATGCCAAAAGTTCGTTTTGCCCCGAGCCCAACAGGTAAATTGCATGTTGGTAATTTGCGCACAGCCTTGGTGAATTATCTCTATGCCAGAGCCAATGGCGGCACCTTTATGTTGCGCATTGATGATACGGACACAGAGCGTTCAACGGCTGAATTTGAAGCCGCTATTCGCGCTGATTTGCAATGGATGGGCATGGGCTGGGACTGTGAAGACAGACAATCAGACCGCATCGCACGCTATGATTGGGCGCTTAGTCATCTGATTGAAACAGGCCGCGCCTATGCGTGCTATGAGACGGCTGAAGAACTTGCCCTTAAGCGCAAAGCACAGCTAAATGCGGGCCGTCCACCTGTCTATGATAGAGCGGCCTTAAAGCTGAGTGATGAGCAAAAAGCGGCCTATGAGGCAGAAGGGCGCAAGCCGCATTATCGCTTCCGCCTAACAGATGAAGAAGTCACATGGACAGACCTTGTCAGAGGAGATGTTGCCTATCACATGTCGGCCCTGTCAGACCCTGTCATTATCCGCGAAGATGGCCGCTATATCTATACGTTGGCATCTGTTGTTGATGATATTGATCATGAGATTACGACCATTTTGCGCGGTGAAGATCATGTGACAAATTCTGCGGCACAAATCCAGCTGTTCGAAGCGCTTGGCGCCAAAGCACCGCAAATGGGGCATATGGCACTACTTGCGGGCGCAGATGGGGAAGGCCTCTCAAAGCGTATTGGTAGCCTGTCTATTGAAGAGTTGCGCGGCAATGGTATGCGCGCAGAAGCCATCGCGTCTTTGTTGTCGCGTATTGGCACCTCACAGCCGATCACCCTCTTTGAGACAATGGCAGATGTTATCGCAGGGTTTGATATCACCAGCTATGGCCGCGCCACCGCGAAGTTTGATCCAGCCGAATTAGCCTCTTTGAACGCCAAATTGATACAAGCGCTCTCATTTGCAGATGTCAGCGGTGAATTATCAGCACTCAACATCACTGATGAGGGGTTTTGGCTGGCGGTCAGAGGCAATTTGGACAAAGTCGAAGATGCCGCAATATGGTGGGCAATCTGCCATGATGATATCAGCACAATCATCGAAGATAAGGCCCTATGCGCCGCCGCGATTACCGCTCTGCCAGACGGGCCAATCACAAGCGATATATGGAAGCCTTGGACAAAGGCCATTAGCGAGGCCACTGGCGCCAAAGGGCGCGGCCTATTCATGCCGCTTCGCCTCGCGCTGACAGGCCGCGATGCGGGCCCTGAGGTTGCGGGCCTATTGCCTTTTATTGGTCGTGAGCGTCTGATTGCCAGATTGTCAGGGGATGCCTAATGGCTTTGCGTCTGTTCAACACATTAGCGCGTGAGAAACAGGATTTCGTGCCTTTGAAAGACGGGCATGTTGGGATCTATGCTTGTGGGCCGACGGTCTATGATAATATTCATGTCGGCAATGCCCGTCCATTGGTTGTCTTTGATGTGCTAGTGCGCCTTTTGCGCCAGCAATACCCCTCAGTGACCTATGTGCGCAATATCACAGATGTTGATGATAAGATTAACCAGCGCGCGGCCGATAGGGCTATTTCAATCGACCAGCTTTGTGAAGAGACGATAGAACGCTTTCACGCAGATGCTGAGGCGCTCTATGTGAAGGCGCCTGATGTTGAGCCTCGCGCGACGCATCATATTGCTGAGATGATTGCGATGATTGAAGCGCTGATTGCCAAGGGCCATGCCTATGAAGCAGAGGGTCATGTGCTGTTTGCGATTGGCACGATGGATGATTATGGCAAATTATCTAATCGGACACTTGAGATGATGCGTGCTGGTGCGCGTGTTGAGGTGGCGCCCTATAAGCGTGACGCGGGTGATTTTGTCTTATGGAAGCCGTCCGATGATAACGCGCCCGGCTGGGATAGCCCATGGGGCAGGGGTCGACCTGGCTGGCATATTGAATGTTCTGCTATGTCGGCTGTTTATCTTGATAAAGAGTTTGATATTCACGCAGGCGGCCTTGATTTGATCTTCCCTCATCATGAGAATGAGATTGCCCAAAGCTGTTGTGCGCATGGCACCAAGGCGATGGCACATTATTGGGTGCATAATGGCTATGTGACCGTTGATGGTGAGAAGATGTCAAAATCATTGGGCAATTTCACCACCGTTCGTGATGCGCTTGAAAAACATCGCGGCGAGGCTGTGCGTTACGCGTTGCTGAATGCGCATTACCGTGCGCCGCTTGATTATTCTGATGGGTCTGTCACGGAGGCAAAACAAGCGCTTGATAGGCTGTATCGTGCGGCAGGTGATGTAAGTGCCGCAGAGGTGGCTGATGCAGATTTTCTGGCCGCCTTGTCAGATGATTTAAACACACCCTTGGCACTATCAGTTCTGCATCGTCTGGCAAAGCAAGCTAATCAAGGCGATAGGGCGGCGGCGGCTTCGTTAAGGGCATCTGCCAATTTGCTGGGCCTGTTAACGCAAGATGAAGCAAGCTGGGTGCGCGGTGAGGCACAAGAAGGTGCGCTGTCAGATGATGAGATTGATGGCTTGATAGAAGAGCGCCAAAAGGCACGTGCCGCCAGAGATTTTGCGCGTGCAGATGAGATAAGAGATACGCTATCAGCGGCTGGTATCGCCTTGCTAGATGGGGCAGATGGCACCAGCTGGGAGCGTCAATCATAATCATAGAGGCTTTGGCAGATAGACCGCTTTATTTGCCAAAATTCATGAAGTTGCGTAAAACAAAGCGGTAACGATAGTAATGGCCGTAAATGGCATCTTAATTAAGGCAATCAGGACCTAATCATGACAAGCGAGCGCGTCTATTTATTTGACACAACCCTACGCGATGGCGGACAGACCAGAGGCATTGATTTTTCTGTCGCTGATAAAATTGCGATTGCCCAAGCGCTTGATGATTTTGGCATTGATTATGTCGAAGGTGGCTGGCCCGGCGCTAACCCGACAGATGATGCGTTTTTTGGTGCCCCGCCAGCCTTAAAGAATTCAAAATTCATCGCTTTTGGCATGACAAGACGTGCTGGTCGTTCGGCCGATAATGACCCCGGCCTTGCCGCGGTTCTTGGCGCTGAGACAGATGGCACATGCCTTGTGGGTAAGACGTGGGATTTCCATGTTGAAACGGCCTTGAACATCTCTTTGGACGAAAACCTTGCGATGATCACATCCTCTATTGCCGCGATTGCCGCAAAAGGGCGTGAGCCTATGTTTGATTGTGAGCATTTCTTTGATGGCTTCAAGGCGAACAAGGCATTTGCGCTTGCGTGCGTTAAGGCCGCTTATGATGGCGGTGCGGCTTGGGTGGTCTTGTGCGATACAAATGGCGGCTCATTGCCTGATGAGATCTATGATATTGTGGCAGAGACCAAAGCGTTTTTGCCAGAGGTTAATCTCGGTATTCACTGTCATAATGACACGGGCATGGCGGTTGCGAACTCATTGGCGGCGGTCAAAGCAGGCGCGCGTCAAATTCAAGGCACGATTAACGGCCTTGGTGAGCGTTGCGGGAATGCAGACCTTATTACGCTTATCCCAAATTTGATGCTAAAGCTTGGTTATGAGACAAATATTGCGGCTGAAAAATTGCCAAAGCTTGTCACATTATCGCGCATGGTCGATGATCGCTTGAACCGCACACCCAATGCGCACGCGCCTTATGTCGGGGCGGCGGCTTTTGCGCATAAGGGGGGCTTGCATGCCTCTGCGGCCCAAAAGGACCCGCGCACCTATGAGCATGTGACACCTGAAAGCGTTGGTAATCAGCGTCAATTCTTGGTCTCTGATCAAACAGGCAAGTCGAATATCTTGGCGCGTTTTCAAGAGGTTGGTATCAGCATCGATGCCAAGGATGAGCGTCTTGACCGCCTGATGGCAGCCGTGAAAGACAAAGAGTTTCAAGGCTGGTCATTTGATTCAGCTGAGGCCAGCTTTGAGCTTATGGCGCGTGACGCGTTGGGCGAATTGCCTGACTTTTTTGCGATAGGGCGTTTCCGGGTTACAGATGAGCGTCGCTTTAATGCGAAGGGCGAGTTGGTGGTTGAATCTGAGGCCACTGCCTCTGTTCAGGTCGGCGGTAATACGCATGATGAGGTTGGCTTTGGCAACGGGCCTGTGCATGCGGTTGATAATGCCCTGCGCAAAGCGCTTATTGATGCCTATCCGCTGTTATCATCGGTTGAGCTAACAGATTATAAGGTTCGTATTTTGGAGCCGCAAAATGGGGATGAGGGCACAGGGGCGGTCACGCGTGTGCTGATTGAATTCGCCGATGATAGCCAGCATATCTGGCGCACATGCGGTGTTTCGACCAATATAATTGATGCGTCTGTTATGGCCTTGGCTGATGGGATGCGCTACAAGCTTCACCGCGATGGGGCAGTTGTCCCAAAGGCACGCTAAGCATGGCAAATTCGGCCCTTAGCCAGCCGCCTGTCATTATTCTACTACGCCCTCAAATGGGGGAGAATATTGGCTCTAGCGCGCGTGCGATGAAGAATTGTGGCATCAGTGAGCTACGTCTTGTGGCGCCGCGTGATGGCTGGCCTAACCCTGCCGCGCGCCCTATGGCGGCTTCGGGGGCTGATATTCTTGATAATGCGCGTGTCTTCGATGATATTGGCGCGGCGATGCATGATGTCGTGCTTGCCTTTGCGACAACCGCACGTATGCGTGACCTCGTTAAACCAACGCTAGACCCTAGAGGCGCGGCTGAGATGAGTGTTGCCAAAGCCCAGGAGGCTGGTAAGCGGATTGCCTTTTTATTTGGGGCTGAACGCTCTGGTATGGATAATGATGAGGCTGTGATGGCCGATTATATCGTCTCGGCTGATTTGAATCCTGATTTTCCTAGCCTTAATCTTGGCCAAGCCGTTTTAATGATGTCTTGGGAATGGCGGATGGCGGCTTTGCGCGCTGATGAGACGCCTATAAAAGAGACAGATGACCATTGGCCAGAGCGTGCGACTATCCAAGAGCGCGATTTCTTTTTTGACCGTTTTGAGCAAATGTTGGATGAGAAGGGATTCTTTGCGACAGCAGAGATGGGGCCGATTGTAAACCGCAATATGCGCGCCTTTTTCACACGAGCAGAGCCGACAAAGCAAGAGTTGCAAACGTGGCATGGCATTTTATCGATGCTTGGGCGCGAAAAATAGGCCTTATATAAAGCAGGGCCTTGACTTTTTGGCTGAATTTAGTAATTTGCGGCCATCTCCTGAGAAAGTGGTGCATAATCATAAGGGTTATGTTCCCGGCCATTTGGCACTATCGGGCAAAAATAAAGGAAAAGAAAATGGCTCCTAAGTCAGATCATAAGCGCCATAGCGCTAAGCATAAAATCGACCGTCGCCTAGGTGTAAACCTATGGGGTCGTGCAAAATCACCTCTTAACAACCGTGACAGCGCACCAGGTCAGCATGGCCAGCGTCGCAAAAAGCCAACTGATTTCGGTATTCAGTTGATGGCTAAGCAAAAGCTTAAAGGCTATTACGGTAACATTGGCGAGAAGGCCTTTAAGCGTTATTACGCTGAGGCAGCCCGTCTTCGTGGTGATACAGGTCAAAACTTGATTGGTATTCTTGAAACACGCATGGACGCTGTGTTGTACCGCTCAAAGATTGCCCCAACAGTTTTCGCAGCACGCCAGCTTATCAACCACGGCCACGTGATGTTGAACGGCAAGCGCTGTAACATTGGTTCAGTTGTCTTGAAGCCAGGTGATGTGTTGTCATTGAAAGAAAAGTCAAAGACAATCCCTGCTATCCTTGAAGGTGTATCTTCAACAGAGCGTGATGTGCCTGAATATGTAGAAGCAGATCACGATAAGATGACTGTCACATTCGTGCGTATTCCAACTTTGGATGAGGTGCCTTATCCAGTACAGATGGAACCAAATCTAGTGGTTGAATATTACTCACGTTAATTCATCGCTAGCGATACACAGATTTATAAAAATAGCGTTGCTCCTCTGCAGCGCTATTTTTTTATCCAAATTATGAATTGTGATAATCTGGGATAGAACAAGTCTCTTAAGATAAGGATGCGCCTATGACAGATTGGCCAAAAACATATTACGCCTGCATATTCACCAACCAGCGCAGTGAACAGGGGCGTGATCTCTATCCGATGATGAGTGATAGGATGGTCGAGCTTGCCAAGACGCAACCAGGCTTTTTGGGGGTGGAATCAGTCAGAGGTGATGATGAGATTGGCATCACAGTGTCTTATTGGGAGACGCGTGAGGCTATCGCCGCTTGGGGTCGACATGGCGAGCATATGATTGCCAAACGCCATGGACGCGAAGAATTTTACCTATGGTTTCAACTGCGCATTGCCAAGGTTGAGGAAACGCGCAGTTTTAATATCGACCAGCTTGATGAAGCTGTTAGTGGTGACTAGCCCGCAGGCTGTACATTCACGCCATGTGTGCTGAACATTTCCATCAGCTCACCTGTTTCATACATTTCTCTGATGATGTCACAACCACCAACAAACTCACCTTTTACATAAAGCTGAGGGATTGTTGGCCAGTCTGAGAAATCTTTAATGCCTTGGCGGACAGCGTCATCTTCAAGAACATTAACGCCTTTGAATTGAACGCCGACATGTGATAGCACACCAACAACAGCGGCAGAGAAACCACATTGCGGGAATACAGGTGTGCCTTTCATGAATAGCACAACATCTGTGCCGTCAATTTCAGCTTTGATTTGGTCTAATACAGCTTGTTCTGACATGGGAATACCCCTTTTTTAATAACGTAATTACTTTGGTAGACGTGTTTGCAAGGCAAGGGCATGCAATTCACCGCCCATGCGGCCACCAAGGGCCTTATAGACCATTTGGTGCTGTTGAACGCGGTTCTTACCTTCAAAGGCGGCCGTTTCAACGAGGCAACCATAATGGTCACCATCACCGCGCAAATCTTCAATTTGAACCACAGCATCAGGGAAAGCCTCTTTTATGAGTCTTTCAATTTCATGTGCTTCCATTGCCATTTTAAAGTCTCCTTATGAGGGGCTTGTTAGGCCGTTGCAATGCGCGGCACAAAAGCCTCATTTAGCGCAAATAGCTCTGATAGTGATATGGTATCAGCACCTGACAATTTCAACTCACCAAAACCATCACTGCCAGCCTCGGTCACTGTGCCGATTTTCATGACAGGCACACAGGCGGCCCCAGCGGCGGCTTCAAGCGCGGTATCATCATCAGCGACAACCACATAACGGGCTTGACCTTCACCAAAACAAGCCGCAAGGCTTGGCTGGATAGACAGATCAGCACCCTGACGCCCTTTTAGCGCCATCTCAGCAACGGCGACAAGCAAGCCACCATCTGAGATATCATGTGCGGCTAGGATATGCTTGCCTGCCACTGCTTGGATAATAAATTCACCATGAGCCTTTTCAGCCGCCAGATCAACGGGCGGCGGTGCATAATCATCACCATAGCCAAGCGATGCGGCGACAAGGCTTGCGCCAAGCCAGCCATCATTATCATCAGCCTGACCAACAACATAAAGGCTTTTGCCCGTACCTGTTAGGCCTGCGCCAATCGCGGTTTTGACATCGTCAATTGTGCCGACCATGCCGATAACAGGGCACGGATAGATAGCCTCGCCATCTGTTTCATTATACAAGGACACATTGCCAGATACGACAGGTGTGCCAAGCGCCGTACAAGCCTCGCCCATGCCTTTAACAGAGCCGACAATCTGTGCCATGATCTCAGGGCGTTCAGGATTGCCAAAGTTCAGGTTGTTCGTCACCGCCAACGCAGTCGCACCTGTTGCACAGACATTGCGATAGGATTCTGCCACAGCTTGCTTGCCACCTTCAAAGGCATCAGCATAGACATAGCGCGGTGTACAATCAGTGCTAAGTGCTACGCCCTTTTGTGAGCCATGCACACGCACCATAGCCGCATCGCCGCCAGAGGCTGCAAACGTATCTGCCATCACATCACTGTCATATTGCTCATAAATCCAACGACGAGAGGCCAAATCAGCGCCGCCCATCAACTCAACAAGCAAAGAGGTAACTGATTTATCAGATGAGACATCACGAGCGGACAGCACAGGCAGAGGCTTTATCGCATCATGCGGTCTGTCATATTCAGGCGCATCATCAACCAGCGGATCAATGGGGATATCACAGGCGATGACGCCATCTTTTTTCAAGACAAGACGACCTGTTTCTGTGACCGCGCCAATCGGCATGAAATCAAGATCCCATTTCTCAAAGATAGCGCGCGCTGTCTCTGTTTGCGCAGGGTCGATAACCATCAACATACGCTCTTGGCTTTCTGATAGCATGATCTCATAAGCGCTCATGCCATCTTCGCGCACAGGCACAAGATCAAGATCCATCTCCATCCCAAGACCGCCCTTAGAGGCCATCTCAACAGATGATGAGGTCAGGCCAGCCGCGCCCATATCTTGGATAGATAGAACTGCGTTTGCGGCCATTAACTCAAGACAGGCTTCCATCAAAAGCTTGCCAGTGAAGGGATCGCCCACCTGTACTGTTGGGCGCTTTGATTCTGTTTCTTCTGAAAACTCAGCTGATGCCATTGTTGCGCCGTGAATGCCATCACGACCTGTTTTGGCCCCCACATAAATTACAGGATTGCCAGCACCTGTCGCCGCTGAATAGAAAATCTTATCATTATCAGCCAAGCCAACAGCCATCGCATTGACCAAAATATTGCCATTATAGGATTTATGGAAATTCGTCTCGCCGCCCACGGTTGGGATGCCGATACAATTACCATAGCCGCCAATACCAGCCACAACCCCATTGATGAGGTGCGCTGTTTTCTCATTCGTGGCCTCGCCAAAACGAAGCGCATTCAAAAGCGCGATTGGACGCGCGCCCATTGTGAAAACATCACGCAAAATACCGCCGACACCTGTGGCCGCACCTTGATAAGGCTCAATAAAAGAGGGGTGATTATGGCTTTCAATCTTAAAGATAATCGCCTTGCCATCACCAATATCAATGACGCCAGCATTCTCACCGGGGCCTTGGATCACATGCTCTGCCTCGGTTGGCAGTGTCTTAAGCCATTTTTTCGATGATTTGTAAGAGCAATGCTCTGACCACATGCTTGAAAAAATGCCAAGCTCGCATTGGTTTGGCACACGCTCAAGACGCGTTAGGATAAGCTCCCACTCATCATGCGATAGCCCCATAGAGGCGGCATCATCAAATGTCATTTCTCGCGTACTCATTATGCTGCCACCATTTCAACTGCGTTTTTAAGGAAAATCAGGCCGTCGCTATTGCCAATATCAGGATCTGCGGCACGTTCAGGGTGCGGCATCATCCCCATAATACGGCCATTCGGTGATAGGATGCCGGCGATATCATGGGCTGAACCATTTGGATTGCTCGGGCCAAAAGCAGGGCCGTTCACATAGGTGAGGGCAATTTGGCCATTATCGCGCAAGCTTGCCAATGTATCTTCATCGGCAAAATAATTACCTTCATTATGCGCAACCGGTATAGCTAGCTGTGAGCCTGCCTCAAGCCCTGATGTAAAGGGCGAAGAGATGGTTTCTTGCACTTGCAGATTTGTGCTGCGGCAAATGAATTTAAGGCCTTTATTCTTGACCAAAGTGCCGGGAAGAAGGCCTGTTTCGAGCAAGATTTGAAAACCGTTACAGACGCCCAAAATAGCGCCGCCTCTGCTGGCATGGTCCAACACAGCTTCCATGATAGGAGAGCGTGCGGCCAAAGCCCCACAGCGCAAATAATCGCCAAAAGAAAAGCCGCCAGGCACGATGACAAGATCAGCCGCATCAAGACCTGTTTCTTTATGCCACACCATCTGGGGGCGGCGACCGGTGATACGCTCAATTGCCACCATCATATCGCGGTCGCAATTAGAGCCGGGGAAAATAACTACAGCTACTCTCATTGGTCTTCTTCAATGGTAATTTCGTAATCTTCGATAACCGTGTTTGCCAAGATTTGCTCACACATGCGCGCGGCACGCTGATGCGCTCTGGCGGTATCTTCGGCATCCACATCCAATGTGATTTGCTTGCCAATGCGCACATTGCTTGCTTCGGTAAAGCCGATTGAGGCCAGTGAACGTTCAACAGCGCGACCTTGCGGGTCTAATACGCCCTCTTTCAAAGAAATGTTAACCGTAACTTTCATGATTTTCCTCGCTAGCTTTTCGCTTCAAATTCGATATTAAGGCCAAGGCGTTTGGCAATCTCACTATAGGCTTCGACAAGCCCGCCTAGATCGCGGCGGAACCTGTCCTTATCCATCTTTTCATTCGTCTCACTATCCCAGAGGCGGCAATTATCAGGGCTGATTTCATCTGCCAAGATAATCTCATAGCCATCTTCACTCTCAAGGCGCCCAAATTCGAGTTTGAAATCGATCAAACGCACGCCAATCGCAAAGAATAGGCCTGTTAGGAAGTCGTTAATCTTCTCTGTCAGATAGACAATTTCATCAAGCTCATCATCATCGGCATAGCCAAGCACCGTGATATGCTCACGCGCCACCACAGGGTCACCAAGCGCATCATCTTTCAGGCAAAACTCAATCAATGGCGCAGGCATTGGCTCACCTTCAGTCAGGCCAAGGCGCTTGCAGATAGAGCCGGCCGCGACATTGCGGACAATCACTTCAATCGGCACAATCTCAACTTGCTTCACAAGCTGTTCACGCAAATTCAGACGCTCAATGAAATGGTGCGGGATGCCAATATTGCCAAGGGCAGGGAGCAAATGCGCTGAGATAAGGTTGTTCAACACACCTTTTTGCGAAATGCTATCTTTCTTTTCAGCATTAAAAGCGGTCGCATCATCTTTGAAATATTGGATGATTTGCCCCTCATTAGGGCCTTCAAACAAAATCTTGGCTTTGCCTTCATAAAGCATTTTACGTGTCATGTGATAGCCCTTCTAAGACGCTGAAAAAACACGGTTAAAGATGGTATCAACATGTTTGAAATGCTGGCCCAAATCAAAGAGCGCATCAAGCTCATCAGGCGATAAATAGCCCGCAACATCATGATCGCCTTTGAGCAAATCAAGATAATTGCCATTACCTGCCCAGACTTCCATCGCATTGCGCTGAACCATCTTATAGCTATCTTCACGGCTCGCGCCTTTTTGCGTCAATGCCAGCAAAACCTGCTGTGAGTGAACAAGGCCGCCAAGCGCATCAAGATTGGCCTGCATCTTTTCAGGATAGACAAGCAGATTTTCAACCACATTCGCCGCGCGGTGCAAGGCAAAATCAAGTGTGATTGTCGCATCAGGGCCAAACATACGCTCAACAGATGAATGCGAGATATCTCTTTCATGCCATAGAACAACATTTTCAAGCGCCGGTGTTACCGCGGCTCTGACAATGCGTGCAAGGCCGGTAAGGTTCTCGGTCAATACAGGGTTGCGCTTATGCGGCATGGCTGATGAGCCTTTTTGGCCGGCTGAGAAAAACTCTTCCGCTTCTCTGACTTCGGTGCGTTGCAAATGGCGCACTTCGGTGGCGAGCCGTTCAACCGAACTGGCAATCACACCCAAAATAGCAAAGAACATTGCATGGCGGTCACGGGGGATGACTTGTGTTGAAACAGGTTCAATCTCAAGCCCCATCTTGGCGGCTACATGCTCTTCTACGAACGGTTCAATATGCGCAAATGTGCCAACCGCGCCTGAAATAGCACATGTCGCAATTTCGGCTCTGGCATCGGCAAGACGCTTGCGGCATCTGTCCATTTCAGCGTAATGACCGGCCAGCTTTAGCCCGAAGGTTGTTGGTTCAGCATGGATACCATGAGAGCGGCCAATGGTAGGCGTCATTTTAAACTCATGGGCGCGTTTTTCAAGCGCCGCACAAAGACGGTCAAGGCCAGCCATCAAAATATCGCTAGCTCTTGTCATCTGAACGGCCAATGTCGTGTCCAGAACGTCTGATGACGTCATGCCTTGATGCACAAAGCGTGCCTCTGGGCCCACATATTCAGCCAGATTCGTTAAAAAAGCGATGACATCATGCTTTGTTTCGCGCTCAATCTCATCAATACGGTCAATATCAAACTGGCCGCGTTCCCATACGGCGGCCGCCGCTTCTGTGGGGATAACACCTAATTTAGCCTGTGCGTCACAAGCATGTGCTTCAATTTCGAACCAGATTTGGAATTTTGTGGAAGGTGACCATAAGGCGGTCATTTCCTCGCGAGCATAGCGCGGAATCATTGACAATACGTCCTAACATAAAAAATGAAAAAAATGTGACGCTTTTATATCATTATGACCAAAAAAAGGCTAGTCTGATTAGGCGTAAAACATGTCAAATAGACGGAAAAGGGCATATCACAAATGATTAGACGTTTGCTTTTCGGATTGGCTATGCGCGCAGCTCAAAATCCAAAGGTTCAAGCTGAGGCAGGTCGTCTTGCGCAAAAGGCGGCTGATAAAGCAAAGCCGACCCTTTTAAAAGGGGCAAGACGCGCAGGTGAGCTGACCAAAAATGCCTCTGATGAGATTTCTTATCAGGTGAATAAAAAGCTGCCTAAAAAATAATCACTCTGTTTTGAGGTGCTTTAATCAGGGCTAAACAGCCCTTGATTGCGCAGGCTGATGCATTTGCCGCCTGCGACGATTAGATGGTCGTGCAAGCTAATATTGGCGGACCGCAAAGTTGACTGCAATTTGTTGGTCAGATGAATGTCTTCGCGGCTCGCTCTTGTATCTTGACTGGGGTGATTATGAACCAATATGACGCCGACTGCTTCAAAAGACAGCGCCAACTTTAAGACTTCTCGTGGATAGATGGTCATCTGGTTAACCGTGCCTTGGCCTAATTCTTCGACAGCAATGACGCGGTTTTGGTTATCTAATAGAATCATTAAAAAGGCTTCGATGGGATAATGAGACAGTTTTTGAATGCAAAAAAATTGTAAATCTTGCCAATTTGATAGGACGCTTTGATGCTCTATACGCTCAAAGCTGATGCGATCTAGCAAGGTTGCGATGGCTTTGATATGGCGCACCGAAACCTCGCCAAGCCCCGTTATTTCAAGCAATTGCTTGTCGCTTGCTTTGAGAATGCCGGAAAAGTTTTTAAATTTTACAAAACAACTTCGAACGATTGGTTTTGTGTCGATGCGTGGCAGCATAGAAAATAATAAAAGCTCAAACAGTTCTTTGTCTGTGAGGGCATCATGGCCCTTATCATCGCATTTTTGCTGCAAGCGTTGGCGATGGCCGCTATTATCTGATGCCACTTGTCCCTCCCTTTGGTCTATGCGGTCAATTTGCATAATCCAAAAGGATAGGGGCTAAAGATTAAGGCTTTATGAAATTTTGGAATTAGCCGAAATAAGGTGGCTGTGTGAAGCCTTTTGGTGAATTTGTGAAAATCTCAAAGCCATCATCTGTGATGCCAATTGAATGCTCAAACTGGGCTGAGAGGCTTTTATCTCTGGTGACAGCTGTCCAACCATCTGCCAGAATTTTCATATCATATTTGCCCGCATTGATCATCGGCTCAATGGTAAAGAACATGCCAGCTTCTAAGACGATGCCTTGGCCTTTTTTGCCATAATGCAAAACGGTTGGCGCAGAATGGAAGACACGTCCCAAACCATGGCCTGTGAAGTCTCTGACCACGGAAAAACGATTTTCTTCTGCATGAGATTGTATAACATGGCCAATATCGCCCAATGTTGTGCCGGGCTTGCAAATATCGATGGCCTTCATCAGGCAATCATAGGTCACGGTTGATAATTTGCGCGCTTTAATAGACGGGGTACCAACAAAATACATGCGCGATGTATCACCATACCAGCCATCTAGAATAACCGTGACGTCAATATTAAGGATATCCCCATCCACCAGCTTGCGCGGCCCCGGAATGCCGTGACAGATCACATGGTTCAAAGATATACAGGTCGCTTTGGGAAAGCCCTTATAATTCAAAGGTGCCGGCACAGCGCCCTTGGCGGTGATATATTCATGACAGATGCGGTCAAGCTCTTCTGTTGTGATGCCAATCGCCACATGGTCAGTTATCATATCCAGCACTTCAGCGGCCAAAGCCCCTGCGGCTCTCATGCCTTGAAATCCTTCAGCGCCGTGTAATATGATTTGCTCTTCACGCATAAGTTTGCCTCTGCATCTTCTCATTTCAGATATTGCCGCTATATAAACAGCAAAATGGGTTATTTTGTCAATTCACCGCTTATCTGTGGACTTGGGTGGGGGGAGAGGTGATATTATGGCCCGTGAAATCTGATTTGATATAAAAGAGTGCGTTATGACCCAGAAAATTTCGAAAACAGCCGCTATTTTGGTTATTGGTGATGAGATTTTATCGGGGCGCACGAAAGATAAGAATATTGGCTGGATAGCTGAACAGCTGAATGAAATGGGCATTGACCTGATTGAGGCGCGCGTTATCGCAGATGTCGAGGCGGTGATCATCCGCCATGTGTTAGAGCTATCAAAATCATGTGATTATCTGTTTACCTCTGGCGGTATTGGGCCGACCCATGATGACATTACAACCGCCAGTATTGCAAAGGCGTTTGGCAAGAAAGTTATTCGCCATGAAGAGGCGGTGCGGCGCTTGCTTGTCCATTATGAAGACACAGATATTCCGTTTAATGAAGCCCGCCAGAAAATGGCAGATATCCCAGAAGATGCGGCGCTTATCGATAACCCTGCCAGCGCGGCGCCTGGGTTTATTTTGGAAAATGTCTATGTGATGGCAGGTGTGCCACCGATTTTGCAATCGATGTTTGAAGGGCTGAAAGACAAGCTGGAAGGCGGGCAGAAAAAGATGCGTCTGACGGTTCAATGCGGCATTGGTGAGGGCACAATCGCCTCTATCATGGCAGAGATATCTGATGCGTTTGAGGGGCTGTCCGTCGGCAGTTACCCCTGGTTTAAACCGGGTCAATTTGGCACCGCGGTGGTGGTGTCATCAAAAAACAGAGAACAAGTGCAATCAGCGGCTGAAAAGCTGCAAATGCTGGTTCAACAGGCTGGTTATGAGGCGACTATTTTGGCAGAAGGACAGGATTAATCGGGCAGACTTTGCTCACTCATCCCTGTTCTCACTCATCCCAAGGGCCTTTACGGCGTCTTTTAAATCCGGGCACAGAGCCTGAGCGTTTTTGTGGCACCAGAACATAGCGTTCCTTCAGGTCGCGGCGTAACTCTTGCGGGCGCGCTACCTGCCATGATTTTTGGTTGGTTTTTGCGGCGGCGAATAACGACACCTCTGACTTTTTGAACAGGCCAGCCAGCAGCATCCCTGCCAAAAATCCGCCAATATGTGCGAAATAGGCAACGCCGCCCCCTTGATTGGCTAGGGCGTCAGGTACGGCGATAAATTGCCCGCCAATCCAAAAACCCAACACAATCCAAGCCGGAATATTGACAAGGCGCACGATGATAATCACCCACATGAACACCTTTATCGTAGCGCGCGGATAGAGCATGATGTAAGCGCCCAATATGCCAGCAATGCCCCCTGATGCGCCAATTAGAGGAATAGGCGATGTTGGGTCAATAAAGGCTTGCGTTAAGGCGGCGGCGGCCCCGCAAAGCAGATAGAAGATGATAAAGCGCGTACGCCCCATCGCATCTTCAACATTATCTCCGAATATCCATAAATAGAGCATGTTAGACGCCAAATGCGTAAAGCCGCCATGCAAGAACATCGAGCTGATAATGCTCAACACATCAAATTGGCTAAATAGACGCAACGGAATAACCCCATAGGTGATGATAAAAGCTCTCTCTGCAACAGGGGCTAGGCCTGCTTGATAGAGATAGATAAGCACACAGGCACCGATCAGCGCCCAGCTAATATAGGGGCGTGATTTGGTCGGATTATCATCAAAAAGGGGAAGGAAAAACATACTTTTCCTCTAGTAAGGATAAGGGGGAGCATATGTTTCATCCCCCGGAATTTATGTGTGGTACGGGCGGGGGGACTTGAACCCCCACGGCCTAAGGCCCACGGATTTTAAGTCCGTTATGTCTACCATTCCATCACGCCCGCACAGCACAATGTACGGCGATTGCTCGCCTGACCGTTGAATAACCAAATATGAGATTAGATGCAATGAGAATTCGCACTAACAGCAAATAACGCTGAATTATTGCAATATATTAAAAATAACTTATACTTAAGGAGTCATCAAATCAAAGGGAGTATGACAATGAACAAGACCATTTCAAATGTCCGCACTATCAGGAAGCGTGGCAAGACAAAATTGGGCCGCATTTCTGATCAGATGAATGATTTGGCATGGGATCTGTCGGAAAAGAACGACGCCATTGGTGACGCGCATACAGCGAAATCGATCGCGATGCTTGATGAATCGCTTGCTTTGATGCAACGCGCGCTTGGGCTGTTAAATTCGGTCGCGATTGACCCTGAGATGATGCAAGAAGCAAAGAAGCCAGCGAAGAAGTCTGGTGGCCTATTCGCAAAGAAAAAGAGCGAAGAGAAAGCCGAGATTGAGGCACCTGCTGCCGTTGAAGAGGTCGCAGCTGAGCGTGCCCCTATCGCGTCAATAAAGCCGCAAGCTTAAAACAGACGAACAAGGTCAGAGATATATATCTCTGGCTTTACCTGGCTACTTTCTCACCACTTAGAATTTCAAAACGGCGCAAGAATCTTTGCGCCGCTTCTTCTGGTGGCTCTGGCGTTAGGATAAAATCAGCTGGCAAGCCTCTTGGTTGGGGAAATAATTTCTTTGCCTCTGCTTCTGAAAAGCCCGCTAATTGTGTTGCCTCAAGCCATGCGGCCATCCTATCGGCGCGTTTGATGATGGCTTTGACATAGGCTGGCAGTATCGCAGGCAAGCCAAAGCGCAAATGTATCGCCCCCTCAAGCTTTGCCTCAATATCCTTATAGGCCGGGCCTAGCACGGATTTAAACGGCGTAATCATATCGCCGATAACATATTCAGGCCCATCATGAAGCAGGCATGCAAGTCGCCATTTCTGGTCAAGGTCAGGGGCGTTTGTTTGCACAAGCCGTTCAACCACAACACTATGTTGCGCGACCGAATAGCCATAGGTGCCGGTTGTTTGCCCATTCCACCGTGCGACGCGTGCAAGTCCATGGGCGATATCACTAATTTCAATATCCATAGGGCTAGGTGATAAAATATCCAAACGCCTGCCTGAAAGCATGCGTTGCCATGCGCGCGCAGGCCTCTCAGAGGCACTATTTTTACGAGCCATAAATATACTCACCCATTATTTCTTGCACCTAATTTTCTTGATTTGGTGATAAGCACTATTGGCAAATCTGCTTAAATTATTGTATTACAAGACCAATCTGATTAACAAACATAATTTGCAGGATATGAGGGCGGCGCGTTTGTCCCCTGATTATCTTGTCATATTGTGGTATGAGACTGGCTGGGCATGGATTTTTTTCAAACAAGAGAGAAATATAGAAAACGCGAAATGCGTTATTCTGTGTCATTTTTGTTTCGCATAACAGTCATCGGTCTTGTGGCATGGCTAGGCTGGCTATGGGGTTCAGCAGAGCAAAAGCGTCTGCAGGCAGATTCAAACCTTGCCATTTTTGAGAGTGATCGCGAAATCCAGCTCTTGAGCTCACAGCTTGAAAAATTGCAGATTGAGTTGAATGAGGCACGCGCGCAAAATACGGCTGTTAGCCTAACCGACAAGAATTCGGGCAAATTTGCTAAATTGGTCAAGGCACAGATTGCCAATGGCACAAAGGTTGAACAAATTTATGCAGGTCTACAGCAAATAGGCGTGCCGACGAATTGCCGCGTTGTGCATTATCAATCATTGGCAGTCGCAACCGAATTATATGGCGGGGCTGAATCAAAGGCCTCGTTGTTTGATGGTGCCTTGCGATTGAATATCGAAGGCGCGGTTAATGAGAATGGCAATAAAGCCAACCCGTGGTTTGACCCGTTGCAAAAGGTAAAGGTGCGCCAAGCCTATCTTGGTGGTCAGACCATTACCGAACATAATCTGCCGTTCTCGCTCATCCTGCCGGCCCAAGAATGGATCCTAGAATTAAGCTTCACAGTCTCAGATTTGCGCGGCTATGTTGATCTAGAAGTCCGCAATTGCGTGATAGGCTAACTTTGCTTTAGCGCGGCTGATATCTCATAAACATCTGTTATTGTGGCATAATCCCGATAGCCAAGGCGTGATACTGGTTGATATTTTGTGACATCTACCTTGCCATCTGTGATGACCTCATCGGCAATATGAAGTGATATCACATGACCTATGACCATGACACATCCCGCACGCTCATCTGTGCCTGGTAGGTCTATCATCTCATGCAGGCGGCATTCAAGATGCGCCGGTGCGCCTTTGACAAGCGGTGCCTTAATATCATTTGCGGCCATCTTTGACAGTCCGGCTGCTTCAAACTCATCTATCTCAGGTGCCAGCAAGTCAGAAGAGGCAACCATCGCCTCTTTTTGTGCTTCTGATACAATGTTAACGCCAAATTCGCCTGTTTGACGGATGTTATGAAGGCTGTCCTTGGCATGGTGCAAAAGGGTGCCATCTGGCGCTGTAGACGTCTTAGGGCGCACGTCTGGGGCAGAGACAAACATCACCATTGGCGGCAATTCAGATATCGCGTTGAAAAAACTATAGGGGGCTAAATTCGCCACACCTGCCTCATCACAGCTGGAAATCCATCCAATGGGACGTGGTGAGATAAGGGCTTTGAAAGGGCCATATTTTAGGCCAGCTTCTTTATGTGTGCCTGCTTTGAAATACATTTATGTCTCTTCTTGCTGTGGCGGTGCGTGCATTGATCTGTCTTGTTAATGTGCACGTATGAATCCCATATAAGCAAGGGCTTAAGCGTATTATTCGTTGGCTTGGGCGAAATGGCCTTGCGTACGTTTTCATTATGACAGATGAGTGAATTTTATGAATAACATCATTATATTTGGTGCAACAGGCGCCATTGGTCAAAATATTGCTCGTCAACTTCATCAAGAAGGTGCTGGCCTTGTCTTAGCTGGACGCACAGAGGCAGAGACAGCCGATTTGGCGCGTGAATTGGGCGCAGATTATGCGCTGTTTAATGCGCATGATGAGGCCTCTATTCAGACGGTTATCTCAAAAGCCTCGGCAAAAGGCCCTATCACCGGTTTGATTTGGGCAGTTGGTTCTATTTTGCTAAAGCCGCTTGCGAAATTGACCAAGGATGATTTTTCTAACACCTTCCATCTAAATGTTACCGCCGCCGCCTTGGCCATACAAGCCGCCGCGCCTAGCCTCAAAGAGGGGCAGGGGTCAGTTTTGCTCTTTAGCTCCGTCGCGGCCTCACAAGGCTTTGCCGCGCATGGCGCCATTAGTGCCGCAAAAGCAGGCGTAGAAGGTCTTGCGGTTGCGCTTGCAACAGAAATGGCGCCCGATGTGCGTATTAATGTAATCGCCCCGTCCTTGACGCAATCAAAGATGGCGGCACCGCTATTATCCAATGAGATTATGGCCAAGGGTATCGCACAATCGCACCCTATCAGGCGTTTGGGTGAGGGACAGGATTTCGCCCCTCTTGCCGCTTTATTGATGGATCCCAAGCGATCTGGCTGGATAACAGGCGCGGTCATCCCTGTTGATGGCGGCCGCAGCTCTCTGCGGACCAAAGGTTAGGGCATTTATGAGCGTCTCTCAGCATTATTTCATCACAGGCGTCAGTGCAGGCATCGGCATGGCGCTTGCAAAGACGCTCTGTGCGCAAGGTCATAAGGTAACCGGCCTCGCGCGACGTGCGGATAGACTGAATGAAATGGCGCAAACTTTGCCTCATTTTAACGGCATCGTCTGTGATGTGGGCGATAAGGGCGCGGTTGCCAAAGCTGTGGCGCAGGCCAAAGTCGATATGGGGCCGATTGATGTGCTTATCCCCAATGCAGGGATTTATATTCCCGATGCAAAAGGCGTCATAGATGTGGCCTCTTTTGAGGCGCATATGCAGGTCAATTATATGGCAAGCATCTATTGTATTGCAGAGATTTTACCAGATATGTTGGCGGCAAAAAGCGGTCATATCGCTTTGATGGCATCTGTTGCGGGTTATCGCGGCCTGCCACGCTCTACCGCTTATGGGCCGACTAAAGCGGCATTAATTAATCTAGGTGAAGCTTTGCGCTTTGATCTTCATAAGACAGGTGTGAAAGTGCAAATTATCTGCCCCGGCTTTGTTGAGACTGAGGCAACGGCGGTGAATGATTTCGAGATGCCAGACCTTATCAGCGCACAGCAAGCGGCAAATGAGATTATCAAAGGCCTTCAACAAAACCAGTTTGAGATAGCCTTTCCAAGACGTTTTGCGCGCAAGATGCAGTGGTTAAAATGGCTGTCAAATGATATGTATTTTAAGCTCGTCTCTAAGGCGACCAAATAGATAAATAAATATAAAGGGCAGGGGTGGGCCACAAAGATGTCTTTGTCGAAACAAGCAAAAACATATGCCGATTATTACGAGGCAATTGCCCCTGATACGCTAGAGACGCTTGGCGGACTGCTAGCCGATGATGTGGTATTTGTTGACCCGTTCAACCGCCTTGAGGGGCGCGATGCGATGGTCGGCGTCTTTGCCTATATGTTTGAGACAATGACAGACCCTAAATTCGAGGTGCTAGATGTGGCGCTCTCTGATAGAGCGGCTTATCTTAAATGGCGTATGACGGGTGTTGTGAAAGCCGCACCGAAGATGCCATTTGATATTTTGGGGATGAGTGAGGTCGTCTTTGATGATAAGGGCAAGGTGATTTTGCACCACGATCATTGGGATAGTGCCAGCCAGCTTTTATCCTACCTGCCTTATATCGGGTGGGTGACAAGGCGGATACAAAAGCTGTTCCAGCATTAACTCTTTGATTGTTAAGGTAAGCCTATTTTAGGCCGCGGTGAAAGCTAATGAAAAGCTCACCTAGCTTGAAGCCAAATTTGGTTATGGTTGCGTGATTTAAGACAACCTCTGATGATTGCATAATCATCTTGTCATTAAAATTCACCAGAACGCGTCTGCCAAATAACTCAAGATAAAAATCATAGCGCCATAGCAAACCGATATTGGTCAAAGTGCCTGTGGCCTGTTTACGCACATCATCTGTTACGCCGACATAGCTCTTATCTGACGTGCGCTTTATGTTCCAGATACGCGTTTCTTTTTTGCCATCATCAAAGGTGAAATGCTCTTTTAACACAAACCCATCATTCGCGGCTTCACAATTCACAATAGCTGAAAAGCGCTTTTGAACATTGCCAAAGCGGTCAATGAACATGCCACTTGCCTTCAGGTTACCGTTGAAAAAATCCTCTGGGATAAATTCATCTGGTATCACCTCAGCTGGCACAACCTCGGGTGGCATAACCTCGGCCGGCATCACCTCATTTAGTGCGGCCTGATTGGCATTAACAGCTGTTTTTTGCACATAAGCATGTGACATAGTAAATCCTAAACTAACAGCGCTCCCGACACAAAATGATTGCTCCTCGGCGCTATATATTGGATTTACGGCTTACTTTATGGTGTGGATCATCTCTTGCGGGGGTTTTCCACAAGGTGGTGTTTTAATTCATTCCTTGGTAAGGGTCATCTGTTTTACGTCAATCATCCCTGACTTAAAACCACCTTCACAATAGGCAAGATACAGCTCCCACATGCGTTTGAATTTCATATCAAATTGGCCGCTCTTCACAATATTTGGCCATTGATCGATGAAATCTATCCGCCATTGCTCAAGCGTCTTTGCGTAATGCAACCCATAGCCCTTAGCCTCTGTCAGCTTCATGCCTGCCGCTTCAATAGGGGGCGATAGTTTTTCCATAGATGGCAACATGCCGCCCGGAAAAATGTATTTTTGAATAAAGTCAGGGGTCGTACGATAGCTTTCAAACTCGCTATCATCGATGGTGATAACTTGCAAAGCGGCCTTGCCACCATTTCGCAAGACATCAGAGACTTTGTTGAAATAAACAGGCCAATAGGCCATGCCCACAGCTTCGAACATTTCAATTGAAACGACCTTATCAAAACTCTGCGATTCCAAATCACGATAATCGGTTAGCTTAATCTCAACCTTGTCAGATAGGCCTGCTTGGGCCATGCGGGCGGTGGCAAAATCGAACTGTTCTTGTGAGATGGTGATGCAGGTTAGTTTCACATCATATTCGGTCGCCGCAAATTCAGCAAAACCGCCCCAACCACAGCCAATTTCCAGCACATGATCGCCCGCCTGCAAATCAGCCATCTCAGCTAGTTTGCGGTATTTTGTGTTTTGCGCATCAGCCAGTGCCATATCGTCATCTTCAAACACAGCAGACGAATATGTCATCGTCTGATCAAGCCAGAGCGCATAGAAATCATTGCCCAAATCATAATGATAGGAGATGTTCTTGCGCGAGCCTGTCTTGGAATTGCGACGCATGATATGACCAAGACGCGTAAATAGCCAAGAAAGCGGATTCATCCTGAGTTTATCTTCGACAATTTGGTTGTTCACAGCCGCATATTCGATGATGTTCACCAGCGTATTTGTCTCAACCTCACCTGCCATATAGGCTTCGCAAAAGCCCATCTTGCCATCTTTTATGATGCGCAACAGACCATTGCGGTCAACCACGCTCAAAGCGGCCTCAACGCCTTTTTTCTTGCCTTTAAATTGATGCGTATCACCCTCAGGGAAGGTCAGGCTTATCGTGCCGCATGGCAGCATTGGTGCGATCTTTAGAATTGCTTTCTTAGCCATGTTATAACGTAGTGAGGCGAACATCATTGCGGTCCCTTTGCAGATGATAAAGAATGTGGATTTACAGGTGGTTTTGGCTTTGAATGAAATGACAGCCGTTTCACAAACAGCTTCACTGCTTCAAGGTGAATGGCAAACCAAGGGCGCAAGGGCCATTGTCGTGCTTTGATTAGTCCTGTCATGATAGACAGAGATGATAATTTTGTGATTGTTCCACGCATGGTCGCCGTCAACGCAAGAGCGCCTTTGATACGATAGCGTATGATAAGGTTATAGGAGCTGTCTTTTTGACGATGTAACAGCTGATAATCGCCCGTCACATCAAAGAAAGGTGAGACGTGAAAAATCTTGGTGGCTTCATGCAGGCTTGTGCGGCCAGTATCATCACACAGCCCGACATAGGAATGCGATTCACCAAATGTGTTGTGCACTTCATAGACCACAAAGGTCAATTTGCCGGCATCATCAAGGCAACGATAGACAGATAAAGGGTTAAAGCTGACACCAAATAAGCGCGGGAATGTCAAAAGCTCAATCCGCTTAATTTGCGCAGATACGCCATAATCGCGCGCCAGCCCCCGAATATAGGCGCTCAATGTTTGATGGCTATGCGGCTTATCATAGGATTTATGAAAACAGCCATAATCAGTCTCAAAAAAAGAGAGGATATTGAATTTGCCAATGGAAAAGAAAGCAGATTGACGCGCCGCCTCTGGCAAGCGTTCAAGGTCGATTAGAAGCGATAGGCCAGGGCGCGTCAAAAAATGCGGCTTTGGGGCATGGCGCGTATGGTCTATTTTTGAAAAAACCAAGGCACACGAATCTTGCGCCGGTTTCCCGCTGCTGTCTGTCATTAAATAGCCTCTCCCTTGTCCTTATGCCTCTAAGCCTTTCGTAAAAGCCTTTGGCTCATGCCAAGCATCGGTCGGACTATTCCATGGTATGTCAGCGCCAAGGGATTTGGCAACTTTAATCGCCGAAGAAAGACCATCTTCATGGAAGCCATATTTTGTCCATGCACCGCAGAAATAGAGATGATTTTGGCCTTGGATTTCCCCCAAACGCTCTTGCGCTAGGATGGCGGCCTTATCAAAGATAGGGTGGTCATAAGAAAACACACGATGTGTCTTAGCAGGGTCAGGGCGCTCAAACGGGTTTAGCGTCACAAATAACGGCCTGTCTTTGCGGATATTTTGAAGCTTATTCATCCAATAGGTGACGCTTAATTGGGTGTCCTTATCAGATGAAGTCAAATAATTCCAAGCCGCCCACGCCGCTTTGCGTTTTGGCATGATAGCATCATCAGAATGAAGGATGACTTCATTAGCTTGGAATTGGAAGCTTGATAAAAGGCTTGTCTCGGTGTCTGAGGCATCTTGGATAAGCGCGAGGCTCTCATCGGCATGTGCGGCCATGATGACCTTATCAAAAAAGATATCACCTTCGCCTTCAATAGACACCATGACGCCGGCCGCTTGCCTTGTCAGCCCGTTAATCTTTGCGCCTGTTTTAATTGTCCCGTTAAAGTCAGCCACAAGGCGCTTCACATATTGGCGCGAGCCGCCATCAACTGTGCGCCAAACAGGGCGGTCAATATAATTCATCAATTTGTGATTTTGCATAAATTGAATGAAAGAGCGTGCCGGAAAATCAAGCATAGTCTCAGCCGGACAAGACCAAATCGCCGCGCCCATCGGCAGCAGATGGTCATTAACGAACGCATCGCTAAAGTTACAACGCGCGATAAACTCACCCAATGTCTCATCAATCGGGCTTGTGCGGCTATAATCATAGGCATGTGCGTAGAATTTACGAAGGCCGTTTAGCATCGACCAATAACGTGGCTTGAACAGGTTGGAAGGCTGAGCGACAAGGCCTTTTAACGTGCCTTCATATTCAAGCGTTTTATTGCGGAGTGAGACGGAGAACGTCATCTCTGAGCCCTTGGTCGGCACGTCCAATGCGGCAAATAGACCAATAAGATTTGGGTAATTCAACTCATTATAGACGATAAAGCCTGTATCAACTGGCGTTGGATCGCCGTTGAAATCCACATCTACGGTGTTTGAGTGGCCACCAATACGTTCCTGTGATTCAAAGACGGTTACATCATGATCGCGGCCTAATAGCCATGCCGCGCCTAACCCTGAGATGCCAGCCCCAATTACTGCAATACGCATAAATTCCCCCTCAAAAACGCTTTTTATTTAAGGGTTTATACGGGCTATCCCACGATGCGGATTTTAGATTTTGCTAATTTTTTGGGATTGGTGAGTGCGAAAAAAGCGACTTTTCTGAAACGGCATCGAGAAGGTTTTATTATCATGGATAAGATGTATGGTGGGGTTTGCAGTCAAAAAGCCGGCAAAGGCCTCATCCAAAATATTGAGCCCGCCTGTATAGCTCCCAAATGCGGGTAGTATTAGATCGAGGTCATTTTGCACAAAGCACCTAGCCGAAAGGGCGCGCGCGCGTAATTTTATCCGCGCCTTTGGGTGGAAATGACCAGAGATTGTTGGTTGAAGCGGCAAGAAATCAGCCTCATGACAAAAGCGCAGATTGCCGATATACATCTCGTCACACGCTGTGCCGGGCAGTCTGTCTGGCAGATTGCGGTCATGATTGCCTGTCACCCAGATAATCGACGTGCGCGCCGCTATCTCATGCAGGCTTGCAAGCGCATCAGGCGGCAATAAAAAAGCACGCTCAACTGTGTGAAAGCTGTCGCCGAGGCACAGTAATTTTGTCGGCTGGCTCTGCTCTATGCGCTGTGCAAGGCGGGCAAGCGTGTCTTTGGTATCAAACGCAGGCAGAGGCGCGCCATGTGATAGAGCGGCGCCTTTTTCAAGATGTAAGTCTGAGACGATAAGCAAACCTTCAGCAGGCATAAAGAGCGTGCCATCGCCATGAAGAATAAGCTGATTGCCATGAAAATCGATCGTTACATCTTTATTTTTGGCATCTTTACTTTTCGGTGGATTTGGCTGGTTTGGCATGAATTAGCGCCCTTGCATTTCTTGAATAAGCTCAGTCTCTAACTCTTCTAGCATATCACTAACGCCGCTCGCTGTGACGCTTTCTCTGCCCACTTCTAGCATTAAGGGCACCGCAAGGGGGCTGATATAATTTAATTGCCAAAAATCTATTTTATCTTCAAAGCGTGTCAGCATTTCTGAAAGGCGTCTTATGTCGGTTAGCCCGCGCGCGGCGTCTTGTTCGGTTGCTTGAAGCAAGAGATGCGATGGTTGGTGGCGGCGAAGCACATCATAAATCAAATCAGAATTCACCGTCATTTGCTTGCCCGTTTTCTCATGGCCCGGCATGCGCTTTTCAATCAGCCCGGCAATTGTGGCAACCGCGCGAAAAGAGCGTTTTAGCATGGTCGATTCTGCCATCCATTCTTCCAAATCATCGCCCAAAAGGTCTGATTGAAACAGATTTTCAGGACTTGTCACGCGGTGCACCGACCAAATAGCCACAGCGTAATCTGTTGCAACAAACCCCAATGGCCCAAAGCCGAGGCGTTCCATACGTCTTGTTAACAGCATGCCAAGTGTTTGATGCGCATTGCGCCCCTCAAAGCAATAGGCGACCAGATAGTGTTTTTGACCGCGCTTAAAGCTTTCGACCAGCAATTTATCAGATGAAGGAATGCCAGAGCGTTGCTTTTGCAGATAGAGCCATTGCGCAACCTCGGCGGGTAATTTGGCAAGGGCCTTATCATCATGCAACAAGGACCGCACCGTATCGGCAAGGTTCTGTGACAGGGGCAGGCGGCCACCGGCATAGGCAGGCACTTTGGGCTCTTTGGCATGGCTGACAATTGTCTGAACGATATTGCCCTTAATCCCGACATATTGAAGCATGCGACCGGCAAAGATAAAATGGTCACCGCTAATCAGATTTTGCACAAAATATTCTTCAATTTCACCAAGCACAGGGCCAGATTTCAAGCGCACCTTCATGGTGACTGTCTCAACAATCGTGCCAATATTCATGCGCCATCTTTGGGCGATTTTGGGGCTTGTAATACGCCACAGACCGTCAATGCCCTTCACAAGGCGTTGGAACTGATCATAATGCGATAAGGCATAGCCACCTGTTGCCACAAAATCGAGCACCTCTTCAAATTGCGCTCTTGTCAAAGCGGCAAAAGGAGGGGCGGTGATAATCGTCTGATAGAGCCTATCCGCATCAAACGGCGCGGTCACAGCACAGCCCACAATATGCTGGGCTAGCACGTCAAGCGCGCCGGGGTGGGCCTCACTATCATCAAGTTGCATGATTTCCACGCAATGCATGGCTGCCATGACCTCTAGCACCTCAAAGCGATTGGCAGGGACAAGCACAGCCTTTGAGGCGCTATCAAGACGGTGACCAGCTCTGCCAATGCGTTGGACCAGCCGTGAGACACCTTTGGGCGCGCCAATTTGCACGACAAGATCGATATCTGCCCAATCAATCCCTAAATCAAGCGAAGAGGTGGCCACCACAGCATCAAGCTTGCCTTGTGCCATAAAGCTCTCAACCTTGCGCCTTTGTCCGACATCTAAGGAGCCGTGATGCAGGCCAATTTTCAGATTATCATCATTTGCCATCCATAGGGCTTGGAACAGCAATTCGGCTTGGGCTCTCGTATTAACAAAGATCAGCACCTTATTATGCGTTTGCAGTAAGTGATAAATTTCTGGCAAAGCATAATGCGCAGAATGACCTGCCCATGGTAATTCCGCCTCTGTTTCAAGCATTGATACGTGAATATCTTTATGAAGCACAGGTTGCAGGATTTTGACATGATTTGGGTCAGGCGATAAGAGAGCGGCAAACCTTGTGGGATTAGCAACGGTCGCAGAAAGACCAATCGCTTTGAGCGGCCGGCCTGTGCCACCTGCCTCATTGTCAGCGCGAAGAGCCCGCATTTTAGCAAGGCTTAAGCTGAGCAAATCGCCTCTTTTGGTGCCAGATAGCGCGTGAATCTCATCAATGATGATGGTCTGTAATTGTCCAAAGATACGTGCGGCATCTGGCCAGCCAAGCATTAATTCGAGCGATTCTGGCGTGGTCAAAAGGATATTGGGCGGTGTTGTTCTTTGGCGGTTGCGTTTTGATTGAGGCGTATCACCAGTGCGCGTCTCAATCGTGACAGGCAGGCCCATCTCTTCGACAGGGCTTGTTAGATTGCGCGCAATATCGCTTGCCAGCGCCTTTAGGGGCGAGATGTAGAGCGTGTGGATCCCCTCGCAAGGGTTCTGTTCCAAATCGATTAAGCTTGGCAGGAAGCCTGATAAAGTCTTGCCAGCTCCTGTTGGTGCGATAAGCAAGACTGATTGCTCTGCCTGCCAGCTTGCCACCATATCTAGCTGGTGCGCATGTGCGTGCCAGCCTTTTGCCGCAAACCAGCTTTGAAAGCGGTCAGGCAAAATCATGGCAGATGTGGCTTGCTTTTCGATCATCGCTATCGTTTAAAAATTATCTCGTTTATTGTTCTAGTTTGACTTAGTACTCGTACAGAATAGCGTCTAGTGTTTGTTTTTTTATTTTTATCTCTTTTCACCCCTAAAGTCGGAATAACAGATGATTGATTTATATTATTGGCCAACCCCAAATGGCTTTAAGATTTCAATAGCCCTAGAAGAGCTGGGTCTTTCTTACAAGACGCATCCAATTGATATTGGCAAAGGTGACCAGTTTCAGCCAGAGTTCCTTGCCTTTTCGCCCAATAACCGCATGCCAGCCATTATCGACCAAGATGGCCCAGATGGCGCGCCGGTAAGTGTTTTTGAATCAGGTGCGATTTTGCTATATTTGGCGCAAAAAACAGGCAAGCTGATGCCAGAAGATGCAAGAGGACGCATTGAGGTTACCGAATGGCTGATGTGGCAGATGGGCGGCTTTGGCCCAATGCTAGGCCAAGCGCATCACTTTATCAAATATGCCAAAGAAGAGGTGCCATATGGCATTATGCGCTATGGCAATGAGGCAAACCGTCTTTATGGCGTGTTAGATCGCCGCCTCGAAGGGCGCGATTTTGTGGTAGGCGATGCGCTGACAATCGCTGATATCGCGATTATGCCTTGGTCAAAGACTTATTATAATCAGAATGTCGATATTGATGCCTATCCAAATGTCAAAGCATGGCGTGCGCGTCTGTTAGAGCGGCCAGCCTTTATGCGCGGCTACGAGGTCGGCGCGGAATGGCGCAAGGATTTATCAGCCCTCAAAGGCGCTGAATTTGACAAAATCTTTGGCCTTAGCAAGACCGATAATGCGCCTGATAATGCGCCTGATAAGGATAAGTGATTAGCAAAATAGTGAGGTGGCAATATGCGCATTGATTGGGCTTATCCGCGTCCAGAAGGTCTTTATATAGAGCCGCTTGATGCTTTTATAGACCCTGTGCGGCCTGTGCCACGCGCGCTTATTACGCATGGCCATGCCGACCATGCCAGAGCCGGTCATGGGCAGGTCATAGCCACATCCCAAACGCTTGAGATTATGGCACTGCGTTATGGTGCAAATTTTACCGCCAATGCGATTGCCCTTGATTATGGGCAAAGTCGTCAAGAAGGGGATGTTGTTATTTCGATGGCATCTGCGGGCCATGTGCTGGGCTCTGCGCAAATCATTCTTGATTATGCGGGTAAGCGTCTTATAGCCGCCGGTGACTATAAGCGCGCTTATGATCCAACCGTGACACCATTTGAGGTTGTGCCATGTGATGTATTTATCACCGAGGCGACTTTTGGGCTGCCGGTTTTTTCACATCCAGACCCGGTTGGCGAGATTGAAAAACTAAAGCAGATTCTGCGATTATTTCCCCAACGCAGTTGTTTTATTGGTGCTTATGCGCTTGGCAAAGCACAAAGGGTTATCGCGCTTTTGCGCCAATCAGGTTATGATGCGCCTATTTATATTCATGGCGCTCTCAAAGCCTTATGCGATTATTATATTTCTCAAGGGGCGGCGCTTGGCACGCTTTTGCCATTGCCAGAAAAGCCAAGAGGCGCGGCAAATAAAGAGCTTGCTGGTCAGATTATTATGGGCCCGCCTTCTGCCATTGGCGGCCCTTGGGCCAATCGTCTGCCTGATCCTATCATCTGTTTTGCTTCTGGTTGGATGCAGGTCAAGGCGCGTGCCAAACAGCGGTCTGTCGAAGTGCCTTTGATATTATCTGACCATGCTGATTGGCCAGATATTCTGCAGACCATCGAAGATATAAACCCGGCTGAGGTCTGGGTCACGCATGGCAATGAAGAGGCGCTTATCCATCAGCTAGGCAGGCAAGGGCGTAAAGCAAAGGCACTCGCGCTAATAGGCTTTGAGCGGGCGGAGGGAGATGAAGGATGAGAGCCTTTGCCAGTTTGCTTGAAAATCTAGTCTTCTCGCCCGGCCGAAACGCGAAATTAGCGCATTTAACCGCTTGGCTTCAAAACAATTCTGGCGATGCGCGCGGTTTTGGTGTCGCGGCTATCACAGGCGATCTTACCTTGCCGCATGTAAAGGGCAAGATGATCCGCGATTTAGCCGCAAGCACCACAGATGAGGTGCTATTTGCGCTGTCTTATGATTTTGTCGGTGATTTAGCCGAGACAGTCTCGCTATTATGGCCGCAAACACATGCCCATAATCACGAAGATTTTGCGCTTGGCGAGATGGTGCGGTTTTTGCAAGGGGCAAGCCGTGCTGAGGCCGAAGCGCAGATGCGGTACTATTTAGACAGGCTTGATCAAACACAAAGATGGGCCTTGTTAAAGCTGGCGACAGGCGGCTTGCGCGTTGGGGTGTCGGCGCGCTTGATGCGCGTGGCACTGGCAGGGGCTTTTGATAAGCCGGTTGAGGATATAGAGGAAATATGGCCCCTTATCAGCCCGCCCTATGAGCCGCTATTTGACTGGTTAGAAGGGCGCAAGCCAAAACCGCAATCAGAAGGAAGAGCGGTCTTTAAGCCGCTTATGCTGGCCAATCCGCTTGAGGAGACTGACCAAGAGAGCCTTCGTCTGTCAGACTATCAAATAGAATGGAAATGGGATGGGGCGCGTGTACAGCTTGTCTCTGCCAAGGATGGTGTCAGGCTGTTTTCGCGCTCAGGTGATGATATCTCGCACGCATTCCCTGAGATGATTGCAGGTCATGTGTTTGAAGGCGTTTTAGATGGTGAGCTATTGGCAGGGGCGCCGCAATCGCTTGGTTCTTTCAATGATTTGCAGCAACGGCTGAACCGCAAAAAGCCCTCTGCCAAAATGATTGAAAATAGCCCTGTTTTTATGCGTTGCTATGATATTTTGATGTCTGGCGGGGATGATTTGCGGCCCATGCCTTTGACTGATAGGCGTCAAATTCTTGAAACTGAATTGGCCGCGATGGCGCATGAAAAGCTTGATCTATCGCCCTTAATAGAGGCCAAGGATTGGCCAGAGTTAGAGAAGATGCGCGGTGATTGCCGTTCTGATGGCCTCATCGAAGGGGTGATGCTAAAGCGCAAGCAATCTCCCTATCAGCTTGGGCGTATCAAGGGGGAATGGTTTAAGTGGAAACGTGATCCGCTTTCCGCTGATTTGGTTATCATGTATGCCCAGCGTGGCCATGGAAAGCGGTCGTCAAAATATTCAGACTTCACCTTTGGCGCTTGGAAGGATACGCCAGAGGGCAGGGTGCTTGTGCCAGTGGGTAAAGCTTATTCCGGGTTTACGGATGCGGAATTGCAAAAATTAGATAAATTTGTCCGCGACCATACGGTGGCAAAATTTGGCCCGGTAAGGGAAGTTGAGCAAAAATTAGTCATCGAGGCGGCGTTTGATTCATTGCATCTCTCATCACGCCATAAAAGCGGTGTCGCCATGCGCTTTCCGCGCTTTCATGCTATCAGGTGGGATAAGGACCCGGAAGAGGCAGACACGCTTGCCACGCTTCTTAAATTAATCAGCTAACCTAATCAGCTAATTAGCGCGTTTGGCCTCTGATTTGCATCTCTCGGAGCAATAGCGGATGGTCTCCCAATCACGCGCCCATTTCTTGCGCCATGCATAAGGCTTTTGGCAGGTCTCACAAATCTTCTGCGGCAGGTCACCTTTTTTCACCATTTTTGCCATATTACGCGCCAATCAAATCTATGCTGGATATCTATGCCGGTTCTTCGTCACCTTCATATATAAGGGTACAATTATTGAAAACGACCTGTTCGAACAAAGATTCTTTGCAATGATGCCATTCAGGGCGCCCTTTGCCGGAAAATCCATCGCGCCAGATAATCGCAATGCCAAGAAGGGCCAATAGAACATATAAGATTGTGCGTCTATTATTCAACATAATGATTTCCTCGATAGGGCGATTGTTTAAATGGTGCTTGGGTGGTCCCAGTCAAATAGATGGTCTGGCATATCATCCTCTGCCACCTCTGTTTCCGTGGTGACATGGCCTGCGACACAATGATTTGCCGCTATCATAGCCTCCTTATTGCCGGTGCGAAGCGGGTGCCATTGTGGCAAATCCTTGCCTTCATGAAGGCGTCGATAGCCACAGCTTTCAGGCATCCAATGAACCTCATCAAGTGTTTGCGGCGTTAAGATCACACAATCAGGCACATGCGATTTGCGTTCTTCATAATTCGTACATTGCGCCGATTTAGTACAGAGTAATTTGCAAGACACATCGGTGTAATAAATCGCGCCTGTATCAATATCTTCAAGCTTCAAGACACAGCATTTGCCGCACCCATCACATAAGGACTCCCATTGGTCTTTTGTCATATCGGCTAGGGCGGTGGTTTTCCAAAAGGGCTGTTCTGTTGGCATAATTTTTTCAAATAAGCCTTTTCTGTCTTGGCGATATAATCGCGTGTTGAGGGTTTTGTATCCCGTGTCTTGATAAGTTGTATCTGATAGACGACCCCTTCATCAAGGCGGAAAAAATATTCGCAAGAGACAAGATAGAAAAGCCACATGCGGTAAAAATGCTCATCATACAGCGCTATCAGCCTCTCTTTTTGCGCCACACAACGCGTCCGCCATGCCAGCAAGGTCTCTGCATAGTGATTATGCATGCATTCAATATCGGCGATATGAAGATCTGTCTTGGCCAGTGATTTGCTAAGGTCTGCGAGGGTTGGGATATAGCCTCCCGGAAAGATGTATTTTGTGATAAAGGGCGAGGTGACAGGACAGGCACGACGTTTGCCGATGGTATGAATAACCGCCGTTCCCTCGTCCAAAAGGCAGCGGTCGACCATCTTGAAATAAGCATCAAAGGATTTGCGCCCCACATGTTCAAGCATGCCAACCGAGATGATGTTATCATAGCGCCCTTGCTCATCACGGTAATCTTGCAAGGCGAATGATATAGACGGCTTATCGGGGCGTTTTGCGACATGATTTGTGGCATAGTCAAATTGGTTTTCACTCAGCGTGATGCCGTGCACCTGAAGCCCTTTTTCAAGCGTCGATAGCCCAAAAGCAAGCTCCCCCCACCCGCACCCAATATCAAGAATATGGCTATCTTTTTTCAGGCGAAGCTTGGCGCCAAGACGCGCTATTTTTTGCCGTTGTGCTTGGTCAAGCGTATCGTCCTCTGTGCGGTAATAAGCACAGCTATATTGGCGCCTCTCATCAAGAAACAGCGCATAGAGCGTATCTGTTAAATCATAATGATGTGCGACATTTGCCTTTGCCGCACGCTTTTTAATCGCGCCGTTAAAAAACGCACTCACATGACAGATCCCACCCATCATTTTGCCAAAGCGTGTCTTGCTTAATTGTATCTTGTTCAAAAATAGAAAGATGATGAAATCATCAATGCTCGTATCTACTAACCTTAGGCGTCCATCCATATAGGTCTCTGGAAAGCCAAGCTCAGGGCGAAGAGTTAGCTCTTTTAACACTTGTTTATTCTCTAGTTGCAGGGTGACTTGCGGGCCTTTCTTGCGGCCTGTGGCTATCAAAGGCGGCCCCTTTTGATCATTTTGAAAGCTGATTTCTAGGACGCCATGAGAGATTATCGAGGATAAAATACGAAACATTATCGGGCTTCTTTGCGACATTTTGCTCATTACCTCATCATGAATTGCTGTTACATCTGATTATCTTCCTAGTATTTTTGTGTTAATCTTTTGGCGCAAAGGGAATTTTTGCGCGTCGATGCGCAAAGCAGGAAGGCTGATGGGGTAGATGATGAGTGATGCCACCGAAGATCTAGGATTTGTCGGCCTGCCAGATCTCAATGTGCGCCTTGAAGACGGTGTCCTGATATCTGATGCCTATGATGATATCTATTTCGACCGCACAGATGGTCTTGCAGAGACCGAGTATGTGTTTTTACAAGGCACAGATTTGCCTCGTTTATTGCGCGGACGTGACCATATTGTGATCGCTGAGACAGGTTTTGGCACAGGGCTCAATCTGCTAGCCGCTTGTGCTTTGCGTGATAAAATTGCGCCAAATTGCCAGATAGATTTCATCAGCTTTGAAGCCTGCCCCCTCACAGCAGAGATGATTGCCCACGCGCATCAGCCCTATGAGACGGTCATTGAGGCATCTGGCAATCTATGCGCAAATCTGCCACCGCGCTGGCCCGGCTATCATAAGACTATTTTGGATGGTGGGCGCACGCATCTGCATCTTTATTATGGTGAGGCATCCGCGCATTTGCCGTCATGTGATTTTAAGGCTGATATCTGGTTTCTTGATGGGTTTAATCCGGCAAAAAACCCCTCATTATGGCACCAAGATCTGTTTAAAGAGATCTATCGGTGCAGTGCCAATGATGCCCGCCTAGCCACTTTTACCGCCGCCAGCTTTGTCAGGCGCGGGCTTGAAGCGGCGGGGTTTGATGTGCAAAAGCGCCCCGGATTTGGCAAAAAGCGTGAGATGATTACCGCGCAAAAAACAGCCGCTATGAGGCCGGATACAGCCTCTTTCAAAGATAGGACAGCTATTATCATCGGTGGCGGCATAGCAGGGGCTAGTCTTGCTCATGCACTCCTTTTGCGCGGTATTACGCCAACCATTCTTGAAAAAGGCCCACAGCTTGCCTCTGGCGCGTCTGGCAATGGGGCGGCGATGCAATCTGCGCGGCTTCGGGTCTTTAATGATGCGCCGTCGCGCCTGTCGGTTGCGTGCCTGTCCTATGCGTCGCGTCTGGCAGAGCAAGCAGGTGTTGTGGCCCATCGCGGGGCCATTACTTTGAATAACCGTGATAAGGATCAAAAACGGCTAGATAAATTGGCCGCATCAGGTTGGCCAGATGATCTATTTCAATCATTTGACAATGCACAAGCCTCAGAACTGATTGGCATAAAAACTGACAGGGCAGGGGATTATCAGCCCGCAAGCGCGGTCATAAAGCCAGCCTTATTGACAGGCTATCTTGCGAACGGGGCGGTTATCCGAACCAATTGTGACGTGCAGAAGATTACCCCACATGCAAAAGGCCATCAGGTTATTCTCTCAACAGGTGAAACAATCGCCGCTGATTTGGTGTTCATCGCGAATGGTGCCTCACTGCCTGATTTGCTTTCAGCCAGTGATTTGCCAGAAATGACATTTCAGATAAGCGCCGGGCAGGTTAGCTTTTGGCAAGCGCCAACCGCTTTATCGGCAACACCTTTGGGCGTTAATTATGGCGGCTATATGACCCCTGTGATTGAGGGGCTTCAATATTTTGGGGCAAGCTTTAACCGCGATGGGCAAAGCAGTGTGACGCAAGAAGGACATCACCATAATATAGCTCTCCTACCAACAGAATGGCAGTCATTTGCGCCTGATATCACCCAAGCAGATGGGCGCCTATCTTATCGTCTTTCAACAAAAGATAGGATGCCTGTCTGCGGGGCGCTCCCCACTCAAAAGGATAGCGCGCCGCTTTATATGATGGGCGCCCTTGGTGCGCGTGGTATGACCAACGCGCCCTTGCTGGCAGATATGCTGGTCGCACAGGCACTTGATCTGCCCTCTGGCTTTGATCAAGAGATCAAAAAGGCGCTGTCACCTGCGAATAATATGATTTCCGAGCCCTAGAGGCCAAGCATTTGGCGTGCGCTTAAACGCTCGCCATGATGGGGGCAATCTTCTGCTAATAGATCAATAAAGGCTGGCGCGATTTCTTCTGCAGCTGGCAGAGCGGTTGGCTCTTCGCCCGGATAGGCGGCCGCGCGCATAGCAGTTCTTGTGCCGCCCGGGTCTAGCATATTGATCTTCATCGCTGTTTGCTCAGACTCAGATGCCCAAGAACGACCCATCGCTTCCAAACCTGCTTTTGAGACGGCATAACCGCCCCAGAAGGGACGATGACCGACTGCGGCGCCAGATGATACCAACACAGCTCTGCCCGCATCAGAAGCGCGCAAAAGGCCGTCACAGGCTTTGATCATGTGGAAAATTGACGTTAAATTGACCATCAATGTGCGTTCAAACACATCAGCTTCAATATGCGCCATCGGTGATAGCTGGCCTAGCTGTCCGGCATTGGCGACAAACCCGTCAAGACGACCCCATCTAGACCCGATAGCCGCCGCAAGGCGCGGTATGGCGGGCAAATCTGTTTGGTCTAATTCAACAATGACAGACTGGCCGCCAAATGCGTGAATTTGATCATCAACTTCTTCTAGCGCGCCTGTTGTGCGGCCCGTCAAGATCACCTCTGCCCCATGCTTGCCAGCTTCGATAGCTACTGCACGGCCAATACCACGGCTAGCACCTGTTACAAGGACGACCTTATTTTCAAGACGTTTATTTGCCATTATTAACCCCATTTGAAAATCTATCGCTTGCGGTCTTCACAGGATAGTCTTCAGAAAAACAAGCATCACAGAATTGAGGACAGCTTTTGTTTCTGCCTTCTTCAAAGCCCATCGCACGATACAGCCCATCATCTGTGATAAAGGCAAGACTATCGGCACCAATTTCCACTGCTATCTCATCAGCTGTCATATAAGAGGCGATCAGCTTTTCCTTGTCAGGTGTATCGACGCCATAATAGCAAGGGCTAATGGTTGGCGGGCTTGCGATACGCATATGCACCTCTGTTGCACCAGCCTCGCGCATCATGGAGACAATCTTGCGTGAGGTCGTGCCTCTGACAATTGAATCATCAATCAAAATAACAGAGCGGCCCTTCACGGTTGCGATATTCGCATTATGCTTCATGCGCACAGATTGCGTGCGCCCGGCCTGTGTTGGCTGGATGAATGTGCGACCAATATAGTGATTGCGGATAATGCCTAAATCAAACGGAATACCAGCTTCTTCGGCATAGCCAAGCGCGGCTGGCACGCCTGAATCTGGTACAGGGACAACCACATCTGCGCTGACACCGCTTTCTTTGGCCAATTCCTTGCCGATTTGTTTGCGTGTGGCATAAACACCGCGTCCTTCAACAATTGAGTCAGGGCGCGCAAAATAGACATATTCAAAGACACAAAAACGCGAACCAGTCTCAGAGAATGGCATTGATGACTGAACACCTGTCTCATCAATTGACACCATCTCACCTGGCTTAATGTCTCTGACAAATTCTGCGCCAATAATATCAAGCCCACATGTCTCAGATGCCAAAACAAAGCCTTCATCAAGCTTGCCAAGCACCAATGGGCGAATGCCAAGCGGGTCTCTTACACCAATAAGCTGATTATCAAACGCACAGACAAGCGCATAGGCACCTTCAATTTGCATCAGCGCCTCTATCAGGCGATCTGTGGGCGATTTACGGTGCGAGCGTGCCACAAGATGGATGATGATCTCGGTATCTGTGGTCGATTGGAACAGGCTGCCGGCGGCAACAAGCGAGGCACGCAAGCGTTCAGCGTTAATTAAATTACCATTATGCGCAAGGGCAAACTCGCCAAAGGCAAGTTCTGTCAGAAATGGTTGAATGTTGCGATATTCAGATTGGCCTGTCGTTGAATAGCGATTATGGCCAATCGCTAGATGACCAGCCATCGCGGCCATCTCAGAGGAATCAGCGTTAAAATTATCACCAACATGGCCAAAACCACGCAAGGCGTTAAAATTTTGCTTATTAAAGCTAACCATACCGGTGGCTTCTTGCCCTCTATGCTGAAGGGCGTGCAGGCCAAGCGCTGTTAGGTGATGAGCGCTATCATCTGATGTAAAGACCCCAAATACCGCACATTCTTCGTTAAACCTATCAGAAGAATCGGCAGATGATTCGACAGATGATTCGACAGAAGGTTGATTAGCAGATTGGTCAGCATTACTTTCAGATTTAGGCGCGGATACAGTCATAATTTAAGCCTTAGTCGTCATTGACGGTCATGATTAATTTTGCTCATCACTCAACAGATTGAGCGTCTCACTTGTGATGTCTTTTTGCTCGCTAACAGCATCAAGGCCATTTTCGATGAATTTCGGCTGATCAGGTGTCAGCGCTTCAATATCAGCCTCGCCTAAACCAGCTTGTACTTGTTCTGATAAATCTTCTGGCAGAAGCGGCGATACGATATCGCCTAGTGCGCGAATGACGTTCGCTGATTGCGCTTGGGTAACAATTTTGGGCATGTTGCTCTCACCACCAAGGCCGATGACGACGCCGATATAAATCGCGGTCACCATAAAGACGCCTCTTGCGAACCCAAATAGGACGCCTAGCCATCTATCAAGTGAGCCGAGCCCTGCTTTTTTCAAGCCGGGCGAGATGAGGCTCGCCAAAACAAACCACAAAATAACGGTGATAATAAACGGGATAGTCCATGCTGTGCCTGATACAAGATCTTCATTTGGCACAAAGCTTGAAATCGGGTCCTCTAGCACAGGCGCGATTAGGCGGGCCATCAAGACAGCTAGCGCCCAGCCCATAAGGCCTAGGGCTTCTCTTGTCATGCCGCGCAAGGTCGATAGGATGCTTGATACCGCCAGCACCACAAAAATGGCGTAATCAACAAAATTTAAACTTGAAAAATCCATGCGTTTTGTCTGTCCTAAATGAACAAGCGATAGGGACAATCCCTAACCCATCATCATGCCAAAGGGCATCTCCATAGGCGGCGTCATATCTCTAAGGCTAGGTTTACTCCAGACCTCCCAATGTTTCAATCAATTGTGCTAAATTTTCGATATGTTGGACGTTCAGGCCTTGTGGTGCGGCACTCTTTTTGCGTGGCTTTGGCATCATGGCGCGATCAAAGCCCAATTTTTGCGCTTCTTTAAGGCGTGATTCTGCTTGCGCGACCTGACGCAACTCACCTGATAGGGCCACTTCGCCAAAAAAGACACATCTCTCTGGCAAAGGCACGCCTGTGACCGAACTGATTAAGGCCGCCGCAACGGCCATATCAGCGGCAGGCTCATTAATTTTCATGCCCCCTGCGACATTCAAAAAGATATCGCGCCCTGATAGAGGCACACCGCACCTTGCTTCTAGCACGGCGGTCAACATCGCAAGACGCGAGCTATCCCAGCCGACAACATTACGGCGCGGCGAGGCAAGAGACGAAGGGGCCACAAGCGCTTCAATCTCAACCAGTACAGGGCGAGAGCCTTCAAGGCCAGCAAAGACGGCTGCGCCAGCGACATTCTCGCGCCTATCCGCCAAAAATAGCTCAGATGGGTTGGCGACTTCTGCCAATCCCAGCTCAGTCATCTCAAAGACGCCAATTTCATCTGTTGGGCCAAAACGGTTTTTGACACCGCGTAATATGCGGAAATGATGGCTTCTATCGCCCTCAAAATAGAGCACGCAATCAACCATATGCTCCAACACGCGCGGGCCCGCAATCGCGCCTTCTTTGGTGACATGCCCCACAAAAAACACCGCCGCACCGCAAGATTTAGCGGCATGTGTCAATTCTTGTGCCGCCGCTCTTACTTGGCTGACAGTGCCCGGCGCTGAATCAAGTATGGGTAAATACATGGTTTGGATGGAATCAATCACCACAACATCAAAGCCATCACTGCCTGATAGCGAGGCGGCGATATCAGCCGCATTTGTCGCGGTGGCTAGCTGAAGAGGGGCGTTGGATAATTGCAGTCTTTGCGCGCGCATCCGCACCTGTTCCGCTGATTCCTCACCTGAAAAATAGGCCGTCTTTAGGCCGTTTTGTGCGAATTTACACAGTAATTGAAGCAATAATGTTGATTTACCAATGCCCGGATCGCCGCCGATTAAGATGGCAGAGCCTGGCACAACACCGCCGCCTATCACGCGGTCAAGCTCATCAATTTTTGAGCGATGGCGTGTCAAAGGTGGCTGGTCGTCCGGCACTTGCAGAGATTCAAGTTTAACGCGCCTGCCAACGGCCTTTTTGCCGGGGGCAGATAGGGCAGGGCTAGCCTCTTCACTCATCGTGTTCCAATCACCACAGCCGTCACATTTGCCCGCCCATTTTGGTGATGTTGTCCCGCAAGCAGAACAGACATAGCGTGTTGTTGATTTGGCCATTATGAATTTGTTCCTACCGAAAGCGCGTCATCATTAATCGCTTGCGTCAACGGGCCTTGCGCTTTGCCATGAACGAATTGGTCAACTTCGGGAATGCCGGTATGATCCATCTCCGCAGCAGGGCCATACCAAATCACCACCCCATGATGGATCATAGCAACCTTATCGGCGATGCGTCGCACAGAGGCCATGTCATGGCTGATAGTGATCGCTGTCGCGCCAAGGCGTTTGACTGAATCCTTAATAAGATTATCGATGACACCACCTGTTATTGGGTCAAGGCCAGAGGTTGGCTCATCAAAAAGCAAGATTTCTGGCTTGTCAGCCACCGCGCGCGCAAGGGCAACACGCTTTTGCATGCCGCCTGATAATTCGGCAGGATATTGGTCAATTACATGCGCGCTAAGACCCAGCTGAACAACGATATCAGAGGCAATTTTGCGTGCTTCTTGACGACTCATCTTGACCTTTTGGCGCAAGCGAAAGGTGATGTTCTCCCAGATAGGCAGACTGTCAAAAAGCGCGCCAAATTGGAAGGTCATACCAAAGCGGTGGAGCATCTGTTCACGCGCATTACGCGATTGTCCGACCGTATCAGTGCCATCAATCAAAATTGCCCCCTCATCAGGCGCAATCAAGCCCAAAAGGCATTTTAAGGTCACAGATTTGCCACAACCCGAGGTGCCAATAATGACAAGCGATTCTTGCGGGGCGACTTCTAGAGAGACGCCTTTTAGAACCTCTTTGCCGGCAAATGATTTTTTGAGGTTTTCGATTTTAATCTTTGCAACCATGATGCTAGACCCCAAAGAATAAGGCTGTGACGATGTAATTGGCTATCAAAATAAAGATAGATGAGGATACAACGGCATTTGTTGTGGCAAGCCCCACACCCTCAGCGCCGCGCCCTGAATGATAGCCGTGATAACAGCCCATCAAAGCAATCAAAAAGCCAAAGACAGCCGCTTTGATAACCCCAAGCATCACATCTGCCACCTCAAGGAATTGCAAGGTGCGGCTTAGATATAAAGAGGCGTTAAAGCCAAGACGATACACGCCGACAATATAGCCACCAAAGACGCCGATAATATCGCCGATGATGACAAGAAATGGCAGGCAAATCGTGCCAGCTAGCAAGCGCGGGGCGACAAGATATTGCATCGGCCTTGTTGATAATGTATCGAGCGCGTCAATCTGATCTGTCACACGCATTGTGCCAATTTCGGCGGCCATAGAGGCGCCAATGCGCCCGGCGACCATCAGGCCTGCTAGCACAGGGCCAAGCTCTCTTGTGACAGACAGAACAACGACGGTTGCCACGGTGTCTTCTGCGGAAAAACGGGCAAAGCCTGTATAGGATTGTAGCGCAAGCACCATCCCTGAAAAGAGCGTTGTTAGCCCCACAACTGGCAGGGAATAATAGCCAATATCAATGATTTGGCGCCCAATCTGGCGGCCATAATAAGGCGGCTGAAGCGTCCAACGCACAGCAGAGGCTGTGAAAAAGGCAATACGTCCAAAACTAGCAAGGAAGTGAAACGCACCTTGTCCAATCTGCCTTAAAAACCCAAAATTCATGCGTTCTTATCCCTTGCTTTACCACTGTTCCCGCACATTATCATAAACTGGCCGAACATTAAACATCGCCCTCATCATAAAGGCGCAAGATACGCGCGCCAAGGGACGTGATGATCTCATAGCTGATTGTGCCTGTTTTCTGCGCTAAATCTTTGGGGGTGAAATCGGCGTCAAATATCGTGGCACTTGATGCCTCGCTTATCTGCGCATCTGAGAGGTGGCTGATATCTATCACGCAAGAATCCATAGATATGCGCCCCACAAGCGGGCAAGCAATACCGTTAATATGCGGCGTCACATGGTCCTTATAATGGCGCAAAAACCCATCTGCATAGCCAATACCAAGCGTCGCAAGGCGCATGGGGGACGGGGCGATAAAGGTTGCGCCATAACCAACCGTGGTGCCAGCTTCAACCTGTCTTATTTGCAGAATATCAGCGCATAGGCGCAAAGCAGGTTTAAGGGCGGCCTCATCTTCATTTGGCGAGAGACCATAGAGCGCAATGCCAGGTCTTGTGACATCAAACTGGAAATCAGCCCCTAAATAAGAGCCGCCTGAATTGGCAAGACTAAGCGGCGCGTCTAGGCCTTTTGTCATTGAATGAAATAGCGCTAATTGCGTCTGATTTTGGTCTGCGCTCATATCATCGGCGCTTGCAAGGTGAGACATCAGCATGATGATATTTAACCCATCCTGCCAGCTAGCATCACCTTTAAGGGCGTCCCATGTCTTGGCTTCAAGCCCCAAACGCGCCATCGCCGTATCGAGGTGCAAGGCGACATCGACAGGTGCATGCGCGCCTTTGGCAAAGGCCTTGAGGCGCGCCAATTGGTCCAGATCATTGATGACAGGCACAAGGGGATAGGTGCGGTAAGCCTCTTCTTGGCCTGACAGCATGCCATCAAAGACGATAATGCGCGCATCATCATTGTTTTGCGCCGCAAAGGCTTGTGCGAGCGTGATGCCTTCATTAAGGCGGGCGGTAAAGAATAGGCGGCAACCTGCCTTATAGAGCGCAAGGCTAATCGGCACCATGCCAAGACCATAGGCATCGGCTTTGACCACCGCGCCTGTCTGGCATGTCTTATCGCTTAGCCCGTCAAGATGGTGCCAATTATCACAAATGGCTTTTGTGTCTACAAACAGGGTCGCGCTATGGTGAGAATAGGGGAGCATAAAGCGTCTCAGCCTTGGAAAACAGAAGATACCGCTATGGTAGGGCTTTAGAAATCCTGTGGCAATTGCTCATCTAAGGCAAGGTCACCAAATTTTGTAAAGCGCGCCTCAAAGGCCACATTCACAACCCCTGTTGGGCCATGTCGTTGCTTGGCGATAATCACCTCAGCCTTGCCATTGGTGCGCTCTAGGCGTTCGCGCCATCTCTCATAACGCTCATTGAACTTATCGGTGGTCTCTGATTCTTTTTGCTCAGGCTCGCCCTTGCCGAGATAATATTCCTCGCGATAGACGAAAATAACCACGTCAGCATCCTGCTCAATTGAGCCTGATTCTCTCAAGTCAGAGAGGTTAGGGCGCTTATCATCGCGCTGTTCCACCGCACGAGAGAGCTGTGAGAGCGCGATAACAGGCACATCCAACTCTTTGGCAAGGTTTTTCAAACTACGCGAGATATTAGAGATTTCCTGCACACGGTTTTCCGCGCGAACGCCAATTTGCGCGCTCAATAGCTGGAGGTAATCGACCACAATTAGCCCAAGCCCATGGGTGCGCTTTAGGCGTCTTGAGCGGCTGGCAACCTGTGATATTGACAGGCCCGGCGTATCATCAATGAAAAACTTGGCGTCTGATATGCGCGCGCTTGCATCGACAAGCTGGGCAAATTCGTTCTTTTTGAGGCGTCCACGACGAATGGCCTCTGAATCAAGCTCTGCGGCTTCTGCCAAAATACGTGTGCCAAGCTGTTCTGCCGACATTTCAAGCGAGAAAAACGCAACAGGGACTGAATGTTCACCTGTTCTGGTGGTTGTGGCGGCATGAAAGGCGATGTTTGTCGCAAGCGCGGTCTTACCCATACCAGGACGTCCTGCCAGAATCAGCAAATCAGAGCGGTGCAGACCACCCATCAATTTGTTAAGATCTGTCAGGCCCGTACTAACGCCAGATAGGTGACCATCACTATTGGCGGCATGTTGTGCCATCTCAATTGCACCAGTAAGGATAGATTCAAACCCGCGAAGGCCACTATCAGGGGTGTCTTTTTCGGCGAGCGTAAAGAGATATTGTTCAGCCTTTTCAAGCTGTTGTGTCGCGGGCTGATCCATATCAGGTCGCGCCGCTTCATGGGCAATTTGGTCAGCGATTTTAATCAAGGACCGACGCAGGAAATTCTCATAGATAATCGCGCCATAATCATTGGCTTCTGAGACCGAGATCACCCCATCGACCAAATCATTCAAATATTGCTCAGGTTCCTCGTCACCAAACGCCGCATCACCATCAAAAAAGGCGCGCAAAGTCACAGGGTTGGCAAGCTGGCCTCTGCCGATAAGGCGCATCGCCGCCTCATAGATTTTGCCATGCACAGGGTCATAAAAATAATCGGCATGCAATAGGTCAGAAAAATCATCTGTAATAGAATTATCCAACAGAATCGCGCCAAGCAAATTCTGTTCTGCTTGCAGGTTATTCGGCAATTCACGCCCTGTATTGGCGGGCAATTGCACGACAGATGATGATTGTGAGCTTTGCGTGTCCATGATGCCTATAGTAGCCTAGTTCGAAATTAGCGGAACTTGTGAGTTATGGGGATAATGGGGATTATTGAAAAAAAAAGGCTAGCACAAAATGCTAGCCTCTTCACAAATTTTGGTAAGCCTTGCTTATTCAGCTGACGCTTCGTCTTCAGATGCTTCTGCTGGTGCTTCTTCAGCAGGTGCTTCCATAACCGGTGCTTCATCTTCGATATCATCCGCATCATCAAGGTCAGAAGCGATAACAGCCTTGCCACTTGCAAGCTGTGTCTGTGCTTCTTCCAATGAGCGTGCGATGTTCAAAGTGATTGTCACCGCGACCTCAGCATGAAGATTGACGCGCATATCGATAAGGCCAAGCGTCTTAATTGCTTTGTCCATAATGATCTGGCGACGGTCAACATTGTGACCGGCTTCTTCAAGAGCTGTTGCGATGTCTCTTGCGCTAACTGAACCGAAAAGCTGGCCCATTTCAGATGCCGCTCTTACGATTGAAACAGCCACACCTTCAAGTGTTTTCGCTGTTGCCAACGCTTCACCCTTGGCAGCGTCATTGCGTGCTACCAATTCAGCTTTGTCAGCTTCATATCTTGCCATATTGGCTTTGTTGGCACGAAGGGCTTTGCCACGTGGCAACAAAAAGTTACGTGCGTAACCAGGCTTTACAGTGACAACGTCACCCATGTAGCCAAGCTTTTCAACGCGTTCTAGTAGAATAATTTGCATTGTTCTTTATCTCCGTCTTTATCTCTTGGCCTGAACTTACATATCTACATAAGGCATCAGTGCAAGGAAACGTGCGCGTTTGATAGCTGTTGAAAGCTCGCGTTGCTTCTTTGCTGATACTGCAGAAATGCGTGACGGGACAATTTTGCCGCGTTCTGATGTAAAACGACCAAGAAGCTTGGTGTCTTTATAATCAATCTTTGGCGCGTTAGGGCCAGAGAATGGGCAAGATTTGCGACGACGACCAAATGGACGACGAACGGCGCTACGGGTAATTTCTAGCTGAGTCATTTATGCCTCCTCTGAAGTCTTTTCGGCGCTAGCATTGTCGGCGTTGTTATTGTTGTTATAACGACCACCGCGCTCGCTGCGCTCAGATTTTGCCTGCATCATGATTGATGGCTCTTCAGACACTTCTTCAATACGAATGTTCATGAAACGAAGGATATCTTCGTTAAGACCCATGATACGCTCATATTCTGTCAATGTGGCTGAGTCGGCTTCGATATTAAGCATGACATAGTGGCCCTTACGGTTCTTTTTGATCCGGTAAGCCAGGCTACGCAAGCCCCAATATTCTTTCTTTTTGATGCTACCACCGCCATTTGTGATAATGGCTGAAAACTCATCAACGAGTGTCTCTACCTGTGTTGTAGAGATATCTTGACGTGCAATTAGCACGCTTTCATAAAGACGCATATCGCTCTCTCCTTATGGATTTTCATTAAGCATGACGCTAAAAGCGCCACATGAATTCGCCAGCAGACCTAGCCTGTCTAGCAAGGATGTTATGTAACAAGGGATGATAGCATCACCCCATGATGCGCTCTCATTAACGAATAACGCCTCTATAAGCAAGTCTTTTCGGGCCAAAGAGGCGAATAAAACCCGCAAACGCCTGCCAAAACCGCGCTAAAAGAGATGATAATACTTGCCCCAAGCTGGTAAGCCATGCCATTAAGACAGGTAATTTATATAAAGAATGCGCCGTTATCATAGCTCTAAACAATAACGGGCGGGGCGCGTAATTCGGGTGTATTTAGGGGAACAATTATGTCTAAAACTGCCTTTTTATTTCCAGGTCAAGGATCGCAAGCGCCGGGGATGGCCGTCTCATTGGCGTCAGCGTCAAAGGCGGCACGCGATGTGCTGGCACAGGTTGATGAGGCTCTGGGGCAAAAGCTGTCAGCTCTTATGGCTGATGGCCCCGCAGATGAGTTGACGCTCACAGCGAACGCACAGCCAGCTTTGTTTGCCAGCTCACTTGCTGTGGTTGCGGCAATCAGTGAACATAGCGGCAAATCACTGGCCGAATTTGGCGATTTAGTGGCAGGCCATTCACTTGGCGAATATTCAGCCCTCTCAGCGGTTGGCGTTTTTGACATATCAACAGGTGCCAAGTTGCTTCGTATCAGAGGGGATGCGATGCAAGCGGCCGTGCCTGTGGGCGAGGGCGCGATGGCGGCCTTAATTGGCGCTGATATTGAATTGGCTGACCGTGTTGTCGAAAAAGCGCTTGCTAGCGGTGCGGTGCAAATCGCTAATGATAATGCGCCCGGCCAAGTTGTGCTATCTGGCTCTCTTGCCGGCGTGCAAGCGGCGATGGCGATTGCCCAAGAGGAAGGCTTGCGCCGTGTTGTGCAACTGCCTGTTAGCGCGCCATTCCATTCAGAATTAATGCAACCGGCGGCAACGGCAATGGCTGATGCGCTTGGTGGCGCGTCATTCATGACACCATCACTGCCTGTGATGTGTAATGTGACCGCCGCGTTAGAAGATAATGCGGATGCGTTGCGCGATAATCTTGTCACCCAAGTCACAGGGCGTGTCAGATGGCGCGAATCTCTTGAAGCGATGGCGGCAAGCGGTGTCACGCGCTTTGTTGAGCTTGGCACAGGTAAGGTGCTAAGCGGGCTTGTAAAGCGCACTTTAAAGGATGTGGAAATCATCTCTGTTGAAACGCTCGATGATATCGAAGCACATTTTTAAACTTGAACTAAAGGGATAAAATCATGTTTAGCCTAATCGGAAAAACCGCCTTAATCACAGGTGCTAGTGGCGGCATTGGCGCTGAGATAGCACGCGCGCTTCATGCGCAGGGCGCTGATGTGGTCTTGCATGGCACACGCCAAGCAAAATTAGATGAATTAGCCACAGAATTGGGCGAGCGCGCGCATGTTGTGACAGCAAACCTATCTGATAAAGAAGCGGTTGAAGGCTTGTTTGCCAAGGCGTCTGAATTTACCGGTGCGGTTAATATTCTGGTCAATAATGCGGGTATCACCAGAGATAATCTGGCGATGCGTATGAAGGATGAAGAATGGGATGATGTGCTGGCTGTGAATATGACAGCGACGATGATGCTGTGCCGCTCTGCCTTGCGCTCTATGATGAAAGCCAGATGGGGCCGGATTATTTCAGTCTCATCAATCGTCGGTGTGACAGGTAATGCTGGTCAGACAAATTATGCCGCCTCAAAGGCTGGTATGATCGGCTATTCAAAATCATTGGCAGCCGAAGTCGCAAGCAGAGGCATTACGGTGAATGTCGTGGCACCTGGCTTTATTGAGACGCCTATGACAGATGTCTTGCCTGATGAGCAAAAAGCCAAGCTACTCACCAATGTGCCAGCTGGTCGTCTTGGTCAAGGGGCTGAAATTGCCGCCGCTGTGGCGTTCCTTGCCAGTGAAGAGGCCGCCTATACAACAGGCGCAACAATGCATGTCAATGGCGGCATGGCTATGATCTAGGGATCTTTGGTATATAGGGGCTCTGGAATCTAAGGCTTCTTGAGATCTGATAAGTCTTAACAGGGCGGCAATAGAAACTATTTTTGCCGTCCTGCAGAAATCAAATGGACGTTTTAGGTTATTTTGCAGAAAAGTCTAGCCGTGGCATTTTAAATATGTTATTCGGCTCTCCAAATATCTAAATATGGGGCAGTTGCCCACACCGCAGAACCTTAAGGGGGTCATTATGAGCGATATTGCAGACCGCGTAAAATCTATTGTTGTTGAGCATCTTGGCGTAGACGCTGATAAAGTTGTTGAAGGTGCATCTTTCATCGACGATTTGGGCGCAGACAGCCTTGATACAGTTGAGCTAGTGATGGCTTTTGAAGAAGAGTTTGGCTGTGACATTCCAGACGATGCTGCTGAGAAAATCATGACAGTAAAAGACGCTGTAGACTTCCTTGAAGGCGCAGCATCTTAAAGTCAGATAATCTGACACCAAAGATTTGACGGCCTTGTCGCATCGGTTATAATCGAGCGACAAGGCCGTTTTTGTATCTAAACGGTTTAGATCGACTCATCATTTTTAATAATAGGACAGTTAAATGAGACGCGTTGTTATTACGGGCATGGGTATGGTTACACCTCTTGGTTTTGGGGTTGACCATAATTGGAAAAGCATCCTTGAAGGGCGTTCTGGTATTGGGCCGATTGATGGCTTTGATGTCTCAGATATTTCGTGCCGCATTGCTGGCCAAGTGCCGACGGGTGACGAAGAAGGCGCTCTGGATATTGATGCGTTAATTGCTCCCAAAGATCAGCGCAAATTAGATAAATTCATTCAATTTGGGATTGTCGCCGCGCAAGAAGCTGTGGAAGATTCTGGTTGGGTACCTGCAACAGATGACGAAAAAGAGCGCACAGGCGTTATGATCGGCTCTGGTATTGGCGGTCTATCGACGATTGTTGAGACAAGCAACCTGATGAACGAAAAAGGGCCAAAGCGTATTAGCCCGTTTTTCATCCCATCGGCACTTATTAATCTTATTTCTGGTCATGTTTCTATCAAATATGGCTTTAAGGGCCCGAACCATGCGGTTGTGACGGCTTGTTCAACAGGCGCGCATGCGATTGGTGATGCCAGCCGCCTGATTATGTTTGGTGACGCTGATGTGATGGTCGCTGGCGGGGCAGAAGCGGCCATTTGCCGCCTTGGTGTCGCAGGATTTGCCGCCGCAAGAGCGCTCTCTTCAGGCTATAATGATGACCCGCAATCAGGTTCCCGCCCATGGGATAAGGGCCGTGATGGCTTTGTAATGGGTGAGGGTGCAGGGGTTCTTGTCCTAGAAGAATATGAGCATGCAAAGGCCCGTGGTGCAAAGATTTATGGGGAAGTCAAAGGCTATGGCCTATCAGGTGACGCGCACCATATCACGGCGCCTGCCGAAGATGGTAATGGTGGTTTCCGCGCGATGAAATCTGCTTTGCGTAATGCCGGGCTAGAGCCGTCAGATATTGATTATATTAACGCCCATGGCACATCGACACCTTTGGGTGATTTGATCGAAGCAGGGGCTGTGCGTCGTCTGCTTGGTGATGCGATTGATAATGTGTCTATGTCATCGACCAAAAGTGCGACAGGTCACTTGCTTGGTGCTGCGGGTGCGATTGAAGCGATTTACACGACCTTGGCCATTAAAACAGGCGATTTGCCACCTACTTTGAATTTACATGATCCAGAAGATGATATGGCAGGTTTTGACCTTGTCCCATTGAAAACAAAGAACAAAAAGGTACGTTATGCCATGTCCAACAGCTTCGGCTTTGGCGGCACAAATGCCTCGTTGATCTTGGGCGATGTGGATGCATGATAAAAGGTTTATCGCGCCTTTTTATCCGGACATTTATTTTTTGTAGTATCTCAGCAATCGTTATGATTGCTGGGGCCTTTATGTGGTTTAACCATCTGTGGCAAACCCCCTTGATGCAATCAGAAGATAGGCTCTTGCTGATCGCATCAGGGACGAACCATAATCAACTTGCCTCTCAGCTATATGATGAGGGGTATTTGCCTGAATTATGGTATTATCCCGCATTTAGATTTGGATTCTCGCTCGTAGAAGAAGCAAGCTTTTCACCAAAAGCAGGTGAATTTGAAGTGCCCGCAGGTGCGACATACGCCAAGCTATTTTCAATCATTGATGAGGGCGTGCCCTATCAACATCGTATTGCCATCATTGAAGGCACTACGGCCCGAGACATCGTCGTCGCCTTGAATAAAGAGAAACGCATGGCAGGGGCCATTTTGCGTGTCCCAGATGAAGGCACGCTTGCCCCTGATACCTATTTCTTTGTCAGAGGCACACAGCGTGCGGATATGATTGACCGTATGCAACGCCGGCAAGAAATCATCTTGGCCGAGGAATGGGCGAATAGGTCAAGAGCTGTCAGCTACCAGTCGGCGCAACAAGCCTTGATTATGGCCTCTATTGTGGAAAAGGAGACAGCGCTTATTCGTGAACAACCGCTTGTTGCATCGGTCTTTTTAAACCGGATTAAGGCAGATATGCGCCTGCAATCTGATGCGACGGTGCTTTATGGCATCATCGAGGAAGAAGGCCGCCACCGCGAGGTTTTGAGTAAAGACCTTAAAGAAGACTCGCCCTGGAATAGCTATACACGCAAAGGATATCCCAAAACGCCCATTGGTAATCCAAGCCGTGGCGCGATTAGAGCGGCGCTAAATCCCCTGCCATCCACCTATTTTTATTTTGTTGCAGATGGACAAGGGGGGCATAAATTTGCCAAAACATATCCTGAGCATCAAAAAAATGTTGCCGCCTATCGAAGGCTACGTGCCGCACAGAAAAACAAATAACCCTTTACGCGAAAAGGAAATAGACATGTCAGGCGCTCTTATCCAAAGACGAGGCTTAATGCTGGTACTTTCATCGCCATCAGGCGCGGGCAAATCCTCTATTTCACGCAATTTGCTTGCCCAAGAAGACGCGCTGACCTTGTCTGTTTCGGCCACAACAAGACAGCGCCGCCCCGGTGAGACAGATGGCAAGGATTATCATTTCACAGATTTAACAAGCTTTCAGATCGGCATCAATCAAGGCGAGTTTCTTGAATATGCAAAGGTGTTTGACAATTATTATGGCACCCCGCGCGCGCTTGTCGAAGAAAAGCTGGAGGCTGGCCAAGATGTGTTGTTTGATATTGACTGGCAAGGCACACAGCAATTAGCCGAAATTATGCCAGAGGATTTGGTGAAGATATTCATCCTGCCACCTTCTGTCTCAGAGCTTGAAAAGCGCCTTCTAAGCCGTGCGCAGGACACAGCAGATGTGGTTGCTGGCCGGATGGCAAAAGCCTCTGATGAGATGTCTCATTATCCCGAATATGACTATATTATCGTGAATTATGACCTAGAGGAATCAGTGCGTCAGGTGCAAAGCATTCTGCACGCTGAAAGATTAAAGCGGGCGCGTCAAATTGGTCTATCTGATTTTGTGAAGCAACTGCGCGATACCTCTTATTGAGTAAGGCGCTTATATCTGCCCTTCAAGATGTCGTGCTAATGCGCAAAACCCCTCAATTTCAAGATCTTGCGGGCGCATTGTGGGGTCTATCCCTACTTCTTTTAACATGGTCTCACCGCCAAGGCTCTTAAAGCTGGCGCGTAGCATTTTGCGCCTTTGTGAAAAGGCTTTGGCCGTCACCTGTTCCAATGTTGCCATTTTGCAAGGGAATAAAGGTTCTGCGCGCGGCACAAGGCGTACGACTGTTGATGTGATCTTTGGCGCCGGCACAAAGGCTTCTGGCGGGATATCAAACAAATAGTCTGTTTGAGTGAGCCATTGGCTTATGATGCTAAGGCGGCCATAGGCAGATGTTGATGGTTCAGCGCAAATGCGCATCGCCACTTCTTTTTGGAACATCAAAACAAAGCTGGTAAATGAGGTCGCATGCGCTAGCCAATTCAGCAATAAAGTCGTCGCAATATTATAGGGCAGGTTGGCGACAATCGCGCGCGGGGCCGTGCCATACTCCCACAAGGGTGCTTTTAGCGCATCAGCCTCTTGGACTTGCAAGCGCCCATCTGCGGCCATCACAAGATGGTCTAAAAAGCCAATCGCACGCCGATCTTTTTCAACCGCAATAATATCAGCCTCAGTCTCTGTTAAAAGCGCGCGCGTTAAGCCGCCGGGGCCAGGGCCAACTTCGATAATCGTGCCAGTGTTGATAAGCGATTGAGCCGCGATTTTGGCGGTAAGGTTTAAATCAAATAAGAAGTTCTGCCCCAATGATTTTTTGGCATTAAGCTGGTTATCAGACACTAATGTGCTAAGCGGGGGCAGGGCGGCGATATTTGCGCGAATGGTTTTTTGGTCTGGCATGTGAGGCCTTTTGAAAAAGGATGTTACCCGTTTTGGGTGGTTCTATGGGCGGCCATTTGATCAGCAAAATAGAGCGCATTTACAAGGCTATCTGCACGCGCAAGGTTCTTGCCAGCAATATCAAAAGCTGTGCCATGATCTGGTGAGGTGCGGATAAAGTCTAACCCAAGCGTGATATTGACTGAGCCATGAAAATCAATCGTTTTCACAGGTATCAGCACTTGGTCATGATACATGCCAATCACACAGTCGAAATGGGCTAATTTATCTGGTTGAAACAGGCTGTCAGCCGCAAAAGGGCCGCTAATATGCGCCTTTTCGCCAAGGCTATTTTGGGCGCTTGCCATGGCAGGGGCGATGATCTCTTGCTCTTCTGTGCCCATCTTGCCTTGCTCTCCCGCATGCGGGTTGAGGCCGCAAATAGCTATCTTTGGGGCGGCAATACCAAAATCTGTCTTCAAGGCTGATGCGACGCGCGCGATAAGAGAGGCAAGGCCCTCTTTGGTGATAGCGTGGCTCACCTCTGTAAGCGCGATATGGATGGTTGCGGGCACGACGCGAAGCTGGTTGTTGGCAAGCATCATAATCGGTGTTTTATCGCCAGATAATGCGCCTAAAAACTCTGTATGCCCGGGATATGAGAAGCCTGCCTCATATAAAGAAGCTTTGGCAATCGGGCAGGTGATGATGCCTGATACATGGCCCTGATAGGCAAGGCTTGTGGCCATTTCAATCGCATGGATAATCAGCGGCGCATTTAACGCGTTGGGCATGCCAGCCTCAATCGGCGCAGGCCATGTGACCTCAAGCAGATTAATCGCATCACTATCTAAGGGCGCACCCGGCACCCAGCTTTTATAGTGAGCGTCAATCTCACAGGCTTTGGCAACAGATCGCAAATGGCTTATCTGGCCCATAAGAACAGACTTACCGCGCAACACCGGATCGCTTGTAAGGGCCTTTAGCGCAATTTCGGGGCCAATACCTGCTGGATCTCCTGGTGTTATAATAAGCGGTGCTTGCATTGCTATTGCCACATTATAGGCGCGTATCAATGGTTGCCGCGCGGCGCAAACGCAACAAATAGCGATTTGAAATAATGGCGAAAATCTTATTCAATTCACTATTTTTCAAATTTTCTATAGACGGCAGTGCGACCTCTGGCATGGTGCGTCTGCAAATCATAAAGACCACCATACCTTCGGCAAAATTTAAAGGCTCTGATGGTGTATTAACCGCCAAATCTTGGATAAAACTGCGCAGATTAGGGGTGATAGACCCCACTTCCAAACCATTCAAAAAAGACGGCTCGCCAGAACCTAATTCTGTGTTTAGCGCGGCGATATCATCACAAGAACGGGCTGTCTCACTGCGCTTTTGCAATTGGCCGGCGGCGATAAGCTGGTCTGATGAGGAGATATCAGCGGGCAGAGGTAGCAGGGCTCTGGCAATATCAACACGCGCTTGAGACGGGTCTATTAGCCCTTTGGCCCGCACGCCATCTTTGCGCAGAATATAGATGACGCCATCTTGATTGATGGGCGGCAATAGCGCACCTGATGGGGCATTTTCAACGGCCTCTGCAAAAGAAGCTGGCAGGGTTTTCAAAACAAGCCAGCCAAGTGAGCCGCCATCTTTTGCTGAACCAGCCGCAGAATATTGGCGTGCAATAGCCGCAAAATCAGCACCTTGCTTAATGGCGTCAATCATTTGGCCGGCAATCTCAAGATTTTCAGCAGGGCCTCTATCGGCGGTTGGTGCCAAGACAATCTCAGATAGCTTAACTTGCGGCTGGCTTAAATCTGCCCGCATACGCTCTAGCGCTTGGTTGGCCAATTTATCGGCATTATCAAATTGTGGCTTATAACGATCGCGCAATAAGGTGGCCCAAATAATATCTGCGGCGGTCTTCTCTTCGATAATTTGCCTGTCTAGACCTAGTTCACGCAATTTTGTGCCAGCGGCGACATTGCCATCTTGATAGGTATCATTGACCATCTCGCGCGCTTGCGCCCGGCCAGGTTCAATCAAATTTGGCACTAAGCGACGTGCTTCCATAAGCTTTAATGTATCGTCAATCAGCATTTGAAGAACGTCATCTTTCAATTGCTGTTCATTCTCGTCGGTGATTGAGAGTCCTGTCGCACTAAGCAGATAATTCAGCCTATTTTCGAGATCAAGATTGGTAATGGCCTCGCCATTGACCACAGCCACAACTTTGACCGTCTGCGCATGCAAGCTCGCTGGCATCATAAGAGCGCATAATAGGGCCATAATTGGCGCGATAAAGCGCATGATAGAGCCTCTTTTCGTCAGTGCGTGTGTGTGCATGAATGATATCATTATTTATCTTCCGAGCGAGCTAGAATAAAGCCAGAAATGAGGCAGATTGAAATGGCTGGACCCCATCCTGCCAACATAACAGGCAGACGCGCATTTGCGCCAAGTAAATATACAAAATCTGTTAAAAAATACACGGCAAACCCAATCGCAACGCCCAAGGCCATTAATTTGTAGCGTGGCATGCGGCTAAAGCGCAGGAGCGTGAAACAGGCCGCCAACAGGCTAAGCCCTAATAACCTTAACGGGTTTGATAATTGCTGTTGAAAATAAACCTTATGCTCATTTGAGGGCAGGCCGGTATTATTCAGCATATCAATAAAACCAGGCAGGCCAAAAATGGAGACCGTCTCAGGGCTTTGTGTGGTGCGCGCAAAGTCAATTGGCTTCATAGATGTTTGCAGCACGATATCATTTAACGCAGTGGTTGCGCCAAGCGTGTCACTCATGGCCGCTTGTTCGACAAACCACCCATCATCACTCAAGGTCATTGCCTTTGCCGTCATCCGCCATTTTATCGCGCCATTATTATCAATATTATAAATAATCGGCTCATTAATGCGATAGTCGCTTAATGACAGGCTTGGCCCATGAATAATCATGTTATTTTCGGCATTCATATCTCTTAGCCACACACCTGAGGCTGAAATTGATAATTTACCTGAATCTTGTCTGCCAAATATATCAGCTTTTATTTCACTTTGAACCGAGATAGTCGCAGATTTTATTGGGTTTAGGACGACATTCTGCACAGAACCAATGACGATGACGGTCAAAATGACGGGTGAGAGGGCTTGCCAAATATTTTGCCCAAACCCTCTGGCGACCACAAATTCATTTGTCTTTGACCAATTTTGAAAGCACAGGATTGAGCCAAATAACACACTAAACGGCAGTAGCAGGTCTATTTTTTCGGGCATGCCAACAAATAATAACCATAAAATCACAATGCTTGATCTATCAGAGGCGACATTGTTAAAGCGGCGATAAAGCTCTACCGCGTCAATGAGTATCACAAAGGCAAGCAGACAGCCCATTGTGAGCAAAATCCAGAATAGATATTTCTTGGCAAAATAATAGCTTAACTGAAATGGCGGCAAAATTTTCATGAGCGTGCCACCTGCTTTCCAGAGAGCTTAAAGCCGTGCGGCGTCATGATGATAAAGCCTGCGACGGCCGATGATACGAGAAGCAAAAGATAGGGCGCAAGCCACAATGACGGGGCCGCAACGGTTAGCGAGCGGGCGCTGATAAATAGGATTTGCACCGTAATAGCCGCGCCTAGCGCATGCCACATGCGCCGTTTATTATACTCATCTCTCAGTCGACCCCGTGTCATCGCGGCAACTGCGATTAACGCAAGCGTGATTGCAAGGAAGGGGCTAGTGATGCGATAATGGCCATAGGCTACGCGCTGGCTAACATACTTCTCAGAGATCGACGTCTCAGGGTTTAATAAATTGGCAATGCTATCTTCATTCATATCAAGAACACGGCGCTGTTCTTGTGAGGTGACACTGCGCGAGAAATTAAGCTTATATTGCTCAAAATAGAGCGTCGCACTTGCTTGGCCGTCTTTATCTAATTGCGAGCGCTCGCCATTTTCAAGCACAAGAATAGGCTGGCCATTTTCATTCAAAAATTGGCCAATTGACGCGGTTAATGTCGTGATATTTTCGCGGTCTCTTTTATCTTGGATGAACACATTGCGCACTTGTGTCTTCGATATACGCTCATCAATGAAAATGGTGAGGTTTGGCGCGAGGTCAACAAAAACCTTATCTTGCAATAAGATACGCGGGATGGCCGCTCGCAAAGCTGATTGTCGCTCTTTGAAAGCGCCAAATCCTGAGGGCAAAAGAACAACCGAATTAAAGGCCAAAAATATTGTGCAAATCATGCCAAGCGCTAGGGGGGCAACGGCAAATTGGCGCACGCTCCATCCGGCGGCTTGCATGGCGACAAGTTCACGGTCTGAGGTGATTTTATTTATCACCCACAAAATGGCAATGAATAAGGCAATCGGCACAGCCTGCAAAAGCCATAAGGGCAATGCCAAAACAGATAGCACAAGAAAGCCGATGAGAGGGCTGCCCTTATTGACGACCAATTCAAGCAGTTGCAAGGTTTGGTTTAGCCATACCACCGTGATAAGGCTAGCAAGCACCATCAGCATGACTTGTGCATATTGGGTAAATAAATAGCGATGAAGTCGCATCTATGAGTGCTCACCTGCGATTAGCTTGACTTGCGGTCCGTACGACCCACATATTAAAAAGTTGTTTCCGTTGCGCTTTTTGTTGTTTTGCCGCTGATGTAAAACTGTCACAATTATATGGCAACATCAACCGGGCTGAGGGCAACAAAAGCTATATTTGTGTCTAGCATATTCATAGGATAGATGGCAAAGTAGTTTCATGCAAAATTTAGATTGTTTTCAACATTTTACCATGATGTTGTAGGCGCCAATTAAAACTTGTTTTTTAGGAGTGGTCATGTCTGCCCATTTATCAATTGAATTCTCTTGCTTATCAGGCACCGCGGCTCAGGTGATTTTGGCCAATTCGGCGCTAAACGCTGTATCGGGAAGTGCTGACGATGGCGCATTGATGAAGCAAATAGCCGATGCTAGCTCATTTGAAGGCAAGATGGGCCAATCAGCCTTTCATGTGATGACAGATGGCACAAATGGCACGTATCTGATGCTTGGCATTGGCGCGCAGATTGAAACCACGCTAGACGCAGAGGCAGCTGGTGCCGCGCTCTATAAAGCGCTTCGCACACATAAGGTGATGCGCGCGACAATCCAAAGCATGGCCCTATCAGACGATTTGCAGGTCGCATTCTTATATGGCGCGCTATCACAATCTTATGAGTTTAATAGCTATTTCACCAAAAAAGACATTAATGAGGCGATCATGCTAGGGGTCGGTCATGATGATGCGGGCGCTTTGGAAGCAGCTTTTGAAGATGCTAAGGGCATGCTTGCCGGCGTATTTATGGCGCGTGATTTGATAACTGAGCCTGCCAATGTGCTATATCCAGCAGAATTTGCCGCTCGTTGCGAAGCTTTGCGCGCGCTTGGCCTTGAGGTGGATGTGCTTGATGAGGCGATGATGACAAAGCTTGGCATGGGCGCGTTGCTTGGTGTTGGGCAGGGCTCACGCCGCGAATCCAAGATGGTTGTCATGAAATGGCAAGGCGGCGGCGAAGAAGCGCCGATTGCCTATGTTGGCAAGGGCGTTTGTTTTGATACAGGCGGCATCTCTTTGAAGCCACCAAAAGGCATGGAAGATATGAAATGGGATATGGGCGGCGCGGCGGCTGTTACCGGCGCGATGTGTGCGATTGCCAGCCGTAAGGTCAAGCGCAATGTCGTTGGCATTATCGGCCTTGTCGAAAATATGCCTGATGGCGATGCCCAACGTCCTGGTGATGTGGTGACCTCAATGTCAGGCCAGACGATTGAGGTTATCAACACAGATGCCGAAGGTCGCCTAGTGCTAGCTGACTGTCTGACTTATTGCCAGGACAAGTTCAAGCCGCAAATGATTGTCGATTTGGCGACTTTGACAGGCGCGATTCTTGTGGCGCTTGGCAAGGATTATGCCGGGCTTTTCTCAAATGATGAGAGCCTTACAAACGCGATTAAGCAATCTGGTAAGGCAACCGCAGAGCCATGCTGGCCAATGCCAATGGGGGACAGCTATCATAAGATGTTAGAATCTCACATTGCCGATATGAAGAATATTGGCGGCCCGTGGGGCGGTTCTATCACAGCGGCTTGTTTCCTTGAGCGCTTTGTTGATGAGGGCACACCTTGGGCGCACATCGATATGGCTGGTAAGGCTTGGGCAGATAAGGCAGGCCATGCGCACCCATCAGGCGGCACAGGCTTTGGCGTTCGTATGCTGAATGATCTGGCTGAAAATTGGCACGCTTAAGGAGTGGGTAAGCGAGCCAATGGCTGATAAATTACAACATGTCGATTTCTACCAACTGGCAAGTGATGAGACAGGGGCATTGGCGGCGCAACTAAGCGAGAAAGCCGCCGCCATTGCCAAAAAAGTGGTGATTCATGCCCCAAAAGAGGCGTGCCAAAATATCAGCCGTGATTTATGGACTCTGCGTGATTTAAGCTTTCTTGCCCATGGAATTGATGGGGATGATGGCGCAGAATTTGCTGATATTTGGATTAGCTCTGATGGCGATAAAAACCAAATTGAGGCAGAATTTGCGATTTTAATGGCTGGTCAAGGCGTGCGCGATATGACCGCCTATGAGAGATGTTTTATCATCTTCAATGGCAAGGATGAGGAAGAGCTTGCCCACGCAAGAGGGCAGTGGAAGGCATTGAGCGATGATTTTAAAGGGCGGTGCCGCTATTTTGCCAAGAGTGATGAGGGAAAATGGGAGCAAAAGGCACAAGGCTAGGCGCTTTTAAATAACAGCTTGCTTTTTTGACCTAAAACGCCCTATATAGCGCAGAAAATATCAGGCCTTTTGGCTTGTCTCTTATCCATATCGAAAGTTAAAAGGTAGCTCTATCATGGCACAGCAACGCACTTTTTCTATCATTAAGCCAGATGCGACACGTCGCAATCTTACAGGCGCAATCAACGCAATGATCGAAGCAAAAGGTCTTCGTATCATCGCACAAAAGCGTATCCACATGACATCAGACCAAGCTGGTGAGTTTTATGCCGTTCACAAAGAGCGCCCATTCTATGGCGAGCTTGTTGAATTCATGACTTCTGGTCCTGTTGTTGTACAGGTGCTAGAAGGTGATGACGCTGTTGCGGCTTACCGCGGTGTGATGGGCGCAACAAACCCAGCAGACGCTGATGCCGGCACAATCCGTAAGGAATTCGCTGAGTCAATCGAAGCAAACTCAGTTCATGGTTCAGACAGCCTTGAGAATGCCGCAATCGAAATCGCGCATTTCTTCACAGACGCTGAAATCGTTGGCTAATTTGTCTGATAAGACAAAATGCTAAAATAATAAAAGCCGCCCATATCATGACGATAGGGCGGCTTTTTTATGCGTTAAAACTTGTGCTCTTAACGATTAGAGCAAGAAAATCGCCATAGCGACAAGCGTTACAATCACAGCGGCTGTGACGATCTTTGAGAAGTTTATAACATTCTCATAAATGGCAAGATTAGCTTTGGCGTGCTTATCAAAATCTTCAGTGTTCATAGCAAGAGCCCCCACGAATTTAAGGTCACAAGGTGACCCGATCAAAAACTACGCCCCTCTTATGCCGTGCCTCTGTCAGAAAATCAAGCCAAAGCTGTTAAGATGGCAGGCGAAATGATGGCAGGCGTAATTGCCCCAAATCAGCACTGATATGCGGGCATTTATGCCAGTGATAGGCGTTGCCATCGCGCGTAAGAGAGCCGTCAATCAATGCCATCACAGCCGCGCCATAAAGCGCATGCTCTAGTGGCAGAAGGCGCCCCGACAGGCTAACTTCATCATCACCTGTGAGGATGTTAATCGCCGCTTGCGCAATCAGCGGCCCTTCATCAAGGCCTGCGGTGACAAGGTGAACACTCACCCCATGATGCGTGTCACCAGCATCAAGCGCGCGCTGATGCGTGTTAAGCCCCTTATATTTTGGCAATAGGGACGGGTGGATATTCAAGATACGTCCTTCAAAACGGTTCACAAAGGAGGCAGATAACACCCGCATAAAGCCAGCAAGCAAGATATAATCCGCACCGCTTTCTTCAATCTCTCTTGCTAATTCTGCCTCAGCCTCGCTTTTTGTGCGCCCTTGATAAGCGCATAGCTTCGTTGCGATACCTCGCTCCTTGGCAAGCGCAAGGCCTGCACAGGATTTATCCGCCGCAACAAGCGTTATCTCGGCCTTATCTTTGACAGGGGCCATTCTATCGGCAAGCGCCAGCATGTTACTGCCGCGCCCAGAGATGAGAATAGCAAATTTAACCGCCATATCAGGCAAATGCCTCATCTATGCCGTCTAGGATAACAGGCTCGTCGGTGCGCGCGACCATCTCACCAATCATAAAGGCATCTTCGCCTGTCAGCTTGATAGCTTCTAACGCGGCCTCTGCCTTATCAGCAGACACATAAACCAGCATGCCAATGCCGCAATTAAAGGTTCTTGCCAGCTCATAATGAGACAGATTGCCAGCCTGCTTCAACCATTGGAACAAAGGCGGCAAAGGGCGTGATTTCAGGGATAATTTCGCAGACAGACCGTCATCATAGACACGAGGCGGGTTTTCAATCAAACCGCCGCCTGTGATATGCGCGACACCGGTTAGCCCGCCTGTCGCCATTGCCGCCATCACAGGGTCAGTGTAAATCCGCGTTGGCGCCAATAAGGCCATGCCAAGAGATTGATTTTTCGCAAAGGGCGCCGGATCATGCAAGCTAGCACCATTTACTTCGATGATTTTGCGCACTAAGGAGAAGCCATTGGCATGCACACCTGATGATGGCAGGGCGATGATTTTATCACCTTCTTTTACAAGTCCTTTGGTCAGGATTTGGTCACGCTCAACTGCGCCAACACAAAAGCCTGCCAAATCATAATCGCCGTCACCATAGACGCCTGGCATCTCGGCTGTCTCACCGCCAATAAGCGCGCAACCAGCCTCAATACAACCATCTGCAATGCCTGCAACAATGTCTTTGCCAACCGCCACGTCTAATTTACCTGTTGAGAAATAATCTAGGAAAAACAGGGGCATGGCACCTTGCGCCAAGATGTCGTTTGAACACATGGCAACCAGATCAATGCCTAATGTGCGGTGGTAATTCATATGTTTGGCAATTTCCAATTTGGTGCCAACACCATCTGTGCCAGAAACCAAGATAGGGTCTTTATACCCCGCTGCCTTGAGGTCAAACAGCCCGCCAAAGCCACCTAATTCAGGGTTAGAGCCTTTGCGTATAGTGCGTTTTGCTTCTGGTTTAATCGCATCCACAAGCGCCTCGCCAGCGTCAATATCCACACCAGCATCACGATATGTTAAGCCGGCTTCATTCTTTTTATCAGTCATACTAGTCTCTTTAGATATTGTCGTTATACTAAGGCTGTGGTGCCTTCTGGCCCATCTGATATCGCGTATCATAAACGCTTATAATTTCGGCACTAAGGGATTAATTTTGTGAATTTGAAGCTTACCACAATCTTATTGGTCTGTTTAGTCATAAACAAGCCTGTTTATGCAGATTCTGCGTGTCAAAATGAGGTGTTTGGCCATAGCAATATCGCTATCGACCGCACCGCCGAGACGGCCAATGAGGCGCAGAGGCTATCGATGATTGACGCGCATCAAGAGGCGTTCCAGACCGTGTTGCGCCGCTTATTGCTCGCATCTTTGCCTGAGACAATGTCAGTATTGCCAGAATCAGTGGTACCAGAATCACTGGTAGAGCTGGTGCATATTCGCACAGAAACATCTCTTCCTAGCCGCTATATTGCTGAGATTGATATTTGTTTTTCGCCTGATCAAATGCGCGCTTTGTTTGCCGAAGCAGATCTGGCATGGGCCGAGGTGACAAGCCCGCTTATCTTGATTGTGCCTGTTTTTGCTGATGGGGCAGGGACCAGAGCTTGGCAGGTAACGCATCCGTGGCTGTCGCTATGGCGCGGGCAAGCTGAGGCGAATACAGGGCTTTTGCGCTATGCCACATTACCGCCAACGCTTGTGAATGAGCGGCAAATCAAAGCTGAGAAGCTCTTGCAAGCTGATAGGGGTGTCTTGCAAAAAGCCATCGCGCGCACAAAGGCCGCACAAATCCTATGGGCAAGAGCGCTTGTCACCCTCAAAGAAGGTGAGCCGCAATTGGATATGCAGGCGATCCTATTCGACCGTGAAGGCAATGTGATAGCCCCTGTCGCTGATAAGGTCTTTCAGGGCGCGAGAGCTGATTATGAGGCGCAGATGATGGCCTTTAGCCAACAGGTGGCAGAAATATTAGCGCAAGGCTGGCAAAAGGCTAATCTGCGCAAAGAGGGGGTTTCAAACACGCTGATAGCAGAGGTTTCTTTTGCCTCACACCAAGAATGGCTTGCCAAGAGACAATCATTAGAAGCGCTGCCAGTGATTAACCGCATTTCAACCTTGATGCTTGCGGCCAATAATGAGCCTGAAAATGACGCCGATAATCAAACCAGCACGCAAGTGATAGAGGGGCGGAATGCGCCCAAGCCGATGGCAAAGGCGACGATTTTAATTGATATGAATGGCTCGGTGGATGCGTTGCGTTACGCGCTGACCCCTTTGGGCTATGCCTTGTCATTTACCGACGATAAGGCTGTTATCAGATAATGAGCCAATTACCTTTATCACTTGTTCTGCCAGATAATGCGGCGGTGAAAGATTTCTTTGTTACCCAAGCGAACCAGCTTGCCTTTGGGTGGGTTGAAAAATGGCCCGATTGGCCAGCCCCTTATCATGCGGTGAACATCTATGGGCCAAAGGGATGCGGTAAATCACATTTAGCCTCGATATTTGGGGCCAAGATTCATGCGCTAACGCTTGTGAAAATGTCGCGGTTTGAGCGTGAAATGCTCGCCCCTTATGATGGTTATATCTTAGATGGGGTGAATGATGGTGGCGCGTGGGATGAAGAAGCCTTGTTTCATTTCATGAATTACTTGGCCGAAACAGGCAAATCAGCCTTTATCACAAGCCAAGATCCCCTATCACAGATGAAGTGGCGTCTGCCAGATTTAGCCTCGCGCATGCGCTCTCTTGCCGCGCAACAGGTGGCGATGCCTGATGATGTGTTGCTCGAAGCGTTGTTGGATAAATATTTTGCCAACCGTCAATGTCAGGTCGCAGAGCCTGCGATGCGCTATATCTTGATGCGCGTTGATAGAAGCTATGAGGCGCTTGCGGAAATTGTGCAGGCGATTGATAAAATTTCCTTGGCGGAAAAAAGGCCTGTGACAACAGCTCTTATCCGCTCCCTTTTTCAAGAAGAAGATGAAACATAACAGGAGCAGGCGATGCTTGATTTTGGAATTGGCGGCAAGAAGGCGTTGGTATGTGCCTCCTCAAAAGGGCTTGGCTATGGATGCGCTGAGGCGTTGGCTAAGGCAGGGGTTAATCTTGTTATGTGCGCAAGGGGGCAAGACGCGCTTGAGGCATCTGCGGCGCATCTGCGCCAATTGACAGGCGTAGAAATCGCGACCTATGCCTGTGATATCACCACCCCTGTGGGCCGTGAAGGCGTGCTGGATGTGGCAGGTGATATTGATATCCTGATCAATAATGCTGGCGGCCCGCCACCTGGCAATTTCAGGGATTGGAACAGAGATGATTGGATTGCCGCGCTTGATGCGAATATGCTCACCGCGATTGAGCTTACCAAGGCTGTGATTGACCCGATGATAGAGCGCGGCTTTGGGCGGATTGTGAATATTACCTCAGGGGCGGTAAAAAACCCTATCCCGGCGCTTGGCCTGTCTAATGCGGCACGTGCGGGCCTGACGGGGTTTGTGGCAGGCGTATCGCGCGAGGTGGCGCGTCATAATGTGACTATTAACGGCCTGTTGCCTGGCCAGTTCAATACAGACCGTATCGAGATGCTCATCGGCAATACCGCTAGAGCGCAGAATATCAGCCATGATGACGCGCGCGCGCAATTAGAAGAGCGCAACCCGACGAGGCGACTTGGGGAGATTGCTGAATTTGGCTTTGCTTGTGCGTGGCTTTGTTCGGCCCATTCAGGCTTTGTGACAGGACAGAATATCTTGCTTGATGGCGGGTTTTATAACTCAACCCTATAGGTCAAAAAAGCGCATTTCACCCTTATCAAGGGCCATGCCAATTTTACCAGCCTTCATCGCAAGCGCCTTTTTGCCAAAGACTTCATAGCGCCAACCCTGCAACACCTGCTGGTCACCATCATCTGAGAGGGCGAGGCGTTCAAGATCATGCGCAGAAGCAATTAGGCGCGGGGCGACGGCAGAATCCTCGCACACATGCTTTAACAAAACGCGCAACATCTCTAAGACAGCGGCAGGGGCACGTTCTGTCTTGGTGCGCGCCGGCAATTCGGGCCAGCTTGCTTTATCACTGTCATCCGCTTTTTTGATGGTGGCAATGATTTGCCCCGTCAGCCAGCCATTTTTTTGGTTGCTAAGACCTCTGATTTTGCCAACAGCTTCAGGTGTCTTAGGCGCGGTTGCGGCTAAATCCATCAAGGTCTCATCTTTGAGGAATCGGCCGCGTGGTAAATCACGTTTTTGGCACTCAGTCTCGCGGAAGGCCGCTAGATGCTTGAGGCGGTTAAGGACAATCTGTTTGTTCGTGCGCACCTTAATGCGCTTGTAAATTTGCCACGGGTCAATCGCATAAGTATCAAGCGCGCTGACAATTTTGGCTTCATCTGCGATCCAATCCAGCTTATTTTCATTGGCCAGCTGTTCGCATAATAACGGGTAAATTTTCTCAAGATGGATAACATCATCAAGCGCATAGCTGATTTGCTTGTCAGATAGGGGGCGTTTTGACCAATCTGTGAAGCGGGATGATTTATCAATCACCTTGCCAAGGAAATGTTGCACCAGCTTATCATAGCCAACCTGATCGCCAAGACCGCAGACCATTGCCGCAATTTGGCTATCAAATATATTTTGCGGCACAGTCCCTGTCAGATGATAGAAAATCTCAATATCTTGGCGGCCCGCATGAAAGACTTTGACAATGCTCTCATCTGCCAGTAATGCCCATAAGGCACTGAAATCTAACTCTTTGATGAGCGGGTCAATCGCAAAATGAATGCCATTGCCGGCGATTTGGATAAGGCATAATTGCGGATAATACGTCTTCTCGCGCAAAAACTCAGTATCAATGGCAAACATCGCCCCTTTTTGAATGGTGGCGAGGGCCGTATCGAGGTCAGATTGTTTGGTGATGACAAGCGGGGTATAGGACATAGCATATCATATAGAGCATCTTGCGCATTTTACCAAATGATTGTCTGAAAAACTGTCACGCATAGGCCCCATGAATTGGACCTACAAAGAGGTGACTTCCAACTAGTGCGTGCTTGCTTTTTTACGATCTTACACTAACTTCAAGGGGGTCACAGATAGCTAAGAAAGGTGTCGCATAATGGTAGTGCTTGCAAAAAACGGGCTGTTGGCAACAATGACAACAGCCGCTCTCATGGTCGCATCACCTGCCTTGGCGATTGATCTTGCGTCTCATCAGGTGACCTATGAGTTAAGCATGAAGGAGGCCTCGCCTGAGGTGGCGTTAGAGGCGATTACGGGCAAGACTATCTTTCGCATTGTGCGTGAATGTGATGGCTGGAAATCTGGCGAAGATTACATCATGCAAATGCGCTTTGAAGATGGTAATGAGATTTATATGGCCTCATTATTTGAGAGCTATGAAGGGCTTGAGGGCGATTTATTCAGCTTTGCGATTGATGAGAGTTCAAACTATGAAGATGATCTGAGCTTTGATGGCTTTGCCCAACAAACAGCGCCAAATAGCCGGGCAGGGGAGGCTTTTTTTTCCATCGCGCCTGATAATGCGCTGAACCTGCCAGATGATACCTATTTTCCGGTCGCGCAAACCATTGAAATTTTGAAACAAGCACGCGCGGGCAAGAATTTTTTCACCAGCCATATCTTCTTTGGTGCCAAACCGGACGATGCGCTGAAAAAGACAAGTGTTATTATTGGCAAAAAACAGCCATTTGATAAGGATAAGCGCGCCGCAATGGGTGAGTCTACGCTATTGGCAGAGGCCTATTATCCGGTGCAGGTGGCTTATTTTGACCCTGAAACAACATCAGGTCTGCCAAGCTATGAGATAAGCTTCCAGATGCAGGATAATGGCGTCGTGCCTTATTATGTGATTGATTATGGTGACTTTGAGTTAGAAGCGACCATGAAAGACCTAGAAAAAGAGCCTAGCCCCACTTGTGGCTAAGCTCTTATCATGATTAATCGTTAAATAGGTACGCTGCCCCTCTAATGCCGCTTGAATCGCCATAGGTTGGCTTGAGCAATTTGGTCTCAATTGATTTTGAGAACACATAGCCCGGCCATTTGCGCGGCACATTGGTATAGAGACGGTCAATGTTTGACAGACCACCGCCAAGCACAATCGCATCTGGGTCAAGGATATTGATAATCATCGCAAGACCACGGCCAATTCTATCTTCTAGCACCTGCAGAACAGAATCAGCGACAATATCGCCGGCTTCTGCCTTTGCCAGAATATCTTTGGCGTTCAGCTTTTCATTCGCAATGCGGAAATAATCTAGCTCTAGCCCTGTGCCTGAAATATATGTCTCAAGACAGCCTGTACGGCCACACCAGCAATCATGATTTTCATATTCATGGTCAACAGGCCAAGGAAGAGGGACGTGCCCCCATTCGCCGGCGATACCATTGACGCCGCCAACAATCTTTTGATCAACGACAATGCCGCCGCCACAGCCCGTGCCGATAATCACGCCAAACACGCTGTCATAGCCAGCGCCAGCGCCATCAATCGCCTCTGATAGGGCGAAGCAATTCGCATCATTTGAAATGCGCACAGGCGTGTTGAGAGCGGCTTGCAAATCAGCCACAAGGTTGCGACCATTCAAAGCTTGCGAATTAGAGCCTTGCATAAGGCCGCTTGCCTTAGAAACACTGCCAGGTGTGCAAATGCCGACAGGGCCTTCATAGCCATGCGCGTCTGCCACTTGGTCACGCACGCCTTTAATCGCCTGCATGATATCACTATATTCTTTGGGTGTAGAAACACGTTCGCGGCAAATAAAAGAGCCGCTATCATCAATGATCGCGGCTTCAATTTTTGTTCCGCCTAGGTCAATACCAAGACGCATAATATGTCTCCGGAGCTACTTAATTTTGGCTTCGCGGAAGATCACATGCTTGCGTGCACGTGGATCATATTTCTTTAGCTCAAGCTTTTCAGGCTTTGTGCGAGGGTTCTTCTTTGTGACATAGAAGTAGCCTGTGTCAGCTGTGCTAACAAGTCTGATTTGAAGTGTTGCTGGCTTTGCCATCTCTCACATTTCCTTATAAACAAAGGGATTACGTAATTCTGAGGCCGCAACATGCGTTATTTGTCGGTAATTGTCAATAAGCTTTGCATGTTGGTAGCGCAAAAAGTTACTTAGCGCCTTCTGCCCCCAGATTTACCAGATTTTCTGGATTTTCCGGATTTACCTTTACCAGCATTAGGCCGCTTGCCTCTTGCGGGGCGTCTTTTGGTGATGACAGATTTATCATACTCTCCCCCATCCAAGAATGTCAGCAATATACCGCCTGAGGCAGGTTCAACTGATTCAATTTGCGCGGTTACCGTTGCACCAAGTGCAAAGACGGTGCCACGCCGGCGGCCGACAAGGCGGCTATTGCCTTGATCTAGCTCGTAATAGTCTTCTGGCAGAGAGCGAAATGGCATAAAGCCCTCAGCGGTTCTGTCATCAAAACTGGCAAAAATACCAAAATTCGTCAGCCCTGTGATAGTCACCTCTAGCTGGCGGCCAACCTGCGGCTCATACAGACAGGCCACAAGCCTATCTGTTGTGCGGCGCTCTGCCTTTGCGGCGACTTGTTCTGTTTTACTAATCGAGGCGCAAATTTGACTAAGCGCATCAAATTCTTGCACTGATTGCGTCTCTGGCCCAAGCGCGCATGATTGTATCAAAGCACGATGCACCAGCAAATCAGCATAGCGTCTAATCGGAGATGTGAAATGCGCATAGCGGGTTAGCGATAGGCCATAATGGCCCTTATTCTCGCAATCATAAACAGCGCGCGACTGGCACCGCAGAACCGCATCATTGACCATCTGCTCTTCAGGGGTGTCTTTGACACGGGCAAGCAATTGATTAAAGCGATGGGGGCTTACCACCTGTCCCTTTGCAAAGGGGATCTCTAGCGCGTCTGCTAATTCGCGCAAACCGTCAATCTTTTCCATATCAGGGCGGTCATGCGTGCGGTAAACGCATAATTGCCCGCGCGCCTCTAGCTCTTCTGCCGCGCAGATATTGGCAAGGATCATAAATTCTTCAATCAGGCGATGGGCATGCTTTTGTTCGCGCACCTCAATCGAAGCTGGCTGGCCTGCCTCATTGAGCATCACGCGCTTTTCAGGCACGTTCAAATTCAGCGTGCCACGCGCCTCACGGGCCGCAAATAAATTGTGCCATGCGCCAAATAGATGATGTATCGCGCCATCTGGGGCACCAATATCACGCTCATCAGCCGTGCCCTCATACATCGACTGCACCGCATCATAGGTCAATCTGGCATGGCTTTTGATAAGCGCACGCATAAAGCGGTGGCTTTTCTTCTGGCCTGTCTTATCAAGGATGATTTCCACCGCCAGAGAGGCTCTATCCTCATGCGGGACAAGCGAGCACATGCCGTTTGACAAGGCTTCTGGCAACATAGGGATAACTGTGCCTGGCAAATACACTGAATTACCGCGCTTGACCGCCTCTTGATCGAGCGCGCTATCAGCCAGCACATAGGCAGATACATCCGCAATCGCCACAATAATGCGCCAGCCATCACCATGCGGCTCGGCAAAGACAGCATCATCATAATCCTTGGCATCAGCCCCATCAATTGTCACCAAAGGCGTATCACGCAAATCAACACGCGCCCCTAATTCAGGGACTGTTGCTTTTGCGGTTGCCGCTAGAATCTCATCAGAGAAATGGTGTGGGATATCAAATTCAGCAATTGCCATCTGGATAAAGGCCGCCGCGCTATTGGCGGGCCCAAAATTGGACACAATGCTGGCTGTTTTCGAAATTTTGCCCTTGGCATCATTCATCTCAGCTTCGACCAAATCATCTAGCTTGGCCTTGACCTCACCACCTCTGGCAAGCTCTGTGATACGTCTGGCACCTTTTTCGGCGCCTTCAATACCTAAACCGCCTCTAAAGCGGACAATACGGCCAAAAAAGCGATCTTTGCGTTCCGGCAGAATGCGCAGAACACGTGCTTCATACTGGTCAGGCCCATATTGCACCATACGTGCCAAAATGCGCGCGCCAATTTGCGGGATACGGCCTCTTTTGCGCTCTGGCATAAGGCTAATCTCAGCACGCGCCAATAGCGCTTCATCAATATCTTGCGACAGGATTTTCAACGCACCATAGCCATCATCATCATAAGAGATGACCTCTGCCATGCAAACCTCAGGCATATGGGTGGCGAGGCGGACGCGTCTTTTATCATCGATAAAAAGAACGCCTTCTTCGACCATTTTGCGCAATTGTGCCTTTAACCCATATCTGTCTTCTGGCAACAGGGACAAGGCTTTCGATAGCTCACGCATTTCAAGCGGGCCGGGTGCCTCTTGTAGGACAGCGATAATAGCGTCATTCGTTACAGGTGCCACTATGCTTTGGCCTTTGCGGCCTTTTTAGCCGCCGCCTTTTTCTTGGCAGGCGCTTTCTTAGCCGTGGCCTTCTTTTTGGTCGCTGTCTTTTTCTTCGTAGCTGTCTTTTTCTTGCCCGCTTTCTTCGCTTTTTTCTTTGCAGGCGCTGCTGCTTTTTTGGCAAGCCATTCAAGGCCCATCTCAAGCGTCACAGTTTCCATATCTGTGCCGCGCGGAACAGGGGCACGCAGCTTATTATGCTCAATATAAGGGCCGAATCTGCCACGTTTCATCTCAACAGCCCCGCCATCAGGGTGGTCACCCAAGGTGCGACCTGCTTTCTTTGCGGCCTCTGCCAGAATATCAACTGAACGGTTAATGCCAATTGCCAAAACATCTTCATCTTTCGGCAATGAGGCAAATTTGCCCTGATATTTCAGGTATGGCCCAAAGCGACCAATGCTGGCCTCAATCATATCGCCGGTCTCTGGGTGCGTGCCAACTTCGCGTGGCAATGAGAGCAGGCCAAGCGCCATTTCAAGATCAACCGCGGCAGGTGATTTATCCTTGGGCACTGATTGGCGCTTTGGCTTTTTCTCTTCAAGCGGGCCAGCTTGCACATAAAAGCCATAAGGGCCTTTGCGCAAGAAAACTGGCAAACCATCAGCGGTTTGCCCTAGTTCCTTTTCATCCAAGCTTGCATCATCATCACCTTCAAGGGTGTTGATTTGACGCGTAAAGCCACATTCTGGATAGTTAGAACAGCCAATAAACGCGCCATATTTGCCCAATTTGAGGCCGAGACGGCCTGTCTTACATTTGCTGCATTCGCGCTTAATTTCCCCATTTTCATCAGGCTTAAAGAAAACAGCCTCTAGATCTTCATCTAGGTGGTTAAGCACATCTGTGATGCGTAACTCTTTGGTGTCATCAAGCGCGATTTTGAAATCACCCCAAAATTCTGATAGCAAAGCCTTATAAGGCATAGAGCCAGCAGAGACCTCATCAAGCTTGGTCTCCAGCGAGGCTGTGAAATCATATTCCACATAGCGGTCAAAGAATTTTTCCAAGAAGCTAGAGGTTAATCTGCCACGATGCTCTGTGAAAAAGCGATTTTTATCTTTGAGGACGTAGCCGCGCTTTTCCAATAGCTGGATAATGCTAGCATAGGTCGACGGGCGGCCAATACCGCGCGCTTCAAGCTCTTTGACAAGGCTTGCATCTGTATAGCGCGGCGGTGGTTGTGTGAAATGCTGTTCAGGCGTCACGGTGACGATTGACATCGCTTCACCAATATTAAGCGCCGGCAAGATAACATCCTTACTATCTTTCGGCTCCTTATCTTGCTCATCATCACGGCTCTCAAAATAGAGGTTCAAAAAGCCGTCAAAGACAATTACAGACCCTGTTGCACGCATCTTATGTTGCCCATCAGCGCTATCAAGCTCAATGGCGGTTTGGTCAAGCTGGGCTGAGGCAAATTGGCTGGCCATCGCACGCTTCCAAATCAGCTCATAAAGGCGGAATTGGTCATGGTCTAGATAGGAACGCACCTTATCTGGTGTGCGCTTAAAGTCGGTCGGGCGCACGGCCTCGTGGGCTTCTTGCGAATTGGCGGCCTTGCTTTTGTAAAAGCGTGGCTTTTCAGGCAAATAATCATCACCATATTGTTGTGTGATCTGTGCGCGAAGCGCGTGGATAGCCTCCATCGACATCTGCACGCCATCTGTTCTCATATAGGTGATAAGACCGGTCGCTTCACCACCAACAGACATGCCCTCATAGAGCTTTTGCGCAATTTGCATTGTGCGTGTTGCTGAGAAACCAAGCTTGCGCGAGGCTTCTTGTTGCAAGGTTGAGGTCGTAAATGGCGGGGCGGGGTGGCGTTGTGTGCGTTTTGTCTTAATATCACCCACAGACCAGCTTTGCGCCTTAATCGCCGCCACCGCTGTTTGCGTGACCGCCTCATTGCCAAGTGACAATTTTTTCAGCTTCTCACCATTATAATGTGTCAGTGAGGCTTTCAGCTTGGCACCGCTTGCCGCATCAAACAGGCCTTCTATATCCCAATATTCATCAGAGATAAATGTCTCAATCTCGCTCTCTCGCTCAACAATCAGGCGCAAAGCAACCGATTGAACACGCCCGGCTGAGCGTGCGCCTGGCAATTTGCGCCATAAGATAGGCGAGATGCCAAACCCCACCAGATAATCAAGCGCCCGGCGGGCAAGATAAGCGTCAACAAGGTTATTATCAATCTGACGCGGCTCTTCCATAGCGCGCAAAATGGCGCCCTTGGTGACCTCGTTAAAGACAACACGCTCTGTTTCAATATTGGTTAGCAATTTGGCATCATTCAGCACTTCTTGTAAGTGCCAGCTAATCGCCTCACCCTCTCTGTCAGGGTCAGTCGCTAAAATGAGTTTATCGGCATTTTTAACGGCTTTTTTAAGGCTCGTGATACGTGCCCCTGCGCCATCAGATATTTGCCATGCCATCGCAAAATCATCCTCAGGCACAACCGATCCATCCTTAGATGGCAAGTCTCTGATATGTCCATAGGAGGCAAGAACCTGATAATCATCACCAAGATATTTGTTGATTGTTTTTGCTTTTGCAGGTGATTCGACAATAACCAGTTTCATAAAAATACGCCTAAGGATACCACAATGTACGATGATTAATATTCAGGATAAGTGTCTGAAATTAATCAATATTTAAAAGTTTGCAAATGCGATTGCCTGCAAGACGTTCGACATGTCCTGCTAGTTCTAATTCCAGCAATGCTATCTGTACCGCTTTTGCAGAGACATGACATTGCCGTATCAATTCGTCAATATCCGTTGCTTCAAATGTTAAAATTTTCATGATGTCATTCGCCAGATTTGTGATCATCACCTCGTCTATATCGTCCAAATGCTGATTTTGGAAAGGGGGCGCATGAAAGGGCGGCTCATGGAGGGTGGATTGCATGATATCGATAACATCCTTTGGGCTGGTAACGAGATGCGCGCCATCTTTAATAAGCTGGTTTGTGCCAAATGACCGCGGGTCTGTGGGCGCGCCTGGAATAGCCATCACCTCACTGCCACGCTCATTGGCTTCTTTGGCGGTGATTAAAGAGCCTGACCTGATAGCCGCTTCTGTGACGATGGTGCCTTTGGCAAGTGCGGCAATGATACGGTTGCGTGAGGGGAAATTGCGCGGTGATGGCTTTGTGGCTGGCACCATTTCACTTAAGATAAGGCCCGATTTTGCCATCTCATCGAATAGGTCACTATTTTCTTGCGGATAGATAACATCAATGCCGCATCCAATAATGCCAATTGTGCCTGTTGCCAGACTGCCTATATGGGCGGCCCTGTCTATGCCTCTGGCCAATCCTGAGACAATGCCATAATCAGCCTCGCCGATTTCTTTGGCCCATTGTGCGGTAAGGCGTATCGCATTGGTAGAGGCATTACGCGCGCCAACCATCGCGACAAGGTCCTTTTGCAATAGGGATAAATGACCTTTGGCAAATAACAGCACAGGCGCATCATCAAATTGCGCAAGACGCTTTGGATAGGACTCACTGCCGCGCACCACAAGGCTTGCATTTGCTTTGTGCGTATTCGCGATAATCCTGTCCGCCACAGACCTGTCAGCTATTTTTAAGGTGCGCCCTTGCCTTTGCGCTAATTCAGGCGCACCACGCACCGCGCCGCTAGCTGTTTTAAAGCGGCTTAGCAATAGGCTGTAGGTAATGGGTCCGATGTTGGCTGTGCTAATCAGCCTGATAGCATTTACAATCTCATGATCATCCATGGCGCTATTGAAGCCTATGGATGCTTAAGAAAGTGTAAAAATTAGCACCCAAACGTGGTGAATGCGCAGATTATGACTTTTTCAGCTTTATCCGCGTCTCTGTACCAGCGATGAGGCGGGCAATATTCTCTTTATGGCGCCAAAAAGACAATGCGGCAATCGCGGCAATATACAACCAGCTCTCATAATAAAGAGCGGCTAAACTTGTTGCTGTCACAAAGCCAGTCAGCGCTGATAGAGAGCTAATGCGCATGACAAGGCTCATTAAGAGCCATGTGCCAGCCATCATCAAGCCCGCTGGCCAATAAAGCATCGCGATTGTGGCAATCGCCGTCGCAACACCTTTGCCGCCTTTAAAGCCAAGCCATACAGGATAGCAATGGCCTATCACAGCCGCAAGACCCACAAGAGGGGCGTAGGCTTCCATGCCGCTATAATAAGCGAGCCCAACAGCCATCGCGCCCTTGCCAGCGTCCCCAATAAGGGTGGTAAAAGCGGCAAGCTTGTTGCCAGAGCGCAAAACATTCGTCGCGCCAATATTCCCAGAGCCAATCTTGCGAATATCCCCTAGCCCTGCGAGGCGTGCTGAGATAAGGCCAAAAGGAATAGAGCCTGCCAAATAACCAGCCAAGAATAATAGGAGAGTCTCACCCATAGCTAGGCCCCTTTAATTTGCTGCTTGATGGACAAGCTGACCACCAACAAAGCTGTATGATAAATGGCCCTGTGCTGGCTGGCCATGGAAGGGGGAAATGCGTGAGCGTGATAGGAACTTTGACTGGTCAATAATCGCCGCGCGTGTGGCATCAAAACAAATGACATCTGCCGCTGTGCCTGTTTCAAGCGAGCCGCCGCCTATGCCAAGAATGCGGGCAGGGGCCGTGCTAGCAAGGCGAATAGCCGACATCATTGAAAGATTATCATTCGCCACCAAACTCATCAAATTAGGGAACAGGGTCTCAATACCAGAAGCGCCGCAACTTGCTTGGCCAAAAGGCTGTGCTTTATCATCACGGTTCACAGGCGCATGGTCAGAGGCAATGGCATCAATCGTGCCGTCATTGAGGCCTTGCAAGACGGCTAGCCTGTCACCTTCTGAGCGCAAGGGCGGGTTCAAGCGAAAGGCGGTATTAAAGCCGTTCACCGCATGCTCGTTCAAAAGCGCGTAAGGCGGCGCTGTATCACATGTCACATCAAGTCCCTCAGCCTTAGCGCGCCTTACAGCGTCAATCGCACCGGCGGTCGAAATATGCGCGACGTGATAGCGGGCCTTGGTCAGCCGTGCCAATTCAATGTCACGTTGCACCATAATAATTTCAGCCGCCGCAGGAATACCGATAAGACCTAAGCGTGTGGCTGTCTCACCCTCATTCATCTCACCGCCATCTGATAGCTGGTAATCTTCGCAATGATGGATAATCGGCTTATCAAACATCGTAGCATAGGTCATAAGGCGGCGCATGATAAGGCTATCTTGTATCGCATGCGCGCCGCTCGCAAAGCCGACCGCACCTGCTTCTGCCATCAGGCCAAGTTCTGCCATTTGATGACCTTTTTGGCCTTGCGTTAAGGCGCCATAAAGATAAAGGCGCGGGCCACCAATTTGTGAGGCACGCAAGGACAGAGAATCTATCACCGTGCGATTATCAATCACAGGGTTTGTATCAGGCAGAGACACAACAGATGTCACGCCACTGGCACTGGCCGCTTTTAGCAAAGTCTCTAAGCTCTCTAGATGCTCAAAGCCGGGATCGGCTGATTGGACACGCATATCAACAAGACCTGGCGCAACGTACTGACCGGCACAATCTATGATTTTGTCATAATCAGCCTCAGATTTTGCATTGCCCAGACCAGATGCCTGAATATGCCCTTCATCTATGCCGACATAGCCTAGCGCGTCAAAATTCTGGACGGGGCAAATGATGTGGGCATTCTTCAAAAGCGTTTTCATTATTTGCCGCCCCCATTTTGCTGTGCTGTCACCGCTAATGCTTCAAGACATGCCATTCTGATAGCCACGCCCATTTCAACTTGTTTATGGATTAAAGAGCGCTCATGGTCATCGGCGATTTCAGAATCAATCTCAACACCTCTATTCATCGGGCCTGGATGCATAATCATCGCCTTTGGCGCCGCCGCCTCTAGCTTTTCGCTATTCAGCCCGAACAGGTTGAAATATTCATGTTGAGACGGCGTTTCCCGCCCTTCCATGCGCTCAGTCTGAAGGCGCAACATCATCACAATGTCGCAATCTTTAATCCCTTCTTCCATATCATGGAAGACAGCCACGCCCATATCGCCAATGGCTGGCGGCAGAAGTGTTGAGGGGCTCACAAAGCGCACCTCTGCGCCAAGGCCGCCAAGCAAATAGAGATTAGAGCGCGCAACACGGCTATTGGTGATATCCCCGCAAATCGCGATACGAAGACCTTCAATGCGCCCAAAGCGTCTTTTGATTGTTAGCGCATCAAGCAAGGCTTGCGTGGGATGTTCATGACGACCATCGCCAGCGTTAATAATGGCGGCGTCAATATGCTGAGATAATAGCTGTGGTGCGCCAGAGGCATGGTGGCGAACAACCAAAATATCAGGATGCATCGCGTTCAAAGTTGTCGCGGTATCTACCAGCGTCTCACCTTTTTTCACAGATGAGCCAGCGACAGAGATGTTCAAAACAGACGCACCAAGTTTTTTGGCCGCAACCTCAAAAGACACGCGTGTTCTTGTGGAATTCTCAAAGAACAAATTAACAATGGTCTGCCCTTTGAGTGTTTGTGCCACCTCTTGCGATAGATTATCCGCAAAATAGCTTGCCCTATCGAGTAGGCGGTGCATGGTTAACACATCCATCCCCTCAATTCCCAAAAGGTGCTGAGAAGGCAGGTGGACGGCAGGCGGTGGTGTGTTTTTATCTGAAACTGTCATGGGCATAGTTCTACCTTACAATGGCATGAAATACAAAAATCTTTCACGCGCCATTTAGCTTGTTTCATCAAACCCCAAACCGATGCGGTCAAAGGCTGATTGTAATATCCAGCTAGCGGCAAGGGCGTCTCTTTTTTCATGGCGTCTTTTGCGCGTCATATCCGCTTCGAGCATGGCACGTTCGACCGCCGCCGTAGACAGGCGCTCATCATGCAGAATAACTGGCACATCGCGTAACTTCATCAAAGAGTAACAGAAATCTCTGGTTGAATCACAGCGCGGGCCCGTTGTGCCATCCATATTAAGCGGCCAGCCGACAATCAGCCCGCCAATTGATAATTCATCCATTTCTTTGAATAAATCTGCCATATCGCTTGAAAATTTGCGGCGCCACAAGATACGATGAGGTGAGGCAATAATATGAGAGGGATCACCTATGGCGATGCCAATTGTTTTTTTGCCCACATCGAGCCCCATATATTTTTCGCCGGGCTTAAGGAGATTTTGCGCATCTGAGAGGTTGCGAATTGGCATGGTCGGTGGTATTTCGCTATCAGGTCATTAAAACTTTAACTAAGGAGTGGCATACACCATGTCTGCTGACAAGGCTATAGTCGATACAGCCACTGTCGAGAAAATCGCGCGTCTTGCCCGTATTCGTCTCGCAGAAGAGCGTAAAGAGCCCATCGCCCAAGATTTGAATCGTATCTTGAGCTGGATTGAAGAATTGAATGAAGTTGACACAGATGGGGTGGAGCCGCTGGCATCTGTCACGGGTCACTCATTGCCACTGCGCAAAGATGAAATTACTGATGGCGACGTCCAAGGCAAGGTGCTTGCCAACGCACCCGAAGAAGCAAGTGGGTTTTTTGTTGTACCGAAGGTGGTCGAATAATGAGCAATTTACTTGATTTGACTGCCCTGCAAGCCCGCCAAGGTCTTGAAAAGGGCGATTTTACCTCTGTTGAATTGACTAATGCCTATTTGGCGGCGGCACAAGAAACAAAGGGGCTTAATAATTATGTCGCTATGACAGAGGCACGCGCGCTTGAGATGGCCGCCGCTAGTGATGCTAAATATGCCGCTGGTAATGCGGGGGCGCTTGAAGGCTTGCCTATTGGTGTCAAAGATTTGTTTGCTACAAATGGTGTGCCAACAACCGCCTGTTCAGCGATTTTGAAAAATTTCGTGCCGCAATATGAATCAACTGTCACAAGCAATCTATGGGCAGATGGCGGCGTCATGCTTGGCAAGCTTAATTGTGATGAATTTGCAATGGGCTCAGCCAATGAGACATCTGTCTTTGGCCCTGCGGTCAATCCCTATAGCGCTGTTGGCGGCGCAGATTTAGCCGCTGGTGGCTCATCAGGGGGCTCTGCCTCATCTGTGGCCGCGCGTTCATCTATCATGGCCACAGGCACTGATACGGGCGGTTCTATCCGCCAGCCGGCCGCTTTTTGCGGTATTGTGGGCATGAAGCCGACCTATGGTCGCTGTTCACGCTGGGGTGTTGTGGCGTTTGCCTCATCGCTTGACCAAGCTGGCCCATTCACAAGAGATGTGGATGATTCAGCCTTGATGTTTAAATCAATGGCGAGCGCAGATCCCAAAGATTCCACATCTGCGCATCAGCCACTACCAGATATTGATGGTGCGATGGCCGCTGGTGTGAAGGGGATGAAAATTGGTATTCCGTCTGAATATCAGATGGATGGTATGGACGAGACTATCATCAAATTATGGCAAGATGGTCAGGCATGGCTGAAAGATGCTGGTGCTGAATTGGTTGAAATCTCATTGCCGCATACCAAATACGCCTTGCCAGTCTATTATATTATCGCACCTGCTGAGGCGTCATCAAACTTGGCGCGCTATGATGGGGTTCGTTATGGTAACCGCATCGAAGAGGGCGGCTCATTAGATGATATGTATGAGATCACAAGAGCCGCAGGCTTTGGTGATGAGGTGCAACGTCGTATCTTAATCGGCACCTATGCGCTATCAGCTGGTTATTATGATGCCTATTACTTGAAGGCACAAAAAGTGCGCCGGCTTATTCGCAATGATTTCGATGAGGCGTTCAAACAAGTTGATGCGATTTTGACACCTGCGACACCTTCAGCGGCATTCCCGCTTGGCGTTAAGCAAGCAGACCCTGTCACCATGTATCTGAATGATGTCTTCACTGTGCCAGCTAATTTAGCAGGCATTCCTGGCATGTCTGTGCCAGCGGGTGTGAATGGAGATGGCTTGCCATTGGGCTTACAGATCCTATCAGGTGCCTTTGCCGAAGATAAAATGTACGCTGTGGCAAAGCAAATTGAGCAATCAGCCGGGTTTTCAGAAGTGCCATCTCGCATGGCAGGAGGCGCATCATGAGCAACTTAATCCAAGGTCGCACAGGTGAATGGGAAGTGGTTATCGGCATGGAAGTCCATGCGCAGGTATCTTCACAATCAAAGCTATTTTCCGGCGCGCCAACACAATTTGGGGCTGATCCAAATCAGAATGTATCGCTGGTGGATGCCGCTATGCCTGGCATGTTGCCTGTGATTAATGAGGAATGCGTCAAGCAAGCTATCCGCACAGGCCTTGGCCTAAATGCAAAGATTAACTGCTATTCTGTCTTTGACCGCAAGAATTATTTCTATGCCGATTTGCCGCAAGGATATCAGATTAGCCAGTTTAAATATCCTATCGTGGGTGAGGGCGCGATTGTCATCGACCTCAAAGATGGTAGCTCTGTTGAAATTGGTGTTGAGCGTCTGCACCTTGAACAAGATGCCGGCAAATCAATGCATGACCAGCACCCGTCAAAATCTTACATTGATTTGAACCGCTCTGGTGTGGCCTTGATGGAAATTGTCTCAAAGCCTGACCTTCGAAGTGCTGAACAGGCTGGCGCCTATATGAAGAAAGTGCGCTCTATCGTGCGCTATTTGGGCACATGTGATGGCAATATGGAAGAAGGCTCTATGCGCGCGGATGTGAATGTATCTGTGCGTCGCCCGGGTGAAGAGCTTGGCACCAGAACAGAGACAAAGAACCTAAATTCAGTGCGCTTTATTATGGCGGCGATTGATTATGAGGTACAGCGTCAGATCGAGCTTATCGAAGATGGCGGCGAGATTACGCAAGAAACACGCCTGTTTGATACAAATACAGGCGCGACCAGAGCGATGCGCGGCAAAGAAGATGCGCATGATTATCGCTATTTCCCAGACCCTGACCTGTTGCCATTGGAATTCAGCCAATCATTGGTAGATGAGCTAGCCGCTGAATTGCCTGAATTGCCCGATCAAATCAGAGAGCGCATGGTCGGTGAATATGGTCTGTCATCCTATGATGCGGCCGTCCTGACAGAAGAGCGTGAGACAGCGGCTTTTTACGAAGCCGCCGCCAAGGACCAAGATAAGAAGCTGGTCGCAAACTGGATGTCTGTTGAGCTGTTTGGTGCGTTGAATAAGGCCGGTAAATCACTTGCCGATAGCCCTGTCTCTCCTGCACAGCTAGGTGGTCTTGTGGCGCTTATCTCTGATGGCACAATCTCAGGGCGCATTGCCAAGGATGTGTTCGCAGATATGTTTGAAACAGGCCGTGATGCCGCTGATATCATTGAAGAAAAAGGCCTCAAGCAAGTCTCTGATACAGGCGCGATTGAAGCGCTGATTGATCAGGTTCTGGCCGATAATCAAGATAAGGTTGATGAATATCGCGGTGGTAAAGATAAGCTGTTTGGGTTCTTTGTGGGCCAGACGATGAAGCTATCTAAAGGCCAAGCAAACCCAGCTATGGTGAATGATTTATTGAAATCAAAGCTAGGCTAAAAAACCTGTTAGAGAGAGGCGCGCAGAGCGGCATCGCCATCTGCCGCCTCTTTTTCCCAATAGGGCACTTCGCCAAATTCAGCCACTAGGAAGTCTAAGAAGGCTTCGATCTTAGGCTTGCGATAGCTGTTCGCATTATAGACAGCTATAATGGGCACATCTTCTTCGATTAAATCTTCCATCACAGAGGTCAGTAGCCCGACCTGTACACGGCTAGAGACGATGTAGGATGGTAACATTGCCAGCCCGCCATCATTGAGCGCGGCACGCATCATCGTATCCCCATTATCAAACCGCATCTGGCCATTTGCACGGAAGGTGAATTTCGACCCATCCTTATTGTGAAAGTGCCATTCATTCGAATAATGGCCCGCGCTATGGGTGATAAGCTGGTGACGGTTTAGCTCGGCAGGTTCTTGCGGCATCGAGAATAGCTCAAGATAATGCGGCGAGGCGACAAGGCGTCTGCGATTAGGCGCAAGACGTCTATATTCGAGGCCTGCCACATTGCCAGGCTCAGCAATCTCAATTGATACATCGACCTCTGAGTTACGGTCATGCGGCCTGTCAGAGGCCAGCAAATCAATTGTCAGGCGCCTATGTTTACGCTTGAATTTCGGCAAATGAGGCGCGATGTGACGATGCGCAAAACCAGCCGCACATTGAACGCGCAACAGGCCTCTGATTTGATGAGTGGCAGAGGATATTTCCGCCTCAGCCTCGTCAATTTCATTCAAGATACGTTGGCATTTCTCAAGGTAATTTTGGCCAACTTCGGTCAGTTTTAATTTGCGCGTTGTACGCTCAATCAAAAGGGCGCCTAGATGGCTTTCGAGCGATGATAGATGTTTGGAGACCACCGAGGGCGCCATATCAAGATGATCGGCGGCGAGACGAAATGAGTCATAGGTCACGATGGCATTAAAGACGCGCATTGAGGTTAACTGATCCATAAAACTTCTATCTGCTTTTCTAGTGGTAACAGGCTTACTTTCCGCGTTTATAACATGACAGCGGGCACAAAGACTAGATAGCTTGCGCAGGTTGTGATGGTGGGGAGGGGGTTTTATGGCAAAAAACCGCTTAAGGGCGGCCTTTTGGATTTGACAAAATTTATGACCCCTTTTAAGAAGGGGGTGCATACGCCGTGGGGCATTTTTGCCCACTTCACGATTGACCCTTTGCGGAGGGGTGGCCGAGTGGCTGAAGGCGGCGGTTTGCTAAATCGTTAAAGGAAGAAATTCCTTTCGGGGGTTCGAATCCCTTCCCCTCCGCCACTTTTTCTCACTATTTTTTAAAGCTGTTTATACCGATAGACTTTGCTGGTTCTTGTTTCCATGATCACAGCCTAGAGGATAGGTGCGCGGTCCGTCATTGCCTGAATTCACGCGGTTGTTTGACCCGGATCAGATAGCCCTCTTTTAGTCTGAACAAGAACTCAACACTCCCCCAAGGCGGGTGCCGCACTTCAGAGCATTCGAAGCCACTATCCGCAATTTCGTCTCTGATATTGCCCAATTCTGGCACGCAGATGACGATCTCAATGCCCTTACCACCTGTGCCTGGCTCTGGTAGCTCCCAATGGCTTTCGCTGGCTTTATTCTTTGAGGGAGAGAATAGCATGATGTCGAAGTAAGACGGATGCCTTAGCTGTCGCCAGCCATGATGGTCTTCGATCAATGAAAAGCTAAACAGCTTCGAGAAGAGCGCCGCATACTCATCAAGATGTTCGGTATATAGTTCGATTTGAACCATTTCGCGCTCATTCTTCGCCAATGGCCGACCCCTTTCCTAGCAAACGACTCTCTTGCAACTCAGCCATAGGCTAGCAGTGAATGGTAAATGAAACATTAATACGCGTTGTTTTGAAAAGTATAAAAAGGGCAAATGGAGACATTCCCGCTGCTGGCCGTTCTGCGGTTATTAAGGCTGTGAATGCGCAAATTCTGGAAGCGTTCTCTAGCGAGGATTAAGCTTTTGTTTTGATAGGCTTAGAGGGTGGGGGGGTGTTAGTGGGCGATGGATTTATCTAAAGTCCAGCGACCTATTTGGTGACGCATCGGACAGCCGTATTTAAAATATAAAAACCCTATGGATTAACATCACTCTGTGAAAGTTTTTCGCATTTCCCATATACAGCAACTATTGTTCTTTCAAATGGAAACCTATATACGTATTTCTTGTTTAAAGGGGGCTTATGTGCATAAATTAAAGCCGCCTCGGCTCGTTTTCTGTCGCTTTCATGCAATATTGGGGCAAATGAAAAACACAGTTCTTGACTACCGCTTAGTCGCAAGTCCCAAACTGGCATGTGTTCATGATTTACGATTCTATCATGAACTAATTTTGCCTCACCGATATATATTAGTTTGTCTATGCTAACGGTATCACCTTTTTCGTTGTAGGTGCACGTGTAGGTACAATATATACCAGCCTCGTTTGGAATGCTGTATAAATTCGCAAATCGCCAGTAACCTCTAAACTCTAGTGTGTAATTTTTGGTAGGCATGTTCGCTCCTTTGAGCTAATCAAGTTGAACCCTGATATCTGCAGAAGCCAAAACTATCTTGTGGCCATAAACATGCAAAGATGCAAATATTGTTGTTCAAGGGTAAAATAAGCTTTAGCACCCACCAAGGTCATTTTTGTTCTTTGTGCGTACATAGCTAAAATTGCTCCTTCATTTCATCAACAGATGGAACTTCCTCATACCCATGAATGGCTTTGTGACAGCTGGCGCAAAGTATTGAAAGATCTTCTATTTTAGTTTCAACCTGATTAGAAGCCAGTGCCAAAGGGATGTCATGATGCACTTCAAAAATGCTTTCCCTAATGCTCTTCTCGTATCGTTCACCTGTCGTTCCGCAACATTCGCAAAACAAATAGCCATGAGTGGTGATAAAAGAGTTTATCTTCTTTTGTCGTTGTGGTTTGCGCTCCCTTGATTGATGTATCCTTAGAACTCTCTGCCCCTCAAAAATAGAATCATTAGCTGTGTTTGTTTGGTATCTGGGAGATGCCTTGAGAGCATCTTTAATTTCTCCAGCCAAGGTTACCACTTCATCGGGGTTTTTATAAAATTCGTCCCATATATTCTTGAAATTTACTGCTGAACCGGCCTGCAAGCCTTTATGGCCTCTTTCAATCCAGCTAGGGTCACAGCTTTGAAAATTATACAATCTTGCTCTAATACTTTTAGCGCTTCTAAATTTAGGGTTCTTAGAGGCGTTAGTCGGGTGCATTGCTCTACAGATTTTTGAATATTCATCTATTGTGCTATCTGGAATTGCGCTAACTTTGTTATGATGTTCAAAGTATAAACTAAGGACTAAAATTAATTCTTCCCTAGCCCATAAGATATATTTCATCGAATTTTTATCCAGTTTTGAGACTCTTTAAAGACAACAAGCCCGCTCCCTCTTAACAACTTGTTTGCAATTAACGTTTTTCTTCAAGCCCCCAACCCCCACAAAATTTCCCCCAAACCCCCTCTCGCTTTTTGGCGTTCTACGCACTACATTATTCTCATCAAACCTGACGGAGATTGTGCGATGATTGTGGTTGTTTCCCCTGCGAAGAAGTTGGATATGGCGGCGCCTGCTGGTGTGGCGGCTGAGATGGGGGCGAGTGTGCCTGATTTTGGCGACCGCGCAGAAGAGCTGGCGACAATCGCAGGCGCGCTGTCAGAGGCGCAATTGGCCAAGCTGATGTCTATCAGCCCCAAGCTTGCCACCTTGAACGCGACACGCTTTGCCGCCTTTGGGGCGCAAGACACAAAACCCGCGGCTTTTGCCTTTGCTGGCGATACCTATCAAGGGCTAGAGGCAGATAGCCTGCAAGCCCATGAGGTGGCGTTTGCCCAAGATCATTTGCGCATTCTGTCTGGCCTTTATGGCGTCCTGCGCCCGCTTGATGCGATTGAACCATACCGCCTTGAGATGGGCAGCAAGCTTGCCACGCCCAAGGGCAAATCGCTCTATGATTATTGGGGCGGTGATATCGCAGACGCGCTGAATAAGGCGGCGGCACAAACAGGGGCAAAGGCGCTCGTGAATTGTGCCTCGAACGAATATTTCGGCGCGGTTGACCGGTCTGTGCTGAACCTGCCAATTATCACGCCTGTGTTCAAAGAAATCAAAGATGGGCAGGCCAAAATCGTCAGCTTCTTTGCCAAGAAAGCACGTGGCGCAATGGCTCGCTATATCATCCAAAATGAAGTCACAAACCCCGCCGATTTAGCCAATTTTGACCTTGGCGGCTATCGCTTTGAGCCGGATGGGTCTAGTGAGGGCGAGATGCTGTTCATGCGCGATTATCCAGCCGCATAACAAGCCGCATAAGGGGGGGTATACTATGTCTGAGACTATTTTTGATTTGGCACCAGCCATCACCGTGCCCATCATCGGTGAGCGTGCAGACTTTCCGATTAACCGTATTTTCTGCGTCGGGCGCAACTATGCCGCTCATGCCGCTGAGATGGGGAATGAGGTGGACAGAACCGCGCCTTTCTATTTCACCACCAGCCCTGCGAACGTCTCTCTGGGTGGCACGGTTGCCTATCCGGCTGGCACAGATGACTATCATCATGAGGTTGAATTTGTGGTCGCGCTTGGCTCTGGCGGGGCGGATATTGCGGTGGAAGAGGCGCTTTCATGCGTTTATGGCTATGGGGTGGGGCTTGATATGACGCGCCGCGATTTGCAAGCCGCCGCCAAGGATAAACGCCGGCCATGGTGTCTTGGTAAAGATGGCGAGGCTGGCACAATCCTCTCATCTCTGACTAAGGCAGAGGATTTTGGCGCGATTGACGCACAACGCATTTGCCTGACCAAAAATGAGGAAATCGTGCAGGATTCGACCCTGTCATTAATGGTGCATAATGTGCCAGAATTAATCGCGCATCTATCGCGCTATTACACGCTGACCGCCGGTGACATCATCCTGACAGGCACACCAGAGGGCGTTGGCCCTGCTGTGGTGGGCGACAGGCTGAAGGCCACAATTGACGGCACCAGCGCGTTAGAGGTCGAATTTGTCTAATTCAACACGGCGGGCCAATTATTGTCGCCAAGCCTGATGCGGTTGTCCCTGTCAGCTTCCCATTGCGAGCGCACGCCCAGCGAATAGTTCAAATAGAGCTTGCCATCGACAATGGTAAAGGCCTCTGGCACGGTTGAAGCCGTATAGCCGAGCGAGACGGCCCACGCGCAATAACCGCCATATTGAGGCGCGTATTTTTCTGGATTGGCGGCGAATAAATCCCGATTTTCAGCAGACGCAAAGCGAAACTCTGCGCCATCATAGCTATGTGTGAAAGATTTACTGCCTTCGACCGGACGACCTTCTGTGAAATAGGCGACAGGGTCGGTGCCTTTGATGGCAACACCCCAGCTGGTATAGACAGGATCCTTGGCCGCAAGGGCAGGGGTGGCATATAAGGCTGTGGCTGTGCAAAGCGCTGATGTGGCGGTGATCATAAATTGGCGACGAGAACGCATAAGGTCATCTCCTGTTTTCTGGTTGCGGTACAAACGAAAAACACTCCAAACTCCATTAATTTAATGCTAGATTTCTATCATGGCAGAATTAAGACATTCATTCACATTTTTATGCCGCAGCTGTCACGCTTCTGGTTATCTTGGCGCAGAGACGGCCCCAAAGACGTGTCCGCACTGCCAGACAGGGCGGCTTGTGGTGGATGATGAAATCCTATCTCTCTCCATCGCGCATATAGATTGTGACAGCTTTTACGCCTCAATTGAAAAGCGCGATAATCCCGAACTTGTCGGCAAGCCCCTAATGGTGGGCGGCGAGACAAGGGGCGTGGTGGCGGCCGCGTGTTATGAGGCGCGTAAATATGGTGTGCGCTCTGCCATGCCAACCTTTCAGGCAAAAAAGCTTTGCCCGCATATCGCGATTGTCAGGCCGCGCATGGACCATTATGTGACCATCAGCCGGCAAATACGCCAGATGATGTTGTCGCTAACGCCTCTGGTGGAGCCGCTATCAATTGATGAGGCATTCCTTGATTTATCGGGGACGAGGGCTTTGCATAAGGCTAGCCCTGCTGAGATGCTGATGCGCTTGCAAAGGCGGATTGAAGAAGAAATTGGTATCACTGTGTCGGTCGGTTTGGCGGCGAATAAGTCGCTTGCCAAATTAGCCTCTGATCAAGATAAGCCAAACGGCTTTTTCGTGCTTAACGGGGCAGAGGCGCAAGCATGGTTGGCACCGCGCCCTGTTTCCACAATTTATGGCATCGGCAAATCTGCGGCAAGGCGGCTGGTAGATGCAGGGTTTCGGACATGTGGTGATATTGTCGCCGCTGACCTAAAGCAATTAGTGCCACTGCTTGGTAAGCAATCTTTGTTTATTCAAAACCTAGCCAAGGGGCATGATAGCCGAAAGATATCCACAGAAAGAGAAACAAAATCAGTATCTTCTGAGACTACATTCAATGAAAATCTTAGCTCTTCAGATGATCTTATGCCTATCTTGGAGCGTCAATCTTTGCGCGTTTCGCGCCGGTTAAAGGCACAGGCCTTGCAGGGTAATGTGATAAATCTGAAGCTAAAATCGGCCAATTTTAAGTCAATCTCACGGCGCAAAACCATTGCCGCTCCGACCGATAAGGCGCATGAGATTTTTGAAATTGCCGCCGCAATGCTGACCAAGGAATTGCGGTCTGATTTATCATGGCGGCTTTTGGGTGTGGGCGTTGATGGCTTTCAGAATGCGCCACAAAATGCTGATTTTTTGACGATGATAGATGATAAGGGCCTGCGCAAAGATAAGCTTGAACAGGCGCTTGATGATATGCATGCAAGATTTGGCGGCGATGTGGTTTTCTCAGGTCGCCAAATGAAGCCTGAAAAGAAATGAGGCCCAAAAGGAAATCGGGCTAGCCAGCCCAGCTAAACACGCTATTATAATCCAAAATCGCGGTATCACCCGAAATCGCGTTATCATCCAAAAGCGCGTTATCATGCGAAATCGCGGCCAGTACCGCTTCGAATAGTGCAGGAATGACTATGTCCCATCTTTTTATCTACGGCACATTAAGAGACCATGAAGTTTGCGAGAAGGTATTAGGCCGCCATGTGTCGCCAGATGACCTAACAGAGGCTTATGCGCTTGATTTCGCAACCTTCAAAGTCGCAGATGTCAGCTATCCTTGCCTATTGCCTGAGGCAGGTGGTAGGGCCAAGGGATGTTTGCTCACAGGCTTATCAGAGCGCGATTTGGCCTTGCTAGATAAGTTTGAAGGGGCCAATTACACGCGTGTGCCGATAGAGATAATCTGCGATGATAAGGCACAGATGGCTGAATATTATCAGCCTAATCAAAAGCTTCAAACAGATGGCGCGTGGGATCTTGCAACATGGCAAAGAGATGGCAAGGGTGATTTTCTAGCCCTGGATTTCAACATTGAGGGCGTTCGGGCTCCGGCTCATGCTTGATTTTTCGCTTCTTGAGGGCGCGCCGCTCATCACCTTGCTGATAGGGTTTGTGGCAGTTGCGGCTGTGTCTATTTCAAAGGCAGGCTTTGGCGGAGCATTGGGGTCACTATCCACACCCATCATGCTACTCATTGTCTCACCGACCGTGGCGCTTGGCATTTTATTGCCTTTATTTATCATCATTGACCTTTGGGTTGTCTGGTTTTGGCGCCATTTAGGCGTCAGGCGCATCATCATATTTATGACGGTAACAGGCCTGTTAGGGCAGATAATTGGCTGGGCGTTATTGCGGATGGGAACGCTTAATGATGCGTTTCTGCTGTTATTCATCGCGCTTTTGGCGCTTTATACAGGCCTTAAATATTTCTGGTCTCGCTTTGTGGCCACAAAATCAACCACCGCGATAAGAGCCGTGGTAAAAAGCTACCGCAAGCGTATTGCGCGCCGGGCGCTACTCTGGTGCACCTTATCTGGCTTTAGCAGCTTTGTCTCTTTAACAGGCGGCATCCCGGCACAGGTTTATTTGCTGCCCCTGCAATTGCCACGCCAGTTGTTTGTGGCGACGATGGCATGGTATTTGCTGTTCTTGAATCTAGCTAAAATTCCGTTCTTTAATGATTTATCATTTATCAATGCCAGCACATTGACCCTCTCGGCCTTACTAATGCCAGCGGTGCCTGTTGGGATTATTGTCGGGCGATGGTTGAATAAATCGATGAATGATAGTGTTTTCTATTTGGTGACGCATACTATGTTGGTATTATTAGGCCTGCAATTATTATGGCGTTATTTCTTTGGAGTGATTTAGATATGAAACGATGGCGTCATCTTGTTGTTGCGGTTGGCACAATTCCAGCCTTCGCGCTCTATATTGGTCTGGTTTTATTGCTCACAGATTATGTGACAGAAATTCATTTTCTGATTGATCTTGTCTTTTACATTGTCGCGGGGCTGGCATGGATTCCGCTCTCAATTAAGATTATCAATTGGCTCGCGCGCAACGAGGCGGAATAAGCTCTTTTCAAGCTGTGAAAAAAACTATCTCATCGGCATGAAATTATCTTGCAGGATGGGTTGTTTTTCGCAAAGCTAATCCTCGGAATTGTCCTATTTTTGCGTAAGCGCCTTAGCAAGTGAGCTTTTATCCTGATGTCACGTTATTCGGTCTTCTCAATTCTAAAAAACGGCCTTCGTGGCAATCAAGGCTGGGAAAAGGCGTGGGGGACACCGCAACCAAAGCCATCCTATGATGTTATCATTATTGGGGGCGGCGGTCATGGTCTTGCAACCGCTTACTATTTGGCAAAAATTCATGGCATCACCAATGTGGCCGTGATTGAAAAAGGCTGGCTTGGCGGCGGTAATGCGGGCCGTAATACGACGATTGTGCGCTCCAATTACTTTCAAGAAGGCAATACCGCTTTTTATGAGAAATCCCTGCAATTATGGGAAGGTCTCTCGCAAGAGCTGAATTATAATGTGATGTTCTCTCAGCGGGGGCATTTGAATTTATTCTTCACCCCCGGCCAGCGAGACAGCCAAGCGCGTCAATATAATACCATGCGCCTAAACGGCATTGATGGGCAGATGTTATCGCGTGATGAGGTGCAAAAATTTGTACCGCACCTAAATTATGGCAGTGATGCAAGGCTTGAAATTTTGGGTGGTTTCTTTCAGCCACGTGCCGGTACAGCGCGTCATGATGCCGTTAATTGGGGCTATGCCAGAGCCGCCTCAAAATTAGGCGTTGATATCATCCAGAATTGCGAAGTCACAGGCTTTATAGAAAAGGCCGGAGAAGTCATTGGCGTTGAGACATCGCAAGGGGAAATATTAGCCGATAAAATTGGTATGGCGGTGGCCGGCCATACCTCTGTGCTTGCCGAAAAGGCGGGATTAGGCGATTTGCCGATTGAAAGCCATAAATTGCAAGCCTTTGTATCAGAGCCCCTCAAGCCCTTGTTGGATACGGTGGTGGTTTATGGGGCAGGGCATGGGCATTTCTACATCAGCCAATCAGATAAGGGCGGCATGGTCTTTGGTGGCAATATTGATGCCTATAATTCTTATGCGCAAAAAGGTAATTTGCCGATTTATAGCGATGTTGCCTCATGTGCGATGAATGTGATGCCGTCACTTGGGCGCGTTAAGCTGTTGCGTCAATGGGCTGGCATTATGGATATGTCGATGGACGGCTCGCCCTTTATCTGTAAGACAGATCGCAAAGGGGTCTATCTAAATGCGGGCTGGTGCTATGGTGGTTTTAAGGCGACGCCTGCATCTGGTTGGTGTTTCGCACATACGATTGCCAATGATGAGCCACATGAAATTAACCGTCTCTTGACGCTCAATAGATTTAAATATGGTCGTCACATTGATGAATCTGGCTCTGGGCCAGTTCCAAACAGGCATTAGGCCGACAAGCTAGTGGGATAGCACGGATATGTTACGTATTGATTGCCCTTTTTGCGGCAAAAGAGATTATGATGAATTCACCTATGAGGGTGATGCTTCGGTTGTTTATCCTGCGATTGATAATCATGATGAAGAGGCGTGGTATCGGGCTGTTTTCTTGCGCAAGAACCCGCGCGGCCCGCATCTTGAATATTGGTATCACGCGCAGGGCTGCCGGATGTGGCTAAAGGTTGAGCGTGATACGCTAACCCATGAGATTGGCAAGATTGAGCCTGCGCATGATGGGTATGTCAAAATGGTGAAAGCTTCAGGGGCAAAAAAGTCATGACAGGGTTTAGACTTGATAAGGGCGGCCTGATTAATCGCGCAAAACCTGTATCATTTACCTTTGATGGGCGCGATATAAGCGGCTTTGAGGGGGATGTGGCAAGCGCGGCTTTGCTTGCCTCTGGTGAGCGCATTGTGGGTCGCGGCTTCAAATATCACAGGCCAAGAGGCGTTATGTCAGCCGGCGCCGAAGAAGGCGGCGCGCTGTTCCAAATGCATGATGGTGACAAGCGTATAGCCAATGTCAAAGGCCCGTTGGTTGAAATACATGACGGATTGGCCCTATCAGGTCAAAATGGCTTCCCGTCCGTGCGGTTTGATTTGATGGCAATTAATGGCTTGTTCAAGCCGTTCCTGACGGCTGGTTTCTATTATAAGACATTTATGGGCCCTTTTTCGAACACCCGTTTTTGGATGTTCTGCGAGCGGTTTATCCGCCGCGCGGCTGGCATGGGGGCGGCGTCGCGTGAAGATGATCCTGATTGTTATGATATCGCCAATGGGTTTTGTGATTTGCTGGTGGTTGGCACAGGCAAAGCAGGCTTAATCGCGGCTGTTGAGGCCGCAGAAGCTGGTAAATCTGTCTGGCTTGTTGAGCAGGATTTTAAGGCAGGGGGCTGGTGCCTCTCATCTGGCGATAAGGCAAAGCTTGCTTGGGTGCAAGCGATGGTTAATCGCTTTTTGGCGGCCGGCGGGACATTGAAATTACGCACAACCGCCTTTGGCCTCTATGATGGTGTTGTTGCCGGCCTGATTGAACGGCAAACAGATCATCTTGCCAACCCGTCAAAACATATGCCGCGTGAAGTGTTTCATATTCTGCACGCTGAGGCGATTATCCTTGCGACAGGGGCAAGCGAGCGGATGATTGCGTTTGGTGATAATGATCGCCCGGGCGTGATGAATGCCTCTGCGGTTCAGACTTACGTCAATCGTTACGGCGTTGCGGCGGGCAGCCGTATCTTATTTGCTGGCACCCATGATGGCATTTATGAGAATGCGCTTGCGGCGGCGAAAGCCGGCCTGCATGTCACGCTACTTGATAGCAGAGCTGATAGTGATGAGGCGCTAAAATCACTTTGCCACAAGCATAAAATCGATTTGATTTGCCAAGCCGTGCCTGTCAAAGCGATTGGCAGAGGCGGTGTCACAGGCCTTGAATATGGCCTCAAAACAGAGGCTGGCGAGATAAAGGCTGGGTCTATTTTGGCCTGTGATATCATCGCCGTATCAGGCGGTTTTTCAGCTAATATCCAGCTTGCCTCCCACCGCGGCATTAAGCCTTATTGGGATGATGATGCGCTGACATTTCTTTCAGGTGCGACCTCTGAGCCTATTGCCTTGTGCGGCGCGGCGGCGGGCGTCTATGAAGATGATGAAATCGAGGCCTCTGCATTAAGCGCGGTAAGGGGGGTTCTGGCAAAGAAAACGGCGAAATCCTCTGTGCCAGCGATTGGTTGGCATAATCGCCCTGATGCCTTGTTCGAAGTGCGTGTGGCAAACCGCAAGCTTAAAAGCTTTATTGACCCACAGCATGATGTTTCAACGGCCGATATTCGCCAAGCAAAACAAGAGGGCTTCATATCTGTTGAGCATATGAAACGCTACACAACGCTTGGTATGGCGACAGATCAAGGCCGTAATGGCAATGTGCTTGGTATCGCCGCTATGGCAGAGGCACGCAAGATTGCCCTCCCTGAGGTTGGTATCACAACTTTTCGTCCGCCATTTACGCCTGTGTCTATTGGCGCTTTGGCAGGCCGTGCGCGTGGTCATCATTGGCAGGCCTTGCGCGTGACGCCGATGCATGATGCACATCTAGCGCAAGGCGCGCCAATGACAGATGCCGGCTTATGGCACCGCGCTTGGTATTATCCACAAGGTGATGAAACCCTCAATGATGCCTATATCAGAGAAACAGCCAGAACACGCCAAACGGTGGGTATGGTAGATGTCTCAACTTTGGGCAAAATAGCTATCCAAGGCCCTGATGCGGCAGATTTTATCAATCGCCTCTATGTGAATGGGTTCGCAAAATTACCTGTTGGCCGTGCGCGCTATGGCCTTATGCTTCGTGATGATGGCATTGTGCTTGATGATGGCACCACATGGCGATTGGCAGATGATGATTTCTTTATGACCACCACCACCGCACAAGCAGGTGAGGTGATGCGTTTTATGGAAGAATTGCGACAGACAAGATGGTCTGATTTGCAAGTGCATATCACCTCTGTAACCGACCAATGGGGGGCGATTGCTGTTGCCGGACCACAAGCGCGTGATCTGTTGCAAAAGGCATTGCCTGAATTTGATTTCTCACATCAGGCCTTTGAGTTTATGGATGTAAGGCAAGCTGAGACAATCATCGATGGCGCCCCTGTACAGATGAGAGCGGCCAGAATTTCTTTCTCAGGCGAGCGTGCCTATGAGGTATATATCGAAGCACATTATGCTCAGGCATTATGGGAGCGACTTGCGCATTTATTTCCTGAATTTGACGGGGTTTGCTATGGCTTGGAGGCCTTGGGGGCTTTGCGCATCGAAAAAGGCCATGTGACAGGCGCCGAATTAGACGGGCGTGTGACACTCGAAGATGCGGGCTTTGGCAAAATGGCCTCAACAAAGAAAGACTATATTGGTCAGGTTTTGCGTCATCGTCCTTATCTGTCTAATCATGAAGAACGCCAAAAGCTTGTTGGCATCAAAGTTGTGCAAGCAGGTGAAACCTTTAGCGCAGGGGCTATTCTATGCGCCAAGGATAAGGTCTCTGGCTTTGGTGAGGGCTGGATTAGCGCCGTCACCTATTCACCGGCTTTGGGTGAATGGATAGGTGTCGGCTTTGCAAAAGGCGGGTATGAAGCTTGGCAAGGCGAAACATTAATCGCGGCAGACCCTGTGAATGATAAATCAACATCTGTGACGCTTGTCAGCCCGCATATGTTTGATCCAAAAGGGGAGCGTATGCATGGCTAATTACCAAACAGGTCTTGAGACAGTCTTTGCAAATAAGGCAAAAACACTTGCCTCTCAAGCCTCAACACAAGGGGCGGTCGATGTTGTGATCGCCGAAAGACGTCATTTTCACCTTACACAATTGAGCTTTTTCCCCACTCAGCTAGCCGCATTAAAAAAAGAATTGGCCCATTTTGGGATTTCAGATGTGCCTCATTTCAGCCAGTTTAAAAAGGGCAAAAAGGCACATGCGGCGCGTGTTGAAATGGATAAGATTTGGCTGATTTCTGATGCGCCATTGGCGATAGGGAACAAAGCGCTTTATCCGCTAGATTTATCATCTGCGCGTAATTGCGTGCGCCTGTCAGGGGCGCGTGCCGCCGATGTTATGGCGCGTCTTTGTGCGGTTGATTTCAGAGATAAAAGCCGCGTCTTTTTTGCGACTTCGATACATCATGTCGGTGTTCATATTCATCATCATGATGATTGTTTCGATATTTATATGCCGCGTTCCTTCAGCGCGTCTCTGTCTGACTTAATCATCGATATAGCTCGTCAATATCATGTTCAAATGGCTTAATCCTTCACAGCCCAAAAAGGCAGCGCCGTTAGCGCCTCATCCAGAAAAACAGCTGGCATCAAAACAAGCGCGGCCTCATGGGTTTGCGCTTGAATTAGGGGCGCAATTATTTGCCGAACATGGCCTGACGGATTGGAAGCTGGTTCTAGACCATGCAAGGCGGCGTGCGGGGCAATGTGACTATCGCGCCAAGACGATCTCGCTATCGCGCCATTATGTGCGCTATGCTGAGGAAAGCCACATTCGTGATACGATATTGCATGAAATTGCCCATGCGCTTGTGGGGCCGCGCCATGGTCATGACGCGGTTTGGCGCCAGCAAGCCAGAGCCATCGGTTGTACCGCCACTAGGTGCCATACGCTTGAATTTAGCGCCGCTAGGTGGCTTATGACTTGTCCGGATAATTGTTTTGAAGTGCCGCGTCATCGCCGCAAAGCCAATATGGTGTGCGCCAAATGTAAAAAGCCTGTTATCTACCGGGATAATCATGATGTTTGACCTATCAGAAGAGCGGCTATCGGCGTTACATTCCGCGCTTGCCCATTTGTCAGGGCCAGATGAGACACATATCAGTCTGCCTTTTTACTCAGCTGAGGAAATAGCAGAGATGGTGGCAAGCACAGCTGATCTGTCATTTAGGGCGGCAACAGCGGTTGTGGGAAATGATGTGCATCAAGATATGGAAGTCTGCTTTCCGGCACCTCGTATTGGCGCGTTTGATGCCTGCGCCAGCCTATTGGAAGAGGGGGTAAATTCATGGTGCGAACGTCCAGAATTTATTCAATCCCCCGTACATCTCAATGATTTTGCTGTGCAAAGATATGCACAAGGCTCAAAAGGCATAGGCATTCATAAGGATGGTTTGCGCTATAAATATCTGGTTTTCATCATCACCCTCAAGGGCCAATCAAGGCTGTTTGCGACCGATAAACGAGATGGTGGTCAGCGCTTCGCCATTGATGATAGGCCCGGGCGTCTTGTGATGATAAAGGCACCTGAATTTGGCGATTTTGATGCCAGCAAGCGTCTGTTGCATGGGGTGGATAATATCCAATCAGGCAGGCTATCTATTGGGTTCCGTCATGAGGTTAATCCGTCTGTGTGATCTTCAATTTTTGCTTTTGTCCTTGTCAGCAAAGATGAACGGTGTCATCGTATAATGTACCACTAATGAAGGCGTAGAATGCTGCGCCGTCACGGAGCAGCATTCAGCCTGTTAACTCTAACAGGGAGAGCTCCATGAAAATTAACGTTTCAGGTAAAAATATGGATACAGGCATGTCATTCCAAGATCATGCTGAAGAGGCCTTATCACATGTTGTTGATAAGTACTTTGATAATGCCATTAGTGCCTCTGTCACCTTAGAAAAGGCTGATGAAGGATTTACCGTGAGAACAAGAGTGAATTTGACCAGACGAATGGAACTCGAATCAACGGGGCAGGCACGTGATGCACATGCCGCGCTTGATGCTGCGATTGAACATGCCGAAAAACGCTTAAGGCGCCATAAACGTCGCTTGAAAAATCACCGGCAATCCGCTCAGGCAGATGAGGTGGGCGATATCATTAACGCGCCGCTATCCATCATGCCATCTTATGATAATGATTATCTTGCAGGCCAAGACACAGATAATGATAATGAAGAGGTGGCTTTGCCGGTTATCGCAGAGCTGTCTTATGAAGTTGAATTATTGAGTGTTGAGCAAGCGGTGATGCGCTTGGAATTGTCGAACCAAACATGTTTGATGTTCCGCAACGCCGCGCATGAAGGGCTGAATATGGTGTATCGCCGTGATGATAAAACCATCGGCTGGGTTGACCCGAGAGGCACCAGAAACACAGCTAGTCTCTAACCATCACTTAGTCGCAATAACCTCCCACCCAAAAAGTGAGAAGAAAACTGCCAGAGGCGTCATGTCTCTGGCTTTTTTTATTGCCTTGCGACCATTATTTTTACCGATATAAAGCTAAAAATGACGGTCAGCGAAAAGCATCAGAAATGCGCATTATAATGATTGTCAAAGAGACGTGAATCAGTCAATTTGACGGTGGGTTTATTGCCTGTTTATTCTAGGTGGTGCGATAGGGGAGTTGAGCATGGGTGAAGCGCAAAACCGACGTGGGGCTAGGCGGCGTAATGCCAGTCAAGCATCCGCGAGATCACAGCTTGCTGACCAATTAGACTGGCAAGTGCCAAGCTATATAAATGCGCCTATTGAGCCCCTATCGGCGGACCAGGTCGAAGCTATCCATGATATGTCTTTGCGCGTTCTTGAAGAGATCGGGATATTATTTCTCAATGACACGGCGCTCACAATCCTTGAAGAGGCAGGGTGCGATGTTGACTGGTCGACCAAGAATGTGCGGTTTGACAGGGGGCTTGTGACAGAGCAAATCAAAAAAGCGCCAAGTCAATTTACCCTAACGCCGCGTAATAAAGACCGCCAAATCACATGGGGCGGCAATAATTTTACCTTTGGCCCTGTCGCATCTGCGCCGAATGTTATGGATTTGGATGGGGGGCGCCGTATTGGCGACCGTGAGACCTTTCAGAATTTCTTGAAACTCTCGCAAAGTTATAATTGCATGCATTATATCTCAGGCTATCCGGTTGAGCCGGTTGATATGCATGCGTCTGTCAGGCATTTGCATTGCCTCTACGATATGCTCACCCTCACAGATAAGGTTGTTCATGCCTATTCGCTTGGCTCGGAGCGGATTGAAGATGCGATGGAATTATGCCGTATGGCCGCCGGGCTAAGCGATGATGAATTTGAATCATCTGTGCATATGTTTACCAATATTAATTCATCCTCACCCTTAAAGCATGATTGGCCGATGCTAGATGGGGCGATGCGTGCGGCGAAACGAGGGCAGGCGGTGATTATCACGCCTTTCACCTTGGCAGGCGCGATGGCACCTGTGACTTTGGCAGGCGCGGTAACACAGCAAAATGCCGAAGCGCTTGCCGCGATAACATTGCTTCAGCTGGTGCGACCTGGCACGCCTGTGGTCTATGGGGCATTTACCTCAAATGTTGATATGAAATCAGGCGCGCCAGCCTTTGGGACGCCTGAATATGTCAAGGCGATGCAAATGTCAGGGCAGATGGCGCGTTTTTATAATATCCCGTGGCGCGGCTCTAATGCTAATGCCACCAATGCCCCTGATGCGCAGGCGGTATGGGAGACAGCCTTTTCCCTGCAAGGCGCTATTCAAGGCGGTGCAAATGTCGTCTTTCATGCGGCAGGCTGGCTTGAAGGGGGGCTTTCTGCGTCATTTGAGAAATTCATCATTGATTGTGAAATGCTACAGCAAGTTATCTATGCGCAAAAACCAATCCCGTTTGATACAGATGATTTGGCGCTAGAGGCGATGCGCGAGGTTGGCCCACATGGCCATTTCTTTGGCGCAGATCATACGCAAAGTCGTTACAAGACAGCCTTTTATAACCCGCTATTATCAGATTGGCGCAATTTTGAGAGCTGGGAAGAGGCCGGCGGTATTTGGACGCATGAGCGCGCCAATGCGCATTATAAGAAAATATTGCAAGAATATGAGCCGCCAGCGATTGACGCTGCGATTGATGAAGAGATGCAAGCCTTCATAGCCAAAAGAGTCGCTGAAGGCGGCGCACCAACAGATTTCTAATTAGAGATAAGAAAGAAGAGTAGAGATGAAAGATCAGGCACGAGTAGTCGTTATAGGCGGGGGCGTTGTCGGCGCGTCTATTTTGTATCACCTGACCAAATTGGGCTGGGATGATGTGATGCTAATAGAGCGTTCTGACCTAACATCAGGCTCTACATGGCACGCGGCAGGCGGGATGCATACGATTAATGGTGACCCCAACGTCGCTAAATTACAGCAATATACGATTGAGCTTTATAAGGAAATTGAAGAAGCGTCAGGGCAAGATATCGGCCTTCACATGACAGGTGGCATCATGCTTGCGGCGACCAATGAGCGCTTTGATTGGCTGAAAGGGATCGCGGCCAAAGGGCGTTATTTGGGGATGAATGATATTGAGCTTATCTCGCCGTCAGAAGCGGCAAAATTAATGCCATTGATTGACCAAGATCAATTTGTTGGCGCGCTTTATGACCCGATTGAAGGCCATGTTGACCCTTATGGTGTTACCCACGCCTATGCCAAGGCGGCCAAGAAAAATGGTGCCACGATTGCGCTTCACACAAAGGTTGAAGACCTAACACAGCAGGTTGATGGTACATGGCATGTTCACACCGAAAAAGGCATTGTGAAGGCCGAACATGTGGTGAATGCCGCCGGTCTATGGGCAAGAGAGCTTGGGCGCATGGTGGGGCTTGAATTGCCCGTTTTGGCGATGGAGCATATGTATCTTTTGACCGATGATATGCCAGAGGTGGCAGAAATTAATAAGGTCACAGGGAAAGAAGTTTTACATGCGGTTGATTTCGATGGTGAGATTTATTTGCGTCAGGAACGTGGCGGCATGTTAATGGGCACCTATGAGAAAGCGTGCAAGCCTTGGTCTGAAACCACGACGCCTTGGGATTTTGGCCATGAGTTGCTAGAGCCTGATTTGGAGCGTATTGCCCCTTCATTAGAGGTTGGTTTTGAGCATTTCCCCGCCTTCCAAAATGCGGGTATTCGCCAAATTATCAACGGGCCTTTCACGTTTGCGCCTGATGGCAATCCGCTTGTAGGGCCGGTGCGTGGCCTGACCAATTATTGGTCAGCCTGCGCGGTGATGGCAGGCTTTAGCCAAGGCGGCGGCGTCGGTCTCTCATTGGCGAATTGGATTGTTCATGGCGATCCAGGCTTTGATGTTTGGGCAATGGATGTCTCTCGTTTTGGGGATTTTGCCAATTCTGCCTATACAAATGCGCGTGTTAGAGAGAATTATTCGCGCCGCTTCTCAATTCGTTTCCCGAATGAGGAGCTAGAAGCCGCGCGGCCGTTGCTCACAACGCCTATCTATCATGAATTAAAAGGACGAGGTGCGCAATTTGGCGCGTCATTTGGCCTTGAAACAGCGCTTTGGTTTGCCCCTGAGGGCGTAACGGATAGCTTTAGCTGGCGACGTTCAACAGATTTCGATTATGTTGGTGCTGAGGCAAAGGCGGTGCGTGAGAGTGTGGGGCTGTCAGAGATTTCAAATTTTGCAAAATACCTTATTACAGGTGATGATGCGGCCACCTACCTTGACCGCCTGTTGGCATGCGAGATACCGCCTGTGGGCCGTATGACTTTGGCACCAATGCTCAAAGAAGATGGCAAGGTGATTGGTGATTTCTCACTCGCGTGCCTTGATGATGACAGCTTCTTGATTGTCGGCTCTGGCATTGCCGAAGAATATCATATGAGATGGTTTGAAGATCAAATCGGCGCCACCGAAGATGTTGATGTTGAGGCGCTTGGTCTGTCATTGACGGGCCTTACCATTGCCGGGCCAAAGGCACGTGATGTGCTAGCCAAAATCACCGCCGAGGATGTCAGCCATGACGCGTTTAAATTCATGGCCGTGCGTGAGATGGATCTTGGCATGGTGCCGGCGATTGTCGGGCGTGTTAGCTATACAGGCGATTTAGGCTATGAGATTTGGGTGCGCCCCGAATACCAGCTGGCCCTATTTACCGCGCTTATGGCGGCAGGGGAGGCATATGATATCCGTCTATTTGGCGGTCGTGCCCTCAATGCCTTGCGTTTAGAGAAGAATTTCGGCTCATGGGGCCGTGAATTCCGTCCTGTCTACACGCCATCTGAATGTGGTCTAGACCGGTTTGTGGCCTATGATAAGCAAGCAGAGTTCATCGGCAAATCAGCCGCCCAAGACGCACGCGGCAAGGAGGCACATATCTTGCGGTCATTCATCGTTTCTGCAAGCAATGCTGATGTGATTGGTGATGAGCCGATTAGCTATCAGGGGGAAGTTGTCGGCTGGGTGACTTCTGGCGGTTTTGCGCATGCTTCAAACGTATCTGTTGCCCAAGGCTATGTGCGCGCTGATCTGGCTGATAAGGAAGATGGCTGGTCAATCGAATTACTGGCCGAACATCTTGAGGCTAAATTGCAAGCACAGCCTTTATTTGATGCCAATTACAGCCGCATGAGAAGCTAGCTTAATTAGAGCGCGCCTTTCATGGCAAGGGCGCGCTCAAACAACGCGTCATCTACATTCCCACCAGAGGCAATGACGATTATATCTTTGCCGGCGATATCGTTACTGGCAATATCTTTGCCGGAAAGTTCTGGTTGACCATGCAGAGATAAAGCCGCCGCAAGGGCCACCGCACCGCCGGGCTCAACCACCAATTTCAAATGGCGCCACGCGGTTTGCATGGCCAATAGGCACGCCTCATCAGAAACGCTAGCCCCGCCGGCCAAATGCTGCCTCATAATCGGAAACGTTATCTCGCCGGGGGCGGGGGTCACGATGGCATCACAGATAGAGCGCAGGTTCGGATCATTCGTGCAAATCTCGCCCGCCTCAAGAGAGCGCGCAATATCGTCAAACCCATCAGGTTCGGCTGAATAGATGGCCAAATCGGGGTGCGTTTCATGCAACGCCACGGCTAGCCCTGAAACAAGACCGCCGCCACCCGCACAGCAATAAACACGCTCCGGCATTATATTTTGTTCTTTGATTTGGTCAGCAATTTCAATGCCAATTGTGCCTTGGCCGCAAATAACCGCTTCATCATCATAGGGCTTTACCAAGATAGCATTGCGCTCTTTTTTCAGCCTGTCCCCTAAGTCTTCGCGGCTTTCAGTATAACGATTATATAAGATGACCTCCGCCCCATACGAGCGTGTGGCTTCTATTTTGGCCTTTGGCGCGTCCTCTGGCATGATGATGGTCGCATGACGCCCTGTCAGGCGAGAGACAAGGGCGATGGCCTGTGCGTGATTGCCACTAGAAAAAGCTATGATGTTCTTTTCGGTTTCTGGCAGTGATAAAAGCGCATTACAAGCGCCTCTGAATTTGAATGCGCCAATGCGTTGCAAAGGCTCAGCCTTAACAAACAGCCGAAACCCCAAATGGTCATTAAGCCTATCTGATGTCAGAAGAGGCGTCTTCACCACAAGATGATTAATGCGCTCATAAGCTTGTCTGATTGCCTGATAAGTTACCATGAAAGCCTCTCTGTTCAGCCGCCGATAAATTGGTGCGGATAATGTGTGTTGATACTCTAAACTGACATGATAAAAAGGCAATACTAGGGCAGGGAAAAGCCAATCAGGCCTTGTTTTGTCGCCCGTTTGGTCTTATTTTGAAGCCAGATAATTTTTACCATGGGTGATATCATGTCTTCTTTGTATAAAAACGTAGCCTTTTCAGGAGCTTACACTGCGCTTATCACACCTTTCAAAGATGGCAAGGTGGATCAGGATGCGTTTGTAAAGCTTGTTGAATGGCAAATTGAACAAGGTATTCATGGTCTCGTTCCCGTTGGCACGACAGGTGAATCTCCGACTTTAAGCCATGAAGAGCATGATATGGTCATTGAGCTATGCGTGAAGACAGTGGCAGGGCGCGTGCCTGTGATTGCTGGTGCCGGTTCAAACAGCACAAGAGAAGCAGTGCGCCTTGCCAAAAATGCCGAAGCGGTTGGGGCAGATGGGGTGCTGATTGTATCGCCTTATTATAACAAGCCGACACAAGATGGTCTTTTGGCGCATTTCACAGCTGTAGCTGAGGCTGTGTCTGTGCCTGTTATCGTCTATGATATTCCGGGCCGTTCGATTGTGTCTGTGAATGATGATACGATGGCTAAATTGGCAAAAGTTGATAATATAGCTGGTGTCAAAGATGCGACAGGTGATGCGGCACGCCCGACGCGCTTGTTAAATGGGCTTGGCGATGATTTTGCGCAATTAAGCGGGGAAGATGCCACAGCCTTGCCATATCTTGCGGCTGGCGGTCATGGTTGCATTTCCGTTGTCTCAAACATCGCGCCGGCACTTTGTGCGCAGATGCATGAGGCTTTTGCCAAGGGTGATATCGCAAAGGCGCAAGAAATTAACCGCCAAATTATGCCGCTGCATGATGGTATGTTCACAGAAGCAAGTCCTGGCCCTGTCAAATATGCGGCCAAATTGCTTGGTATTTGTGAGCCAGATACAAGATTACCACTTGTCGAAATCTCATCAGCCTCTAAGGCTGTTGTGGAACAAGCACTAGCTGAGTCAAAATTACGCTAGGCTGAGGGGTAGCCTCTAGCCAGGCGCCTTCACAGAAAGACAAACCTATGTCGAAAGATAAAATTATATCAGGTCGCATCGCCGAAAATAGGCGGGCGCGCTTTGATTATGATATTGAAGAGACAATCGAAGCTGGCATTGTCTTGACGGGCAGTGAGGTGAAGTCTCTGCGCACTGGCAGAGGCACGTCTATTGTTGAGAGCTATGCGGGTGAAGAGAAGGGGCAGTTGGCGCTTATTAACGCGAATATCCCTGTCTATCTGCAAGCAAGAGATAATCATGAGCCAAAGCGTATTCGCCGCTTGCTTGTTTCTGCGAGGGAAAAGAATAAGCTTTTGGGGAATATGCGCCGTGATGGGATGACATTGGTGCCGCTCGCGCTTTATTTCAATGATCGTGGTCTTGTAAAGCTGTCTCTTGGCATTGCCAAAGGCCGCAAAAAACATGACAAGCGAGAAGCCGTCAAGCAACGCGATTGGAACAGGCAAAAGCAAAGATTGCTGGGTTAAGAGCGCTTCTTATTGAGAGGCTTGCGATCTCATATATGAGATAATTTCATCAAACATCTCAACGGTCAGCCTGTTAGTATTCACATTATAGCGCGAGCAGTGATAGCTATCGATAAGCGTCAGGTTCTGGCCGATATCATGCTTATTGAAATGGCCAAAAGGGAAGTCAGTTTGGCGCAAATCAAAGGTTTTGATAAGCGCTTTATGTGCGATACCGCCAAGCGCCAAAATCATTTTCAAATGCTTCATGCGTTTTATTTCTGGGATTAAAAACGCATCACGGCAGGTGTTAATTTCATCACCTGTCGGCTTGTTTTGCGGTGGCACACATTTCACCGCATTGGTAATCCGCACATTATGCAATTTCAGGCTGTCATCGGCTTTTTTGCCAAATTCACCTGTGGAAAAGCCATGTTTTGCGAGTGCCTGATAGAGCGTGTCGCCGGCAAAATCACCTGTGAAAGGGCGCCCTGTCGCATTGGCACCGCGTAAGCCAGGTGCTAGGCCGACAATCAAAATCTCTGCGTCAATACTGCCGAAAGATGGCACAGCCCCATTATACCAATCAGGGTATTTTTCCTTGTGAGAGGTAATAAATTTATGCAGGCGAGGGCATTTCTTACACCCAATCGGTGCGACAAAATCAAGATCAAGATCTGTTAAATCTGGGCGCGGCATAGCGGATCCTACCCTCTTGTGATGAGGGGTGCGATATCTTGCAATTCGATGAAATGATCAGCCTTACGACGCAAAGCATCAGCGACCATGACAGGTGATGTGTTCGTCGATGAGACGACGGTGACTTTCACACCTAAATCTTGGACTTCTTGTAACAAGCGGCAAAAATCGCCATCACCTGAGAACAAAAACGCATGGTCGATATGAGGCGCTAATTTTAGCATATCTAGCGCCAATTCCATATCCATATTGCCCTTAATGCGCTTTTTACCTGTGGCAGGGTCAATGAATTCGCGTGTTTGCTTCGAGACCACCTGAAAGCCATTATAATCGAGGAAATCAATCAGCTTGCGAATGGGAGATGGCTCATTAGCATCTGGCAGGGCTGTGTAATAATAGGCGCGCACCATATCGCCCTTGCTGGCAAATTCGGCTAGCATCGCTGAATAATCAATATCCAAATCAAGCAATTTTGTGGTGGCAAAGAAGTTTGAACCATCGATAAATAAAGCGGTTCTTTGTGGAAAAGACATCGGTAATCCTTTAAATAATAAAATGTGTAAAAAAGACTTTTTGGTAATGCCTAAAACTATAGATGTAAAAAATTCTGTCTGTAAAGCGCGGATTGAGGAGCGTCCATTATGAATACTGCTTTTGTTGCTATTGGAGGCAATTTGATTCCAGATGGCTATGAGACGCTAGAGGCTGTGATGGCTGATGCCAGAGAGGCGCTCGGCCAAGAGGCGTTGATAATCGAAAAATGCAGCCAGTGGTTCGAGACAGCCCCGGTGCCTATCTCTGATCAGCCATGGTTTTTGAATGCGGTTATGCAGGTGAAAACAAACCTGTCTGAAACCGACCTATTGGCAAGATTGCATTATATCGAGGCGAATTTCGGGCGTGTCCGCAATATCCGCAATGAGGCGCGTATTCTTGACCTTGATCTGATTGATTATCAGGGGCTTGTCAGAGATGATGAGGCCATCATTTTACCGCATCCGCGCATGCATCTCAGGGCCTTTGTGTTATTGCCAATCCAAGATATTGACCCTGATTGGGTTCACCCTGTGTTAAATAAAGATGTTTCAACCCTGATAGATGAAATGCCAGAAGGGCAAGATATTCGGCCAAAAGCCTAAAAAAGCTTGCTTTTTTGTGGGGAAATCTGTAATGAACATCGTCTAGCTAGCGTCTTATCACGAAGGAGCATGAGAAATGGCACGCGTAACCGTTGAAGATTGTATCGAAAAAATCCCAAATCGTTTTGATTTGGTGCTGACAGCTGCCCAGCGCGCGCGTTCAATTCAAAAGGGCGAATTGCTGACGATTGACCGTGATAATGACAAAAACCCAGTGGTTGCCCTGCGTGAGATTGCTGATGAGACAATTGAGCCAGAGCGTATGCGCGACGGTATTATCAAGAACATGCAGCGTTTGAACCAGAATGAAGAGCATGAGCGTTCATCTGATGAAGCGGCTGAAATGGCGAAAATCGACCTTGATGAAATGGTTGGCGCCGCATCAGACGAAGCCTATGGCGATGCTGGTATGCAGGTTGGCTCATTGGAAGATGCCCCATCTGAAGAAGTTTCAGGCTTTGAAGATGTTGACCTTGTCACACTTGAGGGTGATGATTAAACCTGAAATGATTTCAGGAATTTTGTTTAGCTAAATGCAAAATGCGTTTGAAGACCTTGTAAGCCGCATAAGAGCGTATCACCCGTCAGTGGATGAAGCGCGTCTTCTTGCGGCTTTTGAGCTTGGTGAAAAGGCGCATGAAGGCCAAACGAGAGCCTCAGGAGAGGCCTATTTCACGCATCCGATATCAGTCGCAACAATCTTGGCTGATATGCATATGGATATGGATACGATTATCACAGCCCTGCTGCATGATACGGTCGAAGATTGTGATGTCACCCTTGATCAATTAGATACTTTGTTTGGCGCAGAGGTTGCAGGCCTTGTAGATGGAGTCACAAAATTAACGCGTATTGAGCTTCAGTCGGAAGGCACCAAACAGGCTGAAAATCTGCGTAAGCTTGTTGTGGCGATGAGTAAAGATATCCGCGTTCTTATCGTCAAATTGGCTGATAGAACGCATAATATGCAAACAATTGATTCCTTTGCGCGTGAAGATAAAAAAGTGCGCATCGCGACTGAAACCAGAGATATTTACGGGCCGCTAGCAGAGCGTATTGGCCTCACACATATCCAGCGTGAGCTTGAAGATAGAGCCTTTGCCGTATTAGAGCCTGAACAGCGTCAAACCATTATGAACCGTCTTGATTTTCTGGCGGCTTCTACTGAAAATGTGATTTCGCGTATTTGTCAGGAAATCCAGAATAATATCGTTAAAAATGGGATTGAGTGTCAGGTGTTTGGTCGCCGCAAAACGCCTTATTCTATCTGGCGCAAAATGCAGACCAAGAACATGCTGATGGAGCATTTGGCAGATGTTATGGGCTTTCGCCTGATTGTGCCAAGCATTGCCGAATGCTATGCCGCTCTTGGTGTGCTTCATGCCTCTTATCCGATGGTGATGGGGCGGTTTAAAGATTATATCTCAACGCCAAAGCGTAACGGCTATAAATCTATTCATACGGCTGTTATTGGGCCGATGAACCGTAAGATTGAAATCCAAATCAGAACCGCTGATATGCATGATACGGCCGAGCGCGGGGTTGCCGCCCATTGGTCTTATAAGGCCAAGGGGGTTGATAAGCCGGCACCCGATTATGCATGGCTACAAGATTTGATGTCGCTGATTGAGCTTGATACCGCCGCCTCTGATTTTGTCGAGCATACAAAGCTTGAAATGTATGCCGACCAAGTGTTTTGCTTTAGCCCAAGGGGTGATTTGATTGCCTTGCCAAAAGGCGCTACAGCGGTTGATTTTGCCTATGCGGTGCACTCTAAAATTGGCGATCATTGCACAGGTGTGGTGATTAATCAAAAGGCCCGCCAATTGGCCACACAGCTTGAAAATGGTGATCAGGTTGAGATCATCACCGATGAGGATGCAAAACCAAAACCTGAATGGGAAAGTTTTGTTCAAACAGGGCGCGCGAAATCGGCGATTAAGCGCTTTAAAAGACAGACTGAATTCATCGAATTTAGCCGCGTTGGCAGGGCCTTGCTTGACCGTGAGTTTCGCTATCATGAAAAAGAGCTAGATGATGCGCTTATTGCGGATAATTTGACGGTCCTAGGCGCGGGGCGCCTGGAAGATATCTATGCAGATATTGGTGAGGGCACGCGCACGGTAAAAGACGTCTTTTTTAGGGTTCACCCCGAAATTGAACGTGACGTCGGGTCTGAAAAAACTGAGGCCAAGCCATCTGCCAATATTGCTGCGAGCTTTGATATCGCAGAGGCTGTGGATGGTATGGCGGTGCATGTGGCAAAATGCTGTTATCCGCTACCGGGCGAAGATGTGGTTGGTATTGTGACCACAGGCAAGGGTATCACGGTTCATGGGCGTGGTTGCGATACGTTGCGCAAATTTGTTGAAGTGCCTGAATTATGGCTAGATGTGCAGTGGAACAGGCGTGAAGTGCGCAACCAAATTGTTAAGATTAAAGCGACACTTATTCATGAACCAGGCGCGCTTGCGGCGCTTTGTGCGGGCATTGGCCAGTTAGATGCGAATATTACCAACATCCAAAGCCTGACAAGAGATAATAATTTCTTTACCTTTTTGGTTGATATTGAGGTCGAAAACCTCAGCCACTTGCAATCTATTCTTGCGGTACTAGGTTCCAATAAATATGTTGAATCCGTCTCCCGTTACACCTTCTAAGGCCAAGCTTTATGTTCCGTAGTCGCAATAGTCGATACAGTCAAAAAATAAGAAATATTTTATGGCCTAAAAAGGGATTTCAGCGCTCTTTTTACTATTTGCGTGAGCGTGTAACGCGCATGTCAGCCTCAACACATGCGCTCTCTTTGGGGGTTGCGTGCGGTGCGGCGGCATCAATGACGCCGTTTATTGGCCTGCACTTCATCATAGCCGCCGTGATAGCCTATCTTGTGCGGGGCAATTTATTTGCATCTGCGATTGGCACAATCATGGGCAATCCGTGGAGTTTTCCGCTTATTTGGGCCGCTGATAATTATGTCGGCGGGCTAGTGGTATCTCAATTTGGCCTAGAAGAACGCCTTGCGCATATAAGCGCGACGGTTGGCCCTGATATGCCGATGGCTTTTTTCTATAAGATTACCCTAGGCGGGGTTGTATTAGCGATTGTGACATTCCCGCTTTATTATGGTCTGTCCTATTGGGGGCTTTCAAGCTGGCGGGCGCATAGGGCGCGTAAAAAGCTGGCAAAATTGGAGGCAAGACGCGCGCGCCAAGAGCCTGTTGCGCCTGAATTGCAAGCTGTAGGCCAGCCATCTTTAGCAGGTGCGCCCTCAGAGGTGGTCAAAAACCCTGAATAGGCGTATGATCAAAACGCAAAAATATCTTGAAAAAGGTTTGGTGAATTATGAGCCCTAAATCTCTTCCCTTGCGCCTTGGCGTCAATATCGATCATGTCGCAACACTTCGAAACGCGCGTGGTGGCATTCACCCAGATCCAGTTTCGGCCGCCTTGCTTGCACAACGTGCGGGGGCAGATGGTATTACTATCCATTTGCGCGAAGATAGACGCCATATCAAAGACCATGATGCGATTTCGATTAAGGAAGCGATTGATATTCCTTTGAATTTTGAGATGGCCGCAACGCTTGAAATGGTTGATTTTGCTCTGTCGCTATTACCAAATGCCTGTTGTATCGTGCCTGAAAAGCGCGAGGAAGTGACGACAGAAGGTGGTTTGGCTGTTGCGGGCCATGAAGACAGGCTCGCCCCGCTTTTTACCGCCATTAAAACAGCTGGTATCCGTCTGTCACTATTCATCGAAGCAAGCGAGCATGAGATCAGAGCGGCGGCCGCCCTTGGGGCAGATATAATAGAGCTTCATACCGGCACCTATTGTGATGCGCCAGATGAGGCGACACGCGCATCAGAATTAGCGCGCATTGCCAAAGGGGCCGCGCTTGCCCATAGCCTTGGGCTTGAGGTGCATGCAGGTCATGGTCTTGATTTTGAGACAGTCAGCGATGTTGCGGCTATTCCTGAAATGCAGGAATTGAATATCGGGCATTTCTTGATGGGGGCCGCTCTATTTACCGGCCTTGAAGAAGCCATTGGGACAATGCATGCCAAAATGGCGGCGGCGCGGGCCAAAATGGCGGCGGCGCGCTAGGCCCAAGGAGTGGTGTTTGATGATTTTGGGGCTTGGTAATGATGTCTGCAATAGCGATCGTATTGCAAAAGCCTATGAGCGCCATGGTGCGCGCTTTTGCGCCAAAATCCTAACGCCAGCAGAACAAGATGAAATGCAGGGCAGGGGACAAAAAACGGCCTATCTTGCCAAACGCTTTGCGGCGAAAGAAGCTATTTATAAGGCGATTGCGGCCCATATTAGCCCGCCACCATCTTGGCATGATGCCGAGGTCTTGAATGATGCGGCTGGCAAGCCTATAGTGACGCTGTCAAAACGTTGTCAGAAGGCGCTTGATGAGACAGCGGGCGCGTCGGTTATATTGCACCTAACATTATCTGATGATACGCCTTTTGCATTTGCTGTCTGTATTGCAAGCACAATTGAGACGAACGACTAGTATTTTATTGATAGAAAGTATCATTGGGAATGGCGAAGCAAAAACAAAAAGAAACATGGCGTGATACCTTTAAAACCATTGGTATAGCCGTTCTGATCGCGCTTAGTTTCAGGTCGTTCTTGTTTGAACCTTTTAATATCCCCTCAGGGTCTATGATCCCGACCTTATTGGTGGGTGATTATCTGTTTGTGTCTAAATATTCTTACGGCTACTCACGCTATTCTTTCCCGCTTGGCGCTATTCCCTTTGAGGGGCGCATTATGGGCGATGAGCCTGCGCGCGGTGATGTGGTTGTCTTCCGCCCTCCTTCAAAGCCGTCGGTGAATTTTATTAAGCGTATTGTAGGTCTGCCAGGTGATAAGATCCAGCTAAAGGCAGGTCAGCTCTATATTAATGATAAGGTGTTGCCGCGCCGTATGGTTGGCACAAAGACAGCGACTATCGGCTATCGAGACGTTAAGATAACCTCTTATGAAGAGGTGATGGATAATGGTAAAAGCTATGTTATTCAAGAGCTTAGCGATAGTGACAGAATGGATAATACAGGTGTTTATCAGGTGCCGGCAGGTCATTATTTCATGATGGGCGATAATCGCGACCAGTCAAATGATAGCCGCTTTCTTGATATTGGGACGATCCCTTATGAGAATTTGATCGGCCGCGCAGAATTTTTGTTCTTTAGTGTCGATCAATCAGCACGTCTTTGGGAAATTTGGAAATGGCCATTTGCGATAAGGTTTAACCGTATCGCCGATGGCATTGAATAAAAGATGCCAAAAGATAAAGCAGACGATAAAAAAGCCGCACAGCCCTTGATGCCAGCCTATGCAACAGCGCTTCAAGAGGTCATTGGTTATGAGTTTAAAGACATTACTTTGTTGCGTGATGCCTTAACGCATAAAAGCGCGCCAAACGCGTCTGTGGGACATTATGAGCGTCTTGAATTCTTAGGTGATAGGGTGCTTGGTCTTGAGATCTCATACGCGCTTTTTAATCATTTCAAGGATGAAGATCAGGGCTATTTGACAAAGCGATTTCATGCGCTTGTGCAACAAAACGCCCTGGCTGGCATTGCCAAGACGCTCGATTTATCATCCTATATTATCACCGATGTGACCGGCCAAGCGGCGCGTCAAGACAAGGTGATGTCAGATGTGGTAGAAGCGCTGATTGCGGCGATATTCATCGATGGTGGCAAAGATGCGGCAAGCCAATTTATCTTTCGCCATCTAGATATCACAAAGACCACCTCTGATGATGGTGAGGCCAACCCAAAGTCGGCCTTGCAGGAATGGGCGATGGCACGCAAATATCCTTTGCCAACCTATGGGCTGATAGAGGTAAGCGGGCCAGATCATGCGCCCTCTTTTACCATCGAAGCGCGCCTGACGGATGAATATAAATTGCACGCAACGGGCACATCAAAAAAAGACGCTGAACAACAAGCAGCGCGTGAATTATTACGGTTGTTAAAACAGAAAGAATCTTCATGAGCGAACAAACAAAAGCAGGCTTTGTTGCCTTATTAGGCGCCCCAAATGCCGGCAAATCTACGTTGATGAATGCGGTGGTTGGCCAAAAAATCTCAATCGTGACGCCAAAGGTTCAAACCACAAGAAGCCGTGTGCGCGGTATTGTGATGCATGAAAATAGTCAGATTATTTTTGTTGATACGCCCGGCATTTTTAAGCCAAAGAGACGCCTTGATAGAGCGATGGTCAGCGCCGCATGGCAGGGGGCTGATGATGCGGACACTTTGTTATTGCTCCATGATTGCGCGCGCAAAAAGATTGATGATGACACGCTTGCGATTATCAATTCCCTCAAAGAATTGGGCCGGCCTGTGTCGCTTATCTTGAATAAGATTGATTTGGTGACGCCTCAACAGCTTTTGCTACGAACCAAAGAGCTGTCTGAGATGATGGATTTCGACAAGGTCTTTATGGTCTCAGCCGAAAAGGAAAAGGGGCTTGATGATCTGATATCGCACCTAGCCGATATCATGATGCCAGGGCCGTTTTTATTTGACCCTGATGATCTCTCAGATTTGCCGATGCGCCTGATGGCGGCAGAGGTAATGCGTGAAAAATTATTCCTCAATCTGCACCAAGAATTGCCTTACCAGTTAACGGTTGAAACCGAACATTGGCTCGACAGGGACGATGGGTCTGTTGAGATTAGGTTGACTATCTTCGTGCAAAGAGAAGGCCATCGCGGGATTGTACTTGGCAAGGGCGGGCAGACGCTCAAGCGTATTGGTTCTATGGCGCGCCAAGAATTGCAAGATGTCTTTGACCGCAAAGTCCACCTGTTAAGCCATGTGAAATATCGCAAAGATTGGATGGACGATAAGGCGCGCTATCAAGATTGGGACCTCGATTATAATGCCTAGCTGGTCAGATGAAGGCTTTGTGATCCAAGCGCGTATTCACGGCGAATCCAACGCTGTTTTAGGCGTCTTCACAAAGCATCATGGCCGCCATATGGGCCTGTTGCATGGCGGCGGGTCGAAGTCCAAGAAATCATTGGTAGAGCTTGGTAATTATGTTGCCGCAGAATGGCAGGCACGCCTTGATGAGCAACTTGGCACCTACCAGCTGGAATTGCAAAAAAGCTATAGCGCCTCTTTATTGGATGACCCGATAAAGCTATCTGCGCTGACATCATTATGCGCCCTATTGGAACAAGCCTTGCCAGAGCGAGAGCCGCAAGAAGCTATCTATAATGCGACGGCCGCATTATTTGAGATTCTCTATTTATCTGATGAGTTATCTCAATGGTTGCCGCTTTATCTGCAATGGGAAATGGGGATGCTTGAGGCGCTTGGCTTTGGTCTTGATCTCTCAAAATGCGCTGTCAGCGGTGCGCAATGCGCGCTTGATTATGTTAGCCCGCGCACAGGCCATGGTGTGCAGGCCGCGCATGCAGGGCCCTATAAGGAGCGCCTATTGCCTCTGCCAGCCTGTCTTGGCGGCGCGGCTATGCTTGATAATGAGCTTGAGGCAGGGCTTCACTTAACAGGCCATTTCCTGCAAAAACATATTTTCGCGCTTATCCATAAAGACCTGCCGCAATCGCGTATAAGGCTGGCATATTTGATTACCAGCCGTTATAAGACTCACAGTGACTAACGCCGACATAAATAAGGGCAAATCTGATGGCAAATGATGATATTTTAGAGCCTGACCAGCAAATCATTAAGGCTGATTTTTCATCGGCCCTCTCAGAACGGTATCTTGCCTATGCGCTGTCTACGATTACCTCGCGCTCTCTGCCAGATGTGCGTGACGGCCTAAAGCCTGTCCATAGACGCCTGCTATTTGCGATGCGCCAGCTTAAGCTGGACCCTGACCAAGGCTTTAAGAAGTCTGCGCGTGTGGTTGGTGATGTGATGGGTAAATTCCACCCGCACGGCGATGCCGCTATTTATGATGCGATGGTCCGCCTCGCACAAGAATTTGCCATGCGTTATATGCTGGTCGATGGGCAAGGGAATTTCGGTAATATTGATGGCGATAATGCCGCCGCGATGCGTTACACCGAAGCGCGCATGACGCAAGTCTCACGCCTTTTGCTAGATGGCATTGATGAAGATGCCATCGATTTTCGCCCGACCTATGATGGTGAGAGTGAAGAGCCTGTCTTATTGCCTGCAGGATTTCCAAATTTGCTTGCCAATGGCGCGCAGGGTATTGCGGTTGGCATGGCCACCTCAATTCCGCCCCATAATGTGCTTGAATTGGCAGATGCTTCGCTTCATTTGATTAAGCATCCAAATGCCTCGATTGAGACTTTGGTGGGGTTTGTGCAAGGCCCTGATTTCCCGACAGGCGGCCTGCTTGTTGAAGAGCCCGACTCTATCCTTGAGACGTATCGCACGGGCAAGGGCGGCTTCCGTTTGCGCTCACGCTATGAGGTAGAGCGCGAGAAGGGCGGCGCCTATCAAATCGTTGTCACAGAGATACCGTATCAGGTGCAAAAATCGCGCTTGATCGAAAAAATGGCCGATATGCTGAATAATAAAAAGCTGCCATTCCTTGCTGATATCAGAGATGAATCTGCCGAAGATATTCGCATCATCCTCGAGCCAAAATCACGGCGCGTCGATGCTGAGGCGATTATGGAAAGCCTGTTTAAGCTGACAGATCTTGAAGTCCGCGTGCCGATGAATTTGAACGTGCTTGATAGAGATGGCAAGCCAGGTGTCTTGAATTTGCGCGAGGCTTTGAATGCGTGGCTTGCGCACCGCCGTGAAGTGCTGCAAAGACGCTCTCAATTCCGCCTCGATAAGATTGAACGCCGCCTCGAAATGCTGGAAGGCTATATCATCGTCTTTTTGAATTTGGACGAAGTTATCCGCATTATTCGTGAAGAAGAAAATCCCAAGCAAGCATTAATGACGCGCTTTGATCTGACCGAAAACCAAGCCAATGGTATTCTGGATATGCGTCTTCGCTCCTTGCGCCGCTTGGAAGAGATGGAATTGCGAAAAGAGCGTGATGCCCTCATTGAAGAACAAGATGGCTTGCGCGAAATGATGAATAGTGATGATTTGCAATGGAAGCAAGTTTCCAGCCAAATCAAAGAGATGCGCGCCGTCTTTGCGAAGGATGATAAGCGGATGACATCTCTGGCATCTGCGCCTGTTATTGATTATGATCCGACAGAAATCTTGGCCGAAAAAGAACCAATTACCGTGATTTGCTCGGTCAATGGGTGGGTGCGCGCTATGAAGGGGCATGTGGATTTAGAACAAGAGTTCAAATTCAAAGATGGCGATGAGAAAGCCTTCGCCTTCCATGCTGAGACGACAGATAAAATCCTCGCTTTTGCCGATAATGGCCGTTTCTATACGCTTGCTGGCGATAAATTGCCACGCGGCAGGGGCTTTGGTGAGCCATTGAATTTGATGATTGATTTGCCAGCAGAAGCGACAATTATCTCAATGTTCAAAGCCACCACAGATAAGCTTCTGGTCGCGGCAAGCTCTGGTCATGGGTTCGTGGTTGAGACAGAGCAAGCCTATGCGCAGACGAAGAACGGCAAGCAAGTATTGAACGTCTCTGGCGCTATTAAGGCGGCGGCCTGTTGTGCGGTTGATGGCGATAGTGTGGCGGTTGTGGGCGTCAATCGTAAGCTGGTTATCTTCCAGCTTGATGAGGTGCCAATTCTGGGCCGTGGACGCGGTGTTATACTCCAGCGTTATAAAGATGGCGGTCTGGCCGATATCAAAGTCTTTAACGGCGCAGATGGTCTGTCATGGCAGATGGGTGGTGGCAGAACGCGCACTGAGACTGATTTGACACCATGGCTGGCAAAGCGCGGTGCGGCAGGTAAATTGCCACCGACAGGCTTTCCAAGACCGGCTAAATTCACCTGATAATTAGAGCTCTGCTGTGACTGATAGCGCTTGCCATTCACCATGCACAAATATCTCTGATGGTGAAAAGCGCGCCTTATAGGCCATTTTGCGACTTTGGGCGATGTAAAAGCCGAGATAGAGATAGTTTTTGCCCAATTCTTTGGTCAGCGCAATCATATCTAAAATCATGAATGTGCCAAGTGAACGGTTTGATGAGAGCGGGTCAAAAAAGCTATAGACCGCGCTTAGCCCGTCGCTTTGCACATCTATCATCATGCACGCAATCAACTCATCTGCGACGTCACGATATTCCACAAGAAGTGTCTCAATCGGGCTATTATGGATCATGTTTGTGAATTCTTGGAAGCTCATAGCCGCCATTTGTCCATCTTCATGACGGTTGGTGAGATATTCCTGAAACAGGATATAATGCTCATCATTGACTTGGCTTGTTGAAAGCGAGCGCCTTAAATCCTGATTGCTCTTATAGATACGTGACAGGTTCCGGCCGCTCTTGAATTGCGCACAGTCAATGCGAATGGGCATGCAAGCTTGGCATTTTTGGCATACAGGCTTATAGGCCCAATTTTCAACACGCCGAAACCCCGCCATCGCCAGCTTATCATGCGCTTCGGGGTTTTCCTTCAAATCAAGCGCCAAGCGTTGTTCAACATTGCCCTCAATATAGGCGCACGGATTGGCACGCGTCATGCGCATGCGCAGGGGCTTTTGGTCAAATAAAGGCTTCCGCTGTTCCATAAGGTCAAGTCTGCTCTCTTGCGCTAGGCAAGGCAAGTGATGAAAACTATTCTTCCGCCAGATGAGAGGCCATCATCGGCGCAAAATAGGTCAATATCCCATCCGCACCCGCACGCTTAAAGCATAATAGGCTCTCATAAATAGCCTCTTCGCCCATAAGGCCGGCATCAACCGCATTGCGCAACATCGCATATTCGCCTGATACCTGATAGGCAAAGCTCGGCACGCCAAAGGCTGTCTTGGCGGCTTGCAACACATCCAAATAAGGCATGCCAGGCTTGACCATGATCATATCAGCGCCTTCATTAATATCCATTTCAATCTCAGCCAAGGCTTCGTCTTTATTGGCAGGGTTCATCTGATAGGTTTTCTTGCCATCACCGCCTAGTTTCTTGCCAGCGCCCACAGCATCACGGAATGGCCCATAATAGGCTGAGGCATATTTCGCGGCATAAGAGAGGATCATCACATCGTGAAAACCAGCCTTATCAAGCGCCGCTCTAATCGCGCCAATACGGCCATCCATCATATCTGAGGGGGCGATGATATCACAGCCAGCCTTTGCTTGGACAATGGCTTGCGCACAAAGCACAGCGACGCTCTCATCATTGAGGATTTTATCGCCTGATAAAAGGCCGTCATGGCCATGGCTTGTAAAGGGGTCAAGCGCGACATCACAGATAATGCCTAACTCTGGATGAGCGGCTTTAACGGCTCTGACGGCGCGGCACACAAGGTTATTTTCATCACTTGCAAGAGAGCCTGCCTCATCTTTGAGGTTTGCTTCGATCTTGGGGAAGATAGCAATTGCTCTGATACCAAGTTCAACCGCCTTGCCAGCTTGCACAATAAGCTGGTCGATTGAGTAGCGGTTAACGCCCCCCATAGAGGCGATCGGCTCGACAATATCCTCACCCTCAATCACAAAAAGTGGCCAGATAAAGTCAGAGGCATGAAGCCTTGTTTCTTGCACCATATCTCTGATGAAAGATGACTGACGCAGGCGGCGTAATCTTGTCGTAGGATAAGAGCGATTCATCTTTTTTAGATTCCTCAACGTTAAAACAATTGTTAACCTAAACTAGAGCGTTTTAGTTAATTCGTCTATGCTACTATCGAGGCGTATCACGCGAAATTTTGTCACAATAGGCACATATAGCCGGCACGATAACACATAAGTTTAAGCATAGCACATAACGTTAAGTATCATATAGGGCCACAGATTATGTCACATATCATCCTTTCTAAAATTGGTCATGCTGGTTGCATCACATTGGATAGGCCTGAGGCGTTAAACGCGCTTTCGATTGATATGGTCACGCAAATTTCCGCGGCCCTATCAGCGTGGGCATCAGATGAGGCGGTAAAATTGGTGCTGATAAGATCCGCCTCTGCTCGTGCGTTTTGTGCGGGCGGTGATGTCAGAGAGGCGGTATCGATTATTAAGGATAATCCAGAGCTTGGTGCAGAGCCTTATTTTAATGCTGAATATGGCTTTGACCTTATGCTCGCGCGCTATTCAAAGCCTTTGATATCATTGGTTGATGGCGTGGTGATGGGCGGCGGATTTGGTGTCGCGCGCCTATCAGATTATATGGTGGTGTCCTCACATATTAAGATGGCGATGCCAGAGACGGCGATTGGGTTATTTCCCGATGTCGGCGCATCGTGCTTTTTACGCCGCGCACCTCTTTCGGCCGCGCTTATGATGGGGATGACAGGCACAATGATAGGGGCAGGTGATGCGCTTTCATGGCAGATAGCTGATTATCACTGCCCCTCAGAGATGTTTGATGAGCTAGCGAGTGCGCTTGCGGCGGTCACTGATAGGGCGCAGATTGAAGCTGTTTTGGCGCGCTATCACAAAGCGCCGCCAGCCCCTCATTTTGCCATGATGATGGCCGATATTGAACAGGTGTTTGCGCGCCCAAACCTGCAAGATATCGCCAAACAAGCAGAGGTTCTTGCACAGCAAGGCGGGGAGGCGAGCTGGCATCAGGCGCTATCGCATAAATGTCCGGCCTCTATTGCGGCCTTTTGGTATATGATGACTTGTTTGCCCGTCCCTGCATCCAATGAAGAGGCCATTTTGCGCGATTATTTTCTGGCAGTGAAAATGACAAAGCGACCTGATTTTATCGAGGGCGTTCGTGCGGTCTTAATTGATAAGGATAATGCGCCTAGATGGGCACCGCGAAGTGTTTTTGAGGTATCAACAGATATGCTGGTTGATCTGTTTGATTTTGCCGGCATGAAACCCTTGCCAGAGTGATGTTTCACCCCTAAAACCATAAAGTTATATCCAGCACTAATATGATCTCGGGGCAGATGTTCGTGCCCCCTATTTGAATGAAGAGTTAAAGATTATGCGCCTAAGCAATTATTTCATGCCTGTTCTTAAGGAAAATCCAAAAGAGGCACAGATTGCCTCACATCGTTTGATGTTGCGTGCCGGCATGATCCAGCAATCAAGTGCTGGTATCTATTCATGGTTGCCACTTGGCCTCAAGGTGCTTGAGAAGATTGAGCAAATTGTGCGTGAGGAACAAAACGCATCAGGCGCGCTAGAGATAAAGATGCCAACGATTCAGCCAGCTGAATTATGGCAGGAATCAGGGCGTTATGATGATTATGGTCTTGAAATGCTGCGCATTACCGACCGCCATGAAAGAGATATGCTCTATGGGCCGACAAATGAAGAGCAAGTCTCTGATATCGCCCGCACTCATATTCGTTCATACAAGGCTTTGCCGGTTAATCTTTATCACATTCAATGGAAGTTCCGTGATGAGGTGCGCCCGCGCTTTGGTGTGATGCGTGGCCGTGAATTCTTGATGAAAGACGCCTACAGCTTTGATGTAAGCCGTGAGGGTGCGAAAATCGCCTATAATAAGATGTTTGTCTCTTATTTGAAGACATTTGCACGCATGGGGCTAACAGCGATTCCGATGGAAGCTGATACAGGGCCTATTGGCGGGGATATGTCGCATGAATTTATCATTCTCGCCGATACAGGCGAATCTGGTGTTTTCTTTGATAAAAAATGGCTGAATACAGATATGGTGGCTGATATCTCTTATGAAGATGATCTCCAGCCGGTGGTGGACAAATTCACCTCTATCTATGCGAAGACTGATGAGAAACATGAGGCACAGAATTGTGATGTGCCGGCGGCTGATTTGCTTGAAAAGCGCGGTATTGAGGTTGGTCATATCTTCTATTTTGGCACCAAATATTCAGAGCCAATGGGCGCAAGTGTCCAAGGCAAGGATGGCAAGCCACAGCCGCTTCATATGGGCTCTTATGGCATTGGCGTCTCGCGTCTTGTCGGCGGTATCATTGAGGCTAGCCATGATGAAAAAGGGATTATTTGGCCAGAAGAAGTGGCACCTTTTAATCTAGCAATTGTGAATTTGAAGCCGGGCCATGAGGAAGCAGATAAAGTATCAGAAGCACTTTATCAGGCGGCGCTTGCAGATGGCTATGATGCGCTATTGGATGATAGTTCAGAATCGCCGGGCGCAAAGATGGCGACAATGGATCTCATTGGTGTGCCTTGGCAGGTTATTTTGGGCCCACGTTCGCTTGATAAGGGCGAGGTTGAGGTGAAATGTCGTAAAACAGGGGAAAGCGTCTCAATGTCGCCAGATTCTGTTGCTAATTTTCTTAAAGAACAGAGATAATTAGTCTGAATTATGATGGATGATCGCTGAATATAAGCGGCAAGGTAATGGTTAAGTATGGTGTTTAGACCCTTAGAGACAATGATGGCGATGCGCTATATCAGAGCGCGCCGTGCTGAAGGGTTTATTTCCGTTATTGCTTGGTTTTCGCTGACAGGCATTACTTTGGGCGTCGCGACTTTGATCATCGTCATGTCTGTGATGAATGGCTTTAGAGCTGAGCTTGTAGGCCGTATCTTGGGTCTAAATGGCCATTTTGCGGTTTATTCAGAAACCAATGAAGGCGTTGGCGGCTTTGATGCGCTATCGGTGAAATTATCAGAAGTCCCCACCATTATCGCCGTGACCCCGCAGGTCGAAGGCCAGACGATGGTAACGCACCAAGGCCGTAATCAAGGCGCGGTGGTGCGCGGTGTCAGATGGTCTGATTTGGCCGCGCGCAAGCCGCTATGGGAAAGCCTAAGCGATGATACTGTGGCACGCTTTCGTGAAGAGGGCGGCGTTCTTATTGGTAAGACTATGGCATTTCGCCTTGGGGTGAAGCCGGGCGATACCTTGACCTTACTCTCATCCAAAGGACGCACGACGGCATTTGGCTCTGTGCCTCTTCGCCAGAAATTCAAGATCGCAGGCACATTTGATGTCGGCATGCATGAATATGATGCTAATTTCCTATTCATGACCCTATCAGCCGCACAGGCCTTTTATGGCCTCGATGATAAGGTTACAGGATTAGAGGTCTACAGCGCTGACCCGCATGCGGTGAAACAGATGCGCGATGCCTTGCTTGCACAATTGCCCAAAGGCCATAGGCTCTATGATTGGCAAGGACGCAATTCTTCGTTTCTAAACGCGCTTGCGGTTGAGCGAAATGTGATGTTTTTGATTTTGACGCTGATAATTTTGGTCGCGGCGTTTAATATTATCTCATCAATGATTATGCTTGTGCGCTCTAAACATGCTGATATCGCCGTGTTGCGCGCGATGGGCGCAAGCCGCAGTGCGATTATGCGTATTTTCTTTATGACAGGGGCGTCAATCGGCTTTATTGGCACGCTTATGGGCACAATTCTAGGCGTTGTCTTTTGCTGGCAAATTGATGCTATTAAAGACTTCATCGAAGGCTTATCAGGGGCCGAGTTATTTTCGGCTGAAATATATTATCTCTCGAAATTACCCGCACAAATAGAGGCGGTTGAGGTGGTGGTTGTCATCGCAATGGCGCTTGCCCTGTCTTTCTTGGCGTCGATTTATCCTGCATGGCGCGCCAGTAAAGTCGCACCAGCTGAGGTGTTACGTTATGAATAATCACGAACATACGCATGCTCTGGCATTACATGATGTCTCACAGCATTTTGAGCAAGGTGGTGCGAAAATTGCTATCCTGAAAGGCGCTAGCCTGACCATCGAAGCAGGTCAGATGACGGCGCTTATTGGCCCGTCAGGCGCGGGCAAGACGACCTTGCTGAATATCGCAGGCTTGCTAGAAGACCCAGCCTCAGGCGATGTGGTTATTGCCGGGCAAAACACAAAGCGCATTAAGACACGCAAAAAAGCGGCCTTTCGCCGTGAGCATATTGGCTTTGTGTTCCAGACACATCGTCTGCTTCCTGAATTTTCAGCTGTTGAAAATATCGCGATACCACAAATGCTGAACGGTTTGAATAAATATGAAGCGCAAGCGCGTGCCATGCAATTGCTTGCGATGATTGGGCTTGAGGGGCGGGCAAAACACCGGCCGGGCCAGCTATCTGGCGGGGAACAGCAACGTGTGGCAATCGCGCGTGCGGTGGCAAATGGCCCCACAGTTCTGCTAGCAGATGAGCCGACAGGCAATCTTGATCCCGAAACAGGCCAGTCAGTCTTTCAGACATTGCGCCAAATTATCAAGGGCACAGGGTCATCAGCTTTGATCGTAACGCATAATATCGCGTTGGCACAATCAATGGATAAGGCCTATATGCTAGAGGCAGGGCAGGTTAAGGAGGCCACATTTTAATGGCCTCTGAGCACGCACGCGCCCCGCAATTTATTCATTTACGCAACCATTCAGCCTTTTCTTTATCGCAAAGCACCTTGCGCATTGATAATCTGTGTGATCTTGCCACCAATGACCAGCAAGCCGCCTTGGCGATCACCGATAGCTTTAATATGTTTGGGGCTTTGGAATTCTCTAAAAAGATTGCCGGCAAGGGGGTTCAGCCGCTTATTGGCGCGGTTGTGCGGGTAAGTGATGCGCATGGCGAGGGTGAGGTTGTTCTGCTAGCCCAGAATGAAACAGGCTATATCAACCTGTCTTACCTGATATCTGAGGCCTTGATGGAAGCCGAAGGGGGTGATGATGCGGCGGTGGGGTTTGAGGCTCTGCGCGCGCGTCATGAAGGTCTGATATTGCTAACAGGCGGCGCGCATGCAGGTTTTATTGCTGGGGCTTGCGCAGAAAATCAGGTGAAACTTGCCGCTGATCGCTTGCAAGCTTTGCAAGAATTTATGCCAGACAGGATTTATATTGAACTGCAACGCCATGGTCATGCAGAAGAGAAAATTGCCGAACCAGCCTTGCTAAAATTGGCAGATGAGACAGGTCTGCCATTGGTTGCGACAAATGATAATCATTTTGACGTGCCTGAGATGCAGACACCGCAAAACGTGCTGACATGCATTGCCTCTTCGATGCGGATATCACAGTTAGAGCGTCCTGTGCATAACGCGGAATATTACTTCAAAACACAAGAAGAGATGCTGACCATTTTTGCCGATATCCCAGAGGCTGTTCATAATACGCTTATCATCGCCAAAAGATGCGCCTTTATGGTCAAAACGCGCGATCCTATTCTGCCAGCTTTTGAAGCAGGCGGCGGTCGTACAACCGAAGAAGAGCTTGCCTTTCAAGCAAAGCAGGGGCTGGCAAATAGACTGATTGATATTAAACGCTCTGAATATGGCGCTACGCTTGATGCGGCGGCTGAGCAGGACTATCATGACAGGCTCGCCTTTGAGCTATCTATCATTAATGAGATGGGGTTTCCGGGCTATTTTTTGATCGTGGCTGACTTCATCAAATGGTCGAAAGAAAAAGATATTCCTGTTGGCCCGGGTCGTGGCTCAGGCGCAGGCTCTCTTGTGGCTTATGCGCTTGATATCACCAATCTTGACCCGCTTAGATGGGGGCTATTATTTGAGCGTTTCTTGAATCCCGAACGTGTATCAATGCCCGATTTTGATATTGATTTCTGTCAAGATAGGCGTGAAGAGGTGAAGCTGTATGTGCAGGAAAAATATGGCCATGACCGTGTAGCGCAAATCATCACGTTTGGGTCTCTACAAGCAAGGGCGGCGCTTCGTGATGTTGGGCGCGTGCTTGAGATGCCTTATGGGCAAGTTGACCGTATTGCAAAGCTTATCCCTAGCAATCCAGCTAATCCTGTGACCATCGCGCAAGCGCTTGAGAGCGAGCCAGAATTGCGCGAGTTAAAGCGCAGTGATAGTCAGGTGCGCAACCTGATTGATACGGCTATGAAGCTTGAGGGGCTGTATCGCCATGCGTCCACGCACGCGGCAGGGCTTGTGATTTCTGATAGACCCTTGCCAGAATTAGTGCCAACCTATCGTGATCCGCGCTCTGATATGCCAGCGACGCAATTCAATATGAAATATGTTGAAATGGCAGGCTTGGTGAAGTTTGACTTTCTTGGCCTTAAAACACTGACCGTCATTCAGCGCACCATCCAGATGATGGCACAGCGCGGCATTGTCGTTGATATTGATGAAATACCGCTTGATGATGCGAAGACCTATGAGATGCTTACCGATGGTGACACAGTTGGCGTGTTCCAGCTGGAATCCAGCGGTATGCGAGATGTTCTGCGCGGCCTAAAGCCAGATAGATTTGAAGATATCATTGCGGTGGTGGCTTTGTATCGCCCTGGCCCGATGGATAATATTCCGACCTATATTGCGCGTAAACATGGCCGCGAAGAGGTCGCTTATATGCACCCGAAGTTGGAGCCTATTTTGGCAGAGACTTATGGGATTATGATCTACCAAGAACAGGTTCAGCAAGCGGCGCGTGATTTGGCCGGATACACCCTTGGTGGGGCGGATATTTTGCGCCGTGCGATGGGTAAGAAGATCAAAGAAGAAATGGACGCACAGCGCCAAAAATTCACCACGGGCGCTGATGAATCAAATGATATTTCAGCGCAATTGGCAGGTGATATTTTTGACCAGATTGCGGCCTTTGCGGGTTATGGTTTCAATAAATCACACGCCGCCGCTTATGCGCTTGTGACCTATCAGACAGCGTGGCTAAAAGCGAATTATCCGGTCGAATTTTTTGCCGCATCGATGGCTTTGGATTCGCATAACACCGAAAAGCTCGCTGTTTTCCGTCAGGATTGTTTGCATAAATCTATTGCCATTAGGGGTGTTGATATTAATCAATCAGCCCCCAGCTTTTCAGTTGAGGGCAGTGAGGATGATTTATCCATCCGTTATGCGCTTGGCGCGGTGCGCAATGTTGGTGCTGAGGCGATGGTCAGCCTTTGCCGTGAACGTGATGAAAACGGCCCTTATAAATCATTAGATGATTTCATCAAAAGACTGCCAAAAGAGGGTGGTAATAAACGCCAGCTTGAGAATCTTATCAAGTCAGGTGGCTTTGATTGCATTCATGACAACAGGCGCCAATTATTTGATAATGTTGATCAAATCATTTCGCAATCTGGCTTTTACCGACGTGAGGCTGAATCAGCGCAGGTCAATTTATTTGGCGGCGGCGAACAAGAAACGCTTGATCAAATCAAGCTAGCGCCCGTTCAAGATTGGAGCGCAAATGACCGCTTGCAGTTTGAGTTTGAGTCATTGGGGCTCTATTTATCCGCGCATCCGCTTGACAGCTATTCAAAACAGCTTGAGCGTTTGAAGGTGGTCTCATCCGCAAATCTTGAGGATGTGGTAACACGCAAAGGCTCGCACCGCATCAAGCTTGGCGGGCAACTCACATCTGTGCAAGAACGTGTCTCTGCGAAGGGCAATCGATTTGCCTTCTTGCAACTAACCGATAAGGCAGGCGTCTTTGAGCTAACAGCCTTTAGCGAGTTTTTGTCACTGCATAGAGAGATTTTAACAACAGACACGGCCTTGCTTGTGCAGGCTGATGCACGCATTGAGAATGGACAGGTGCGCTTGCTTGGCGTGCGTGCTGAACGTCTTGATGATGCGATTGCGGCGCATCATGCAGGGGTTGGCATGCATCTATCAAGCGCCCATCCATTGGCGCAAATCAAAGCGATTTTGCGCGAAGATGGCGGCGGTAGGGCCCCTGTGAAATTCTATGTGCCAGTCGGCGACCAGAAAGTGGAGATTTCGCTGAATGAAAAGTTCAAATTAAGCGGTGATACGCGTCTGGCGTTTCTATCGGTACCTGGTATTGATAAAATCTCTGAAATATAGCGTGTTTGTGCCATTTTTCGCTTGTCATCTGGGGTGATATGGGGTAATCATCGCCTCAATTCACACATGAGGGTGGTGGTTTTCTGGCAAAAAAATCAGGAAATGGCCTTCCGGTGAAAATCAAATGATTGATTTTTTACTTCCCTCATGGAGGTTTAACCGGACAACGGAGATTATAAAATGGCAGCACCAGCCTTTTCAATGCGCCAATTGCTAGAAGCAGGCGTTCATTTCGGACATAGCACACGTCGTTGGAACCCACGCATGAAGCCGTTCATTTTCGGCGAGCGTAATGGCGTTCACATTCTTGACCTACAGCAAACAGTACCAATGCTTGCAAGAGCGCTTGAAGCGCTTCAGCAGACAACCGCCAAGGGTGGCCGTATCTTGTTTGTTGGCACAAAGCGTGCCGCTGCTGAGCAAATTGCTGAGACAGCCAAAGCATCTGGTCAGTATTTCGTAAACCACCGTTGGTTGGGCGGCATGTTGACAAACTGGTCAACTGTATCACGTTCAATCCGCCGTTTGCGCGAGCTTGAAGAAATGCTAGAGGGTGATCAAATTCACCAGCTAACAAAGAAAGAAGGTCTTCAGCTAACACGTGAGCGTGATAAGCTTGAAATGACACTTGGTGGCATTAAAGATATGGGCGGTCTGCCTGATATGCTTTTCATCCTTGATACCAACAAAGAAGCGATCGCTGTTCAAGAAGCTAATCGTCTTGGTATTCCTGTGATTGCTGTGATTGACTCAAACGCAAATCCTGCGGGCGTTGATTTCCCAATTCCAGGCAATGATGATGCGATGCGTGCGATTGCGCTTTACTGTGAATTGGCACAGAACGCTATCATGAGCGGTTTGCAGCAAGAATATATCGCTTCAGGCGGTGATGCAGGCGAAGCCACTGATGCACCAGCAGAAGCCGCTGTTGAAGCGCCAGCCGCAGAAGCTGCCCCGGCAGAAGCCGCCGTTGAAGCACCAGCCGCAGAAGAGCAGGGCGCCTAATAGCGCCGCGCTCTTGCGATAAGGGCCGCACAATAATAATCAGCGAGGCCAGATGAGTTTTATAATCTCATGGCCTCGCTTTTTCACAGATTATGGCATGTCATCATTTTGATACTGCCACCGCACAACTTAAAAATAAGGAATATGACAATGAGCGTGACAGCAGCACTTGTTAAGGAATTGCGCGAAAAATCAGGCGCAGGCATGATGGATTGTAAAAAGGCTCTTGGTGAGACTAATGGTGATATGGATGCCGCGATTGACTGGCTCCGCACAAAAGGTCTAGCCGCCGCTGCCAAGAAGTCTGGCCGCGTTGCCGCTGAAGGCCTAGTTGCCGTGCATGTTGATGGCGCAAATGGCGCAATGATTGAGCTAAACTCAGAAACTGATTTCGTATCACGTAATGATGAGTTCCAAGCATTCGCCGCGAAATTGGCTGAATTGGCGCTTGCCGCTGATGATTTGGATGCGCTTAACGCGATGGATTACCCAGGCACAGGCCGCAATGTCGCAGAAGAGCTAACACAGAAAATCGCGACAATTGGCGAGAATATGACACTTCGTCGTATGACTAAAGTATCAGTCTCAGAAGGGTCTATCGTACCTTACATGCATAACGCCGTCGCTGATGGTCTTGGCCGTATTGGTGTGCTTGTTGGTTTGCAGTCAGGTGCCTCAGCAGATGCGCTAACAGGTCTTGGTAAGCAATTGGCCATGCACATCGCCGCAACTTCACCTGCCAGCTTGGCCGTTGAAGATCTAGACGCTGATTTGGTTGCACGCGAGCGTGATGTTCTTATCGAGCAAGCCAAAGCCTCTGGTAAGCCGCAAGAAATCGCAGAAAAGATGGTCGAAGGCCGTATGCGCAAATATTATCAAGAAGTAGTCTTGCTTGAGCAGACTTTCGTTATTGATGGTGAAAGCCGCGTTGGCGATGTTGTCGCAAAAGCAGGCAAAGACGCCGGTGCTGATATCGCGATGACAGCCTTTGCACAGTTCAATCTTGGTGCAGGTATCGAAAAAGAAGAAGCTGATTTTGCAGCAGAAGTTGCAGCGACTTTAGGTAACTAAAATCTGCGACAACAATAAGTGAGATAAACCAGCTATATAACCGATTATATGGCTGGTTTTTTTTGACCAAAGCTATGGTCTTATGGCGATAACATCGTTACACTACTCAACAGTTTACCTTCTTGCTGGTTGTAAAGGACAAATTGACTTATGACTTCTTCACCATCAAGCGACACCTATCATTATAAACGCGTTCTTCTGAAAATCTCTGGCGAATCTCTTATGGGGACGCAATCTTACGGGATTGATACAGAGATGGTGAATCGTGTGGCAGGCGAAATTGCCGATGTTATTGCGCAAGGAATTGAAGTGTGCCTTGTGATTGGCGGCGGTAATATCTTCCGCGGTGTCTCTGGCGCTGCTGCTGGTATGGAGCGTGCGACAGGTGACTATATGGGCATGCTGGCAACCGTCATGAACGCGCTTGCGATGCAAAACGCGCTTGAAAAGATTGAAGTGCCTGTGCGCGTGATGTCTGCGCTGCCTATCTCAGCCGTTTGTGAGCCTTATATTCGCCGGCGTGCTATGCGTCATATGGAAAAAGGCCGCGTTGTTATCTTTGCCGCAGGGACAGGTAACCCGTTCTTTACGACCGATACAGCCGCCGCATTGCGCGCCTCTGAGATGAATTGTGATGCGCTTTTAAAGGGCACCAGAGTTGATGGTGTCTATGATAGCGATCCTGAGAAAAATCCTGATGCCACGCGTTATGATAGCTTGAATTATATGGAAGTATTGTCGCGTGATCTAAAGGTCATGGATGCGTCTGCTATATCGCTCGCACGTGAGAATTCTATTCCGATTTTGGTCTTTTCAATCACTGAATCCGGTGGTTTTGATGCTGTGCTAAAGCATGAAGGGCCTTATACAATTGTTGAAGAACAAAACTAATATTCAATAGGGAGTTTTTAAATGTCTAATCTTGATATGGACGATGTAAAGCGCCGCATGGATGCGTCCGTTGGCAATTTTGCGAATGAGCTAAGTGGTCTGCGCGCCGGCCGCGCGTCTACAGCGATGCTTGAGCCTGTGACAGTTGATGCCTATGGCGCGCGTATGCCGTTGAACCAAGTGGCAAATATCTCTGTGCCAGAGCCGCGTTTATTGACAGTGTCTGTATGGGATACAGGCCTTGTGGCGGCAACTGAGAAAGCCATTCGCGATTCAGGCCTTGGTCTAAATCCAATGGCAGAAGGCAATGTCATCCGCGTCGCTGTGCCAGATTTGTCTGAAGAGCGTCGCCGTGAACTTGTGAAGGTTGCGGGTAAATATGGCGAGGCCGCACGTATCGCTGTGCGTAATATTCGCCGTGATGCGATTGAAGTTGTCAGGAAAGACGAAAAAAGCTCAACTATCTCTGAAGATGAGCGCCATGGTTTTGAAGCGACAATCCAGAAAGCAACGGATGAATTTATCGCCAAAGTCGACAGCATGCTTGCTGAAAAAGAAAAAGATATCACGCAGGTATAAGCAAAGATGTCTGCTAAGCATGTCGCAATTATTATGGATGGCAACCGGCGTTGGGCAAAACAACGTCGGTTCGAGATCTTGCGCGGTCACTCGCAAGGCACCTCGACGCTCAAAACCATTGCCAGACATGCTTATGAAAATGGTGTGAGCCATTTATCTGTTTTTGCCTTCTCAACTGAAAATTGGCGTCGCCCTAAAGCTGAGGTGGCAGGCCTGATTGAGTTAATGAAGCGTTTTTTGATGCAAGATCTCGAAACGCTACAATCAGATAATGTCAAGTTAAGCGTGATAGGGGATTTGACACGCTTTGATGCGGAGCTTCAAGGGCTTTTTGAGACAGCGCAATCAGTTACCGCGCAAAATACAGGCTTGCATTTGACGATTGCGGTTAATTATGGCGGCCAGCAAGATTTCCTATCTGCGGTACAAAAATTGCAAGAAGATGGCAAATCTGTTGAGACAATTGACGATGTGAAGGCGGCCATGCAAGCGTCATTCTTGCCGCCGGTAGATCTTCTCATTCGCACAGGCGGCGAGCAGCGTGTCTCGAACTTCCTACTATGGGATATCGCCTACGCAGAACTTCATTTTAGCGATAAATATTGGCCTGAATTTACAGCAGATGATTTTGATAGAGCCTTGCATGATTTCGACAGCCGTGAGCGTCGCTTTGGTGGTGATGGTGCTGTAGATAAACTGGCCTCGAAGGCTTAACGGGTAGTCTTGATTGTGACAGAGCTAAAGCAACGCATTATTGGCGCCTTATATTTTATACCATTCATCATTGGGACAATTGCGGGCCAGCCCTATTTAGGCGTTACGATTGGCGCGCTTCAAGTCTTGATGGCTTATGAACTTGCAAAGCTGATAGGTAGCTCACAAAAAGCCGTCATTATGTTGGCCGCCTTATTTGTTCTGACGGCCCTATCTAGCCAGATTTCGGTCTTTGGCCTATCGCCCCTATTATTAAGCGCGCTGTTAACAGCTCTGTGCTTTGTGATTATCGTTGTGAAGGCGAGGTTTGCTATCGCATTATTCGCTACGGCGGTCTTGCTATGCCTCTCAAATTTGAGCGTTCTTATCACGCTTCCAAACGCTGTGAGCCTTTTGGTATCTCTTTGCTTGATTGTCACGGCTGTGGATATTGCGGCCTATTTTGTGGGGCGCGCTGTTGGCGGCAAGAAGCTTGCCCCGTCAATTAGCCCTGGCAAAACAATCTCTGGCGCGATTGGTGGGCTCATCGGTGCCATGCTAATGGCCTATATTGCCTCCCCCTACATCTCTGATATTTATCCTAATAGTCTGATTTTAGGTCTTGTTTTTGGGATTTTAGCCCAGGCAGGTGACCTCTATGAAAGTGCCTTTAAAAGACGGGTCGGTGTAAAGGATAGCTCGAACTTTATTCCGGGTCATGGCGGTTTTCTTGACAGGTTTGACGGTTATATTTTCATCATCCCACTTGTTGTGGCGATGATAGCAACAGCTTAGATACAGGTTTTTATGACACGCACGGTAACAATATTAGGCGGCACCGGCACAATTGGCGACAATATGCTGGATTTATTGCGTCAGCATAAAGACACTGCCTCACTTTATGGCCTGTCAGCTTTTAATAATGTTGAAAAACTCATCCGCATTATCCAAGAATTCTCGCCAAAAGTGGTGGCTATACCGTCAATGCCTGAAGAGAGTGACCTGAAGAAAATCTGTGCTGAAAAGCAGATTGAATTGCTGATAGGTGAGGGTGCGATTGATGAGTTGGCGGCCCGCAAGGTTGGCCTTGTGGTTGGCGCTATTGTCGGGATGGCAGGGCTATCATCTGTGATGGCGGCGGTAAAAGCCGGCCAGACAATCGCGCTTGCCAATAAGGAATCATTGGTGGCGGCGGGGCATCTTGTTATGCCCGCATTGGGCCAATATGGCGCTAAGATAATCCCCGTTGATTCAGAGCATAACGCTATTCATCAATGTTTGATGGGCCAAGAGCGGGATGCGGTCAAAATGATCACGCTCACAGCCTCTGGCGGGCCTTTTTTGCGTCTGTCATCTGATGAGATAAAGTCTGTCACCAAGGCAGATGCGCTTGCGCACCCCAATTGGGTTATGGGCGCGAAGGTCAGTATTGATAGTGCTAGCATGATGAATAAGGGGCTAGAATTGCTTGAGGCATCGCATCTATTTGGCGCGGCGCAAAAGCAATTATCGGCTGTAATTCATCCACAAAGCTTGGTGCATGGGTTTGTTGAATATCTTGATGGCTCAGTGATCGCACATTTGGCCTCAGCCGATATGAAATTGCCGCTTGGCTTTGCGCTTGGGCTTGAGACACGCATTGAGACAGGCACGAAGCCACTGCGTTTAACCGAGATTGCCCAGCTTGATTTTATCGAGATTGATAGAGACAAATTCCCGTGCTTTGCGTTTGCCGAGCAAGTGATTGACGAAGGCCCCGAAAAAGCGATTATTTTGAATGCGGCGAATGAGATCGCCGTTGAGGCATTTTTGCATGACCAGATTGCGTTTCATCAAATCGCCACAATCGTTGGCAAAGCTCTTGATGATAAGAGCGACGGGGATGCCTCTTCCCTAGAGGGTGTGTTCGATCTTGATAAAAAGGCGCGTCTCTTGGCGCTGTCATATTGCCAAACTTTATAAATTCTAGCCAAAGGGGCGTCTGATGGAACAATTCGGTGTCTTGGTAAATATCTTGGCCTTGCTTGCCATGTTAACGCCGATTGTTTTCATTCATGAATTCGGCCATTACTATGTCGCGCGTAAAAATAATGTCGCGGTGGATGTGTTTTCTGTGGGCTTTGGCCCTGAATTATATCACTGGATTGACAAGCATGGGACAAGATGGCGTATCGCAGCATTGCCACTTGGTGGTTATGTCAAAATGCGCGGTGATGCCAATGCCGCTAGTATGATGAGTGAATCATCGAGAGCGATTAAAGGCTCATTCGCCTCTGCTAGTCTTGGCGCACGCATGGCGATTGTGGCGGCGGGGCCAGCCACAAATTTCATCACGGGCATTGTGCTATTTGCCTTCATCTATATGGCCGTTGGCAAGGTTGTGATGGCGCCTGTGGTCGGGCAAGTTGCGCCTGAATCACCTGCCGCGACTGCAGGCCTGCAAGCAGGGGACCTCATCACGCAAGTCAATGGCAATGCGATTGGTGACTTTTCAGGACTAAAAGGGATAGTCTCAGAAAACCCTAATAAAGAGCTGTTATTCACCATAGATAGAGACGGCCAGAGCCTTTTCTTGCCTGTTATTCCTGAGGAGAAATGCTCTGAAGATTTGCGCCTTACCTATGGCTTCCTTGGTGTCCATTCTGTTCAAGGTGAATTGCGCCAGTTAGGATTTGCGCAAAGTATTGGGCAGGGCTTTTCAGACACAATCACATTCTCGCAAGCAATGTTGCGCGGTATTGGCCGCATGGTGACAGGCACGATGAATAGAGGCGAGATTGGTGGCCCTGTGAAGATTGCCCAAATAAGCGGTGATGCGGCGCGTGCTGGCTGGGTGCCGTTTGTGTTTCTTGCGGCCATTATCTCGCTTAATCTAGGGCTTGTGAATCTGTTGCCTATCCCTGCCTTAGATGGTGGTCATCTGATGCTATTTGCGGTTGAAGGTGTTATGAGGCGCCCACTTTCCGATAGGGTGCAATCGGCGCTTTTGCGCGGCGGTTCGGCCTTTTTGATGAGTGGGATGCTTCTGCTGATACTCTATGATAGCTATTCTTCGCTGATGCCGACATTCTGTCCTTAAAAATCATGTCGTCTAAGCCAAAGATTGATTGTCGATTTGGTCAATATTTGCCATAGTAAGAGCCACAGTGATGTCTCAATGGGAGTGGCCTGACGATGAAACTTCAATCTTTAATGCGCAGGTTTGTTTTAGCCTTTAGCCTCTTATGCTTTAGCTTTGCTCCTCACATCGCCCATGCGCAATCGGCAAGCACTGTTGATGAGATTGTGATCTCTGGCAATCAGCGTGTATCGAGCGCCACTATATTGAGCTATTTGCCTATCTCATTGGGGGACAATGTGCGGGCATCGACGCTTAATAGCGCTATTGAAAGCCTTTTTGAGACAAAGCTTTTTGAAGATGTGAGCCTGAGTATTGATGGCGACAAGCTGCTTATCAGCGTTGTTGAGAACCCGATTGTTAATCGCATTAACATCGAGGGCAATGAGGTGTTAAAAGATGATGTTTTGCTGGCCGAATTGAACATTCAGCCGCGCCGCATCTATACAGACCAGCTCGCCATTGAAGCCACACAGCAATTATTGACCATTTATCGTCTATCAGGTCGTTACGCCGCACAGATAGAACCAAAGCTTATCCGTTTGGAAAATAACCGCGTGGATTTGGTCTTCGAAGTGGATGAAGGCCCCCTTATTAAAATCTCAAGCATCAAATTCTCAGGTAATGAGGCCTTTTCTGACAGAGCGCTCAGACAGGTTATCTCTAGCCGTGTTGAGAGATGGTGGGCATTTTTATCACGCACTGACAAATATGATGAGGCGCGTCTCGATTTCGATATCCGCCTCTTGCGTCAATTCTATCTCGCACGAGGCTATGCAGATATTGACGTCACCAGAGCGCAAGGCGGACTGTTGCCTGACCGATCTGGTTTTGCTGTCTCTTTTGAGTTAACCGAAGGCGCGCGCTATAAAAATGGCACCGTTAGCTTTACTTCTGAAATTCCGGGCGTTGATGTCAATGAATTGCGCGATGAAGTGCCGCTTGTCGAGGGTGATTGGTATGATGTGCGCTTTATGGAGCAGGGACTTTTGAACGTGACCAACAAGCTTGGCACGCTCGGCTATTCCTTTGTGAATGTGACGCCGCAGATCGATACAAATGCAGAAACAGCCGAGCTTAATGTTCAAATTAACATTGGTGCGGCGCGTAAAAGTTACATTGAACGCATTGAAATTGTTGATAATAACCGAACGCTCGATCGTGTTGTGCGCCGCGAGTTGGGGCTTGTTGAAGGTGATGCCTTTAACCAGTTAAAGTTGGATAAATCTGTCCGCAATATTCGCAATCTAGGGTTCTTTAGACGTGTTGAAGTTGCCAATTTCAGAGGCTCGTCTGAAGAGCAAACAGTGACCGAGATTTCGGTCGAAGAGCAATCAACAGGCGATCTGCAAGTGGGTGTTGGCTATTCATCAATTGATAAGGCATCCTTTAATTTTGGCATTAATGAGCGCAATTTCCTTGGTACAGGCCGTAAGGCTGAATTTACCGTTGGTGTATCAAACAGCTCAACAAACATCAGAGCAGGCCTAACCGAACCATATTTCCTTGGTCGTAATTTGTCTGCTAGCGGTTCGGTCTTCAGAGACACGCGCAAAGAAAGCACCTATACCGCCAAAAGTACGGGCCTAGATTTTGGCCTTGGCTTTTCTGCCGCAAATGACATTTACCATCGTTTTGGCTATGTCATCTCGCAAAATAAGACGACGGCAAAATCAACAACAGCCTCATCGGTTACTGGTGAAGAAGGCAAGACGATTTTGGAATCAGCCGTCTCATACCGTGTAGGCATTGATAAAAGAGATAACCGCTTTGACCCGCGTGAAGGCTATAATGCCTCTATCACAGAGACCTATGCGGGTATTGGCGGTGATGCGACCTACCTGAAATCAGAGTTTAACCTTGGCTATTATAAGCCGTTTAATTTTAACAGCATCATTTTTGGGGCTAAATTGCGCGGTGGTATGATTGATGGTCTCGGCAATAATGTGACGCAATCATCACGCTTCTTCTTGGGTGGCCGTTCGGTACGTGGCTTTGATGGCGGTGGCATCGGCCCACGCGATACGGGCAATAAGGCCAGTGTCGGTGGTAATAATTACTATGCTGGCTCATTTGAAGTGGTATCTGATCTAGGCCTGTCGAAGGATCTAGGTCTTAGATGGACAGTCTATACAGATTATGGCTCTTTGTGGGGCACAGACTTCCCTGATGGTGTCACGGGCGCAAATGATAATTCTATGAGAAACTCTGTCGGTTTTGGTCTGTTATGGGATACAGCTATCGGCCCCCTCTCTTTCTATTGGGCGGATGCGGTAAACTCAAAATCCTACGACAAGACGCGCCGTTTCCAATTCAACATCGGCACAAGATTATAAGCTGTTATGGTTAGTTTCGCGCGCATAGGCTTGATGGCATTGGTGTTGATGATAAGCGCCAATGCCAATGCCCAATCATCAAGTGATAACTCACTTTTTGACGTGAAGCGTATCGCCTTAATCGATTTGTCTTATGTTTTGCGTAATGCTGAGGCGACCACAAAAATCAGGGATTTGCTAGATGAAAAGAAGGCTGAATTCTCGCAGGAATTTCAAAATCGTGAGACGGCTCTATTAAATAAAGAGCGTGAGATTAATGCCCAACGCGGCCTCGTCTCGCAAGATGCGTTTAATGAGGCGGTTCAGCTATTCCAAGGGGAAGTGGCTGAGGTGCAAAAGGAAATTCAGTTCAAGCGCAATTCTCTAGACCAAGCCTTTCAACAGGCACAGGATAATCTACGCTCTCTTGCGCTTGAAATTGTGACAGCCATAGCACAAAGAGAACAGCTTGATATGGTCATCACAAGAGAGACGGCATTGATTTTCAGACAAGATTTGAACATCAGTGAAGAGGTGCTTGCGCTCCTAGATGAGCGGACAAAAAATGCGCGTATTGAAGTCGGTGAGTTACCGTTCTAAGGCAAGGAAGAGGCCAGTTTCGTGGCAATTGATTCAAAATTCTATCAGGTCGCAAAGCCGCTTACCCTAGCAGATGTGCAAAAGATGGCGGCGCTTGAGGTCCTATCTGATAGAGGCCATCTTATCACCCATGCTTGTGCGCCAGATGAGGCGCAAACAGGCGCGCTTATCTTTATTGGCTCAAAAGACTATCTCGCGCAATTATCGCATGTTGCTGGCATCACAATCTTAACAACAAGTGACCTTGCCCCTTCTTGTCCAGATGAAGCTAGTATTGTGGTCTCTAAAGCGCCGCGTGTTGCTTTTGCGCAAATATTGGCCGCACTCTATCAGCAAGATGTTAAAGCGGTTATCGCCGACACAGCCCAGATAGCGCCAGATGCCTCAATCGGGCGTAACGTGTCTATCGGCGACTATGCCATAATCGAAGCTGGTGCGGTGATTGGCGAAGATGTGGTGATAGGCGCGCATTGTGTTATTGGCGCGCAATGCCAGATTGGCGCAAAGACGATAATTAAGTCACATGTGGCCATTCATTGCGCTTATATTGGTGAAAATGCTCTCATAGAGGCGCATGCGGTTATTGGTAAGAGCGGCTTTGGCTTTGAGATGACGGCGACAGGGGCTGTGATGATACCGCATCTTGGCACAGTACAGCTTGGCAATCATGTTCATATTGGCGCGCATAGCGTTGTTGATAAGGGCGTTTTAGGCGCGACCATTATCGCTGATGATGTCATGATAGATAATCATGTTCATGTCGCGCATAATGTCCAGATTGGCGAAAAATGCATTATCCTTGCGCAGGTTGGCATAGCTGGCAGTGCGGTGATTGGTAAAAACGTAATTTTGGCCGGGCAGGTGGGGGTGAAAGACCATGTCACCATCGCTGATAGGGTGGTTATCTTGTCAGCTGCCAAAGTAACGAAGAATATTGAAGAAGCTGGCACATATGGCGGTTATCCGGCCATTCCAGCAAAACAACATTGGCGTGAACAAGTCGCATTGCGCAAGCTTGCCGCTGTTAAGAATGGTAAAGGGGAATAGATATGTCACAAGCAGTAACTGAAATGGATTATGGCGCGGTTTTAAAGGCAATACCGCATCGCCCACCGTTTTTATTAATTGATAAGGTCGTTGATATCGTAGCCGATGAAAGCGCAACAGGTATCCGCGCTGTCAGCAGTAATGAGCCCTATTTTGCCGGTCATTTCCCAGGTCATCCAGTGATGCCAGGCGTCTTGATTGTCGAAGCTTTGGCACAGACAGCCGCCTGTCTTGTATCTGCCACGCTAGGCGATGAGACCGAAGATAAGCTTGTATTTTTCACCACCATTGATGGCGTGAAATTCCGCAAGCCTGTCTTACCAGGTTGTTTGCTAGAGTTGAAAGTCAAAAAAGTATCTGCCAGAGGTCCTTTATGGAAATTCACCGGTGAAGCACATGTTGAGGGCAAAAAAGTGACCGAATGTCAGTTTTCAGCTATGATGATTGACCCGCAAGCATAGGACTGATTGAAACCATGTCTCTTATTCACCCAACCGCCATTATTGACCCTGATGCGCAAATTGCCGCGACAGTGGAGATTGGCCCTTATTGCATTATTGGCCCGCATGTTACGATTGCGGATGGCTGTGTGCTTCATGCGCATGTTGTCATCGAAGGCCATACGACGATTGGCGAGACGTGCGAAATATTCTCTTTTGCCTGTCTTGGCAAGGCACCGCAACATCTGCGTTATGAAGGTGAGCCGGCTGAGCTTATCATCGGCAAAAACAATATCATCAGAGAGCATGTGACCATGCATATTGGCACCGCTATTGGCAATATGAAAACGGTGGTGGGTGATAATGGCATGTTTATGGTTGCCAGCCACATCGCCCATGATTGCGTTGTCGGTGATAATTTTATTCTAGCGCAAAACTCAGCGCTAGGGGGGCATTGTGTTGTCGGTGATAATGTCTATTTCGGTGCCTATTCAGCGGCCCACCCCTTTGTTACGATTGGCGACAGCGCTATGATTGGCGGCTTAACTGCGGTTGTGGCGAATGTGATCCCCTATGGCAATGTCTATGGGGAGCGCGGCTATTTGCACGGTGTGAACATGATCGGCATGAAGCGACGCGGGATGAGCAAGGATGATATCCGCCTTATAAAGCAGGTCTATGATCGCATCTTCAAAGATGAGGGTGTCATGCAAGATAAGGTGAATAAGGTGCGCGTTGACTATGGTCATATTCCCATTGTCAAAGACATAGTGGACTTTATTGATGTAGAGGCAAAACGAAGCTTGTGTGGTGCAAAGAAGGATTAAATGCAAAAATTAGGAATTGTTGCAGGGGCGGGCGAACTGCCATCATTGGTCGCACAAATGGCGGTTGCAAAGTCAATAACGCCTGTGATCGTGTCGCTTGATAATCAAGGTCAGGCAGATTTTGCACCTTTAACAAGCCACTCTTATAGCCTTTTGCAAATTGAGAGCATTATTGCGCATTTTATCGCGCATGAAGTGACTGATATTGTGATGGTTGGCAAGGTTCAAAGACCTGTGGTTACCGCCGGCAGCGCGATTGATGCTACCTCTGCGGAATTGCTGAAAAAGACACTGCCACATGGTGATGATGCCGCTTTGCGCGCCGTTCTTGGCGTGGTTCAGCAAGCTGGTTTGCGTGTTCTGCCACTGCAAGCGCTTGTGCCTGAACAAAAGCTGGCTGAGGGCTATGATAATAATGTAGGCTCCGGGTGTTCTGACAAAACGCTGACACTTGCCATTAAGGCGCATAAGCGTCTATCGGCTCTTGATGTGGGGCAGGCCGTTATTGTGCAAGAAGAACGTGTTATCGCCATTGAAGCCGCTGAAGGCACAGATGCGATGATTGCGCGGTCGGCTGGCCTGTTATCTGACGAAGGGGCCGCGCTGTTTTTCAAGGCGAGTAAGACAAGTCAGAATAAATTGCTCGACCCGCCTGTGATTGGCCTTGATACCATCACGCACTGTATCAAAGCAGGCGTGCGCACCATCGCTATTGAAGCAGAGCATTGCTTGCTTGCCGCACCCTTGCCCGTAATCGAAGAGGCATGTGCGAAGCATGATATCAGGTTACTGGCTGTCTCCTTGCATGAAGCAGTTGCGTGATGACACAGCTTGCCTACATTCTGGCAGGCGAGCCTTCAGGTGATAAAATAGCCGCCGCGCTTATGCGTGCTTGCAAAGGAACCACCGAATTTCATGGTATTGGCGGCCCTTTGATGAAGGCAGAGGGTCTTGGCGGTGACCGTGACTATACCGCACTTCAAATTATGGGTTTGGCAGAGGCGCTGCACAATTACAGGGCGCTCAAACAGCTGATGCAACAGCTTGTTGATGAGGCATGTGCCTTGCGGCCAGATGTGATTTATACCATTGATGCCAAGGCCTTCTCATTGCGCTTTGCCAAGGCGTTACGTGCGCGTATGAAGCAAGAAGGCTGGCAAGCAAAGCTAGTGCATGTTGTTGCGCCGACCATTTGGGCCTATGGGGCAGGGCGCCGTCATGCCTTTGAAAATAGTTTTGATGCGTTGCTATGCCTGTTTCCAATGGAGATGGGGCTGTTTGATAAAGATAAATTAACGACCAAATTCATAGGTCACCCTGCCGCCTATCAGATGGCGTATCCGGAGCGTGAAATGCCGCGCGAAAATAAACGGCTTTTATTATTACCAGGCTCAAGAGCTTCAGAAATAACCAGCCTATTGCCCATATTCTTGCGCACGATAAGCAAAATTCAAGGCGATAGAGCACTCTGTGTCAGTCTTGTGACCATCGAAAGACAAAGAGCGCTTGCCGAAAAATTGGTGGCCGCTTCAGGCGTAGATATCGCGGTTATCACAGGCCAAGACGCGCTTAACCAAGCCTTTCAAACGCATGATTTAATGCTGGCAGCCTCAGGCACTGTGACATTAGAAGCAGCGCTTGCCGGTATGCCGGGGCTTGTTGCCTATAAGCTCAATCCGCTTGTGGCAGGTTTGATGCGTATGCGCTTTAAACAAAAAGATCCGGTATTGCCAAATATCATTCTGCAAAAGGAAATCTATCCGTTTTTCTTCCAAAGTCAGGTGAATGAACAAACATTATCGGCGCAGATTGCCACTATGTTGGATGATGGGGATTTGCTTGCGAAGATGACGGCAAATGCGCGCGAACTCAAAGAGTGTTTGACAAACTCGGCGCCTAGTTTTGAAGATGCCATCGCATCAGCTCTTAATAAAATCAATAAGGCATAAAAAAAGGACAGTTTGCACTGTCCTTTTGAAAATCTGTGATGATAGGTCAATCTATCTTTGTGAAATTGTTTTAAAGTCACGCATTGTTGGGCCGGTGTAGAGCTGGCGTGGGCGACCGATGCGCTGTGTTGGATCTTCCACCATCTCTTTCCACTGAGAAATCCACCCAACTGTGCGGGCAACCGCAAATAGGACTGTGAACATAGATGTTGGGAAACCAAGCGCCTTGAGGATGATGCCTGAATAGAAATCAACATTCGGGTATAGCTTTTTATCAATGAAATATTGATCTTTAAGCGCCAATTCTTCTAGTTCCATTGCCACTTCAAGAAGCGGGTCATTAATGCCCAATTTACCCAAAACTTCATGACAAGTATCACGCATAACTTTGGCGCGCGGGTCAAAGTTTTTGTAAACGCGGTGACCAAAACCAAATAGGCGGAACGGATCGTTCTTATCGCGCGCTTTATTGACATATTCACCGATACGGCTCTTATCACCAATCTCGTTTAGCATATCAAGTACAGCTTCGTTGGCACCGCCATGGGCTGGACCCCAAAGAGAGGCGATACCAGCCGCGATGCAGGCAAAAGGATTTGCCCCTGATGAGCCAGCAAGGCGCACGGTTGAAGTTGACGCATTCTGCTCATGGTCAGCGTGCAAGATAAAGATCTTATCCATCGCCTTTGATAACACAGGATCTGGGTGATACTCTTCTGCCGGAACAGAGAAACACATTTGCAGGAAGTTTTCTGCATAGTTCAAATCATTGCGCGGATAATTAAATGGCTGGCCGATTGAATATTTATAAGCCATCGCCGCCAATGTCGGCATTTTCGCAATCAGACGACGAGAGGCAATCATGCGCTGAACAGGGTCTGAAATATCTGTTGAATCATGATAGAACGCAGACAAAGCGCCTGTTACGCCGCACAAAATTGCCATCGGGTGCGCATCGCGTCTGAAACCACGATAGAACTGCGACAATTGCTCATGAACCATTGTATGGTTTGTAATTGCGCTATCAAATTCAGCTTTTTCAGCTTCATTTGGCAACTCACCATTTAACAGCAAATAAGCGACTTCAAGGAAGTTTGCTTGTTCTGCTAGCTGTTCGATTGGGTAGCCGCGGTGAAGCAAAATACCTTTTTCGCCGTCAATATATGTTAGGCCAGATTCGCATGAGCCTGTTGCGCCATAGCCGGGGTCGTAAGTAAACATGCCAGTGGAACCATATAAAGCGCGTATATCGACCACATCCGGGCCAACACTGCCGCTCATCACAGGCAATTCGGTTTGTGTTCCAGCTGCATTATCAACCAACAGAACCGTTTTGTTACTATCAGACATGAATTTCTCCTAATTTCTCGGATACGTCCCCAATTTTGTATCGAATGCCAATTTTGTATCAAATTAATGACTATTCTTTTGTGACCGCATCATAGACGAGATGAGGGAAATTAGCAAGATTGACTGATACGAAAAGCGACTTCTTTGGTGCCCAAAGCGACAATGATGTCAGTAATTGAGGGTGACCCTTTCGTGCCAGTCAAAGCGGCTCTAAGAGGCAGTCCAATATGCTTCATTTTGAGGTTTTCAGCTTCAAGGAAGCGAGACATAACGTCTTTTAACTGCTCAAGCGTATCAAGCGACGGGGGCAGGGCATCTGCAAATTTCAGCAAAATAGCTTTGCTTTCATCATTTAGGAAAGCGGCCGCTTCTTCTGTGATAGATGGCGCGCCATCATAGATGATATAATCTTGGCCCGATGCAAGGTCTGTTAATGTCTGCGCCCTGTCTGTTAGGAGTGGCATGAGCGCTATCAGCCTATCTTTGGCGTCAGCTGAGGCTTTATCTGCGTCATAATGCGCTAGAATATGCGTTGCGAGCATCGAGGTATCTGCGGCGCGCATATGGTGCTGGTTAACAGATTTTAATTTGTCAGTATCAAACCTAGCAGGCGCTTTGCCGACCTTGGCAATGTCAAACCATTCAACAGCTTGCGCTAATGTGAAATATTCTTCATCACCATGTGACCAGCCAAGGCGCATAAGATAATTCGCCATTGCCTCTGGCATGAACCCTTCGTCTCGATAGGCATCTACCCCAAGGGCGCCGTGACGCTTTGATAATTTAGCACCATCTTGGCCATGAATAAGCGGAATATGCGCAAAGGCAGGCACATCCCAGCCAAGCGCTTGATAAACCATTTGCTGGCGAAAGGCATTATTGAGGTGATCATCGCCTCTTATCACATGCGTGATGCCCATATCATGATCATCCACCACAACAGCCAACATATAAACAGGTGAGCCATCAGAGCGCAAAATCACCATATCATCTAGCTGTTCTGCCGCGACTTCGACCTTTCCTTGCACAAGGTCATCGATGGTTATCGTGCCTTCATCCGCCATGCGCAGGCGCACAACAAATGGCACACCAGCAGGTGCCTCATCAGCTGGTTTATCGCGCCAAGGAGAGCGCACAGATTTACCTGATTGGCGCGCTTCATCCCGCAGGCTGGTCAATTCCTCTTCTGAGAGATAACAGCGATAAGCATGGCCTGTTTCAAGCAAGGTCTGGGCAATTTCGGCATGACGTGTCGCGCGCTCTGACTGCATAATAGCCGGCGCGTCACCCTCTAGGCCAAGCCAATTAAGGCCATCATGAATGGCATCAATCGCCTCTGTCGTAGAGCGGGCTTTGTCTGTGTCTTCAATGCGAAGCAAATATTGGCCGCCATGCGCCTTAGCAAAAACATAGTTGAAAAGGGCCGTGCGGGCGCCGCCAATATGCAGAAAGCCAGTGGGAGACGGGGCAAAACGAGTGATAACGCTCATGATAATTTAACCATTCATCTATCAAAGTGTGTGTGAGGGGCGATTATACATAAATTATACACAGGATGTAGCGTAAAAATGGTTCATCTTCCATTAGAAATACCGCTTGCCGTAGAAGAGCGACTAAAAGAACGGCGTGGGACTCATAAGGAATATCTCAGTTCGCTTGCCGCCTTTAGCATGCTATGCGGCTTGATGATGGCAGATGCGTTGCATTTTTGGCACCTATTATTGGTTTTTGCCTTTATTGCGGGCCTTGTTACCATCATCGCGCGCCAATTAGACCATAGCTATGGTGCGATTATCCTCATTTGTTCTCTTGTCATTGGCGCATTTGCCACCATGGCTGAGCGACAGCGCAGTGAGACTGAGATTATCAGCGCCCAGATTGTTGGCCAGACACGCGCGATTATCATTAAATATGAAGCACAAGAGGCAGGGCGCGCAAGGCTATGGCTATCGCGCATTCGGATTGATACAGGTGATACGCAAAGGGATATTGGCGGTGTCATCCGTGCAACGATTGATGATATGCCAAATAGGCCTGTGGCAGAGGGGGATTATTTTAACGGCACATTGCGCATCTTTCCCTTATCAGGCCCGCTATTTCCAGGCTGGCCAGATTATGCGCGCAAATCATGGTCAGAGGGCATTGTGGGCACGGCCTATGGCAGGCGGCCAGAAATTATCACAAATGAGGGGCCGATATCTGCCACGATGATTGCGGGCATAAGATCAAGCATTCGCCGCTCGGTCGAACAGCATTTACAGCCCGAAAATGCCACCCTTGCGAAGGCGCTGTTTATTGGAGAGCGCGATTTTAGTGACAGAGCCTTTTACGAGCCGTTTCGCAAAGCAGGGCTGGCGCATTTATTGGCTATATCAGGCTTGCATATGGGCTTATTATGCTTTGGCATATATGGGGTGTTCCGCCTTATCTTGTCATGTTTTGTACGCATATCTGCCTATGTGGGGCATCATAAAATAGCCGCCCTATGCGCGCTAGCCGCAGGGTTTTTCTATTTAAATCTAGCTGGCACTGCCATTTCGGCCATTCGCGCTTATTTGATGACGAGCCTTATTTTGTTCGCGCTGATGATTGGGCGGCGCATGGTGACGATGCGCAATGTGAATCTGGTCTTTATCCTTTTTGTGCTCTTCTATCCGTCAGCGGTCTATCAGCCCGCATTCCAGCTTTCTTTTGCCGCAACCTATGGCATTGTGATGTTTCATGATAGCCAGAGGCACCGGGGGCATAATCAGACCAAGGCGTATAAATGGCTTATGCGTCTCTTTTATCTGGTTGCCACGTCTGCCATGGCCATTGGGGCAACTTTTATCATCACAGCCTACCATTTTGGCACCATCACAGCGTGGGGCATTGCTGCTAACATTGCGGCCATCCCTTATACAGCCATGGTCATTATGCCCGCAGGCGTTGTCTATCTATTGGGCGTGATGATGGGGGCAGATGCCCTTATAGCCCCCTCATTTGATGCGATATTATCCATGCTCGTGCGCTTTGCTGGCTTTATGAGCATGCTGCCTCTATCTGAAATAAGGCTATCAAAACCCCCAGCCATCTATCTGCCACTATCGATGATGGTGATGGTCGTCTTTTATTTAACAAAGTCAAAGGCCCGGCTGGCAACTATCACAGCTATGATTTTCGGACTTGGATTGTGGGCAGGACAAGCACAGCCTATCGGGGCCTTAACGGGGAGCGGTAATTTCATCAGATTTGCGATGCTAGAGGAGGGAAGGCTTCTACATATGCACAAGCTGTCACGCTTTTGGACAGAGTCTTATCAGGCACTATTTGGGCCGTTTGATGATAGCCACTATATAAGCTGCCGTAGGAGCTGTCTGATTGAGCCTGCCTCATTGCCGGCTATTAAGATAGACAAGCAGAACCAGAGGATAGGGTGCGCTGATCAGGGCAAGATACCTTGTGCCCAGTTTGACCTGACCCTAACAGATGATAAGTCTGCCTCATCATTATTATACTATAACAATAACTTAGGGTATTATCTTAAACAGTCACTCAAACCACTTCCAGCAAGGCCTTGGCGCGTTCCTTAGCCATAATTACGGATAAGACCAGCCAATTTGCCCTGAATACGTACCGCATTATTGCTGAAATAGCGTGTTTGATAATGACGGTTTGCGGGCTCAAGGCCTATGCGACCATCTTCTTTGCGCAAGGTCTTTAAGGTTGCTTCATGCTCATCAATAAGCGCCACGACGATGTCGCCATGACTTGCGACTTCTGTCTTTTTGATCACAACCGTATCACCATCATGAATACCAGCCTCGACCATGGAATCGCCGACAATCTCAAGCGCAAAATGCTCACCAGCGCCAATCATGCTTGCCGGTACATCCAAAAAGCGTGAATTATCCGACAAGGCTTCAATCGGCGTGCCTGCCGCGATTTGACCAAGCAACGGTAATGAGAGGCTTGTTGATTGCCCAAATTGGGCTTGCACCACATTATCTGTGGTCTTCTTATCTGTGTCCTTTGCGACAGGCGCACTGACATCAACAATTTCAATCGCTCTTGCGCGATTGGCAAGGCGTCGGATATGCCCGCGTTCTTCCAATGCTGATACAAGACGATGAATGCCTGATTTTGATTTAAGCCCAATCGCCTCTTTCATCTCTTCAAAAGAGGGGGCGTGGTCAAATTCTGCCTGATATTTCATAAGAAAATTCAGTAATTCGCGTTGCTTTGCTGTTAACATCCGAACGTCCTCCTAAATGTGTTCCAGTTTTGTTCTAGCGCAAAAATGAGAACAAAGCAAGAATTAAGAAGGTTTTTTCTAAAATCCGTCCGGCAGAAGCGCCATGCGCACGCTATCACCTGCTTGAACAGGCTTATCATGCGGCGGTCTTATGAGAACAGCATTTGCCTGTGATAGATGATACATTTGGGCAGAATCTTGCTTGCTAAAAGGCGTGATATGCCATGTGCCACTGGCTGATTGTTTGGCGACTGCCCGCAGATAATCTTCTCTTTGGTCGTTCTCGGTCAGGTCACAATCACAAACAGCGTCTTTTTGAACAATTTGCAAATCATCGCGCGCCATCATATGTCCCAATAGGGGGCGCAAGAACACAAAGGTGCAAATCGCCACAGACACAGGATTGCCCGGCAAGCCGATGAGCGGTGTATCTGCCACCTTGCCAAAAATAAGTGGCTTACCGGGGCGCATAGCGATTTTCCAAAAATCAAGCGACATGCTCTGGCTCGCTTCGATATCGCTAACGATATAGTCATATTTGCCAACAGACGCGCCGCCTGTGGTCACAATCAAATCAAACGCAGACGGATCTGGCAGAGCTTCGTTCAACGCGCCTTCTTGGTCGGGCAATATCCCTAAATCTGTGACCTCTGCACCAGCCTGTCTTAGCGCATTTGCCAGAAAGACCGCGTTTGAATTGATCAATTGCCCAAAGCGCGGAATGCCGCCCATCTGCACAAGCTCATCACCTGAGGATAAGAGCGCGATATGGGGGCGTTTTTTGGCCAAGATCCTGTTCTGCAGCCCTAAGGCACATAGCGCAAGTGAGCGGGCATTTATCACATCACCTTTTTGCACCAATATATCATCACGCGCGAAATCCTGTCCGCGTGGCCTGATAAAACGCCCCGATGGTACGGGCTCTGGCGGCACAATATGGCCCTGTTCTTCGGCAACATCTTCTTGCAAGATAATCGCATCACATCCCTCAGGCGCATAGGCCCCTGTATAAATGCGTACCGCTTCATTTGGGCCAAGTGCTTGGCGATAGGGATGACCTGCGGCTGATTCACCGACAATGGCGAGCGGGGTGCCTTTTGCTGTATCGCTTGCGCGCACGCCAAAGCCGTCCATTGCGGAGACATTGGCAAGCGGATGGTGTGTGCCAGCGATAATATCTTCTTGTGTTTGCCGGCCAAGCGATTGGGATAGGGGCACAAATTCATCAGCCATAGGCGCAATGGCATGACAAATTTCTGCCAAAGCATCTGCAACGGGTTTTAACTTTGCCATTGATAGCTATTCCTGTGATAAGGCTGTTGGTGCGGCGTTAAATGTGCCTGATTTACCGCCAGATTTATGAAGCAGTTTAACCTGCTCGATGGTAATTGCCTTATCAACGGCCTTGCACATATCATAAATCGTCAAAGCTGCAACTGATACGGCGGTGAGCGCTTCCATCTCAACACCTGTTTTGCCCGTAATCCGGCATTCAGCTTCGATAGAAATGCCATCATCTTGCAACGATAGGCGCAAGCTTACGTGGTCAAGCCCCAAAGGGTGACACAGGGGGATCAATGTCGAAGTATGCTTTGCGCCCATAATGCCCGCCAGCTCTGCGATTGCCAGCACATCCCCTTTTTTCAGCTTTTGCGCGCGCACAATTTCAACGCTCTCAGCGTTTAGGCGCACAAAGCCTGCGGCAATGGCGGTGCGATTTGTCTCTTGCTTAGCGCCGACATCAACCATATGCGGCCTGCCATCACGGTCAAAATGCGATAATGTGTCAGACATGGTAAAATCAGCTCCGTTTAGGCGGCTACAGGATTTTCAAGAATGGTCTTTGTTGCGTGCGTGACGTCATCTTGGCGCATAAGTGACTCGCCAATAAGGAAACAACGTGCCCCATGCCCAGCCATAAAGGCGAGATCTTCTGGCTTAAACAGACCAGATTCTGCGATAGCAATGCGGTCTTTCGGCAATCGTGGCAGCATAGCGGCACCCACATCAAGTGAGATTTCCATCGTCTTAAGATTGCGGTTATTGATCCCCATCAAAGGAGAGGATAGCGCACTGGCTCTGTCTAACTCAGAGGCATCATGCACCTCAATCAAGACATCCATCCCCCATTCATGGGCCGCCGCCTCAAGCTCTAATGCCTGGTTATCCGACAAAGAGGCCATAATCAGCAGAATACAATCTGCCCCAAGGGCTCTTGCTTCGGTAATCTGGATAGGGTCAATCATGAAGTCTTTTCGCAAAACGGGCAGTGAGACAGCCGCTCTGGCATTGACCAGATAATCATTATGACCTTGGAAATATTTTTGGTCTGTTAGGATAGACAGGCATGTGGCACCACCCGCCTCATAGGCTTGGGCGAGTGAGACAGGTTCAAAATCAGGTCGTATCAGACCTTTTGAGGGGCTTGCCTTTTTCAATTCCGCAATCAGACCATAGCCGGTGGCAGAGGCCGCCGCTAGGGCATCAGCAAACCCGCGTGGCGCCGAGGCTTCTTTTGCCAGTGCTTCTAGATCAGCATGGCTAATACGGCTTTGCAGGGCGGCAATTTCTTGCCGCTTATGGGCGTTAATTTCAGCTAGAACATCACTCATTATTTGGCCTTGTTAGTTATGGCCACAAGGCTATCAAGTGCCTTTAGGGCTGAACCATTGTTAAGGGAGGCAGTCGCGCTTGCAAGCGCGCTATCGAAATCATCGGCATGATTGGTGCCAACAAGCGCGGCGGCCGCGTTCATTAAGACAATATCACGATAGGCTTTGCTGGCCGTCGCATCATTATTTAACAGCGCGCGCAATGCGGCCGCATTTTCTTCACCTGTGCCACCTTTGAGATCATCAAGAGACGCTGTCTCCATGCCATAATCGCCTGGCGCAATTTCAAATTCGGTGATAACGCCGTCTTTCAGGGCGGCAACATGCGTGGCAGTGGTCGTCGTAACCTCATCAAGGCCATCGCCGCCATGAACCACCCACGCATCACTTGTGCCAAGCGCGTGCAATGCTTCGGCAAAAGGGCGACACCATTGCTTATCATAGACGCCAACCATGATACGGCTGACAAGGGCAGGGTTCGATAAAGGGCCAAGGAGATTAAAAATAGTGCGTGTGCCTAATTCGGCTCTGATTGGCCCGACATGGCGCATCGCTGAATGATGACGTGGTGCCATCAAGAAACAAACGCCGGCCTTGGCTAGCGCCTCTTCTAGAATCTCAAAAGGCGCATCTAGATTAACGCCAAGCGCGGTTAAGACATCTGCGGCACCTGATTTTGATGAGACAGCGCGGTTGCCATGTTTGGCGACCGTGACACCGCACCCTGCGACCACAAAGGCCGTGGCGGTGGAGATATTGTAAGTGCCAATGCCATCACCGCCTGTGCCGACAATATCAATCGCACCTTCTGGGGCTGTGATTTTATCTGCCATTTCGCGCAAGGTTGCGGCACCTGCTGTGATGTCAGACGGCGTCTCGCCACGCATTTTGAGGCTGATTAGAAAGGCCGATATAAGGGCAGGGGAGACATCGCCAGACATGATGGCACCAAAGGCGGCCTTCATCTCATCTTCTGAATAGCTAGTATTTGTGACGATTTTCTGGATGAGGGGCTTAACAATATCAGACATGTAATTGCTCTGGAAATTTCTTATCAAGACGGATAATTTGTTCTTCAAGGCGCGCTAGCTGTGCGTCTTCTGGGCCATTCTGGCCACATTTTGCCAAGAAATTAGCTAAAATACGATAGCCACCAACAGAGGCAATGCTCTCTGGGTGAAACTGGACGCCGTGAATATTCAGCTCTTTATGCGACAGGCCCATAATATGGCCTTGGGCTGTTTTGGCCGTAACCTCAAGCACATCAGGGATACTGTCCACATCCGCTGTGAGCGAATGATAGCGCGTTACGGGCACATTATTATCAAGCCCGGCAAAGACATGGCGGTTTTCATGTTCAATCAGCGATAATTTGCCATGAACAGGCGGGGCAAACGCCTTTAATGAGCCGCCAAAACTGGTGCAAATAGCTTGCATGCCAAGACAGACACCAAAAATCGGGATTGTGCCCGCCGCCTTTTGAATAAGCTCTTCGATGACGCCTGCTTGATGTGGTGCGCCGGGGCCTGGTGAGATGATAAAGCCTTCCGGTGCCATAGCGATAAATTCATCGGCTGTATGGGCATCATTACGGATGGTCTCTACTTCAACACCAAGGTCAGACAAAAAGTGCCATAGGTTCCAAGTGAAGCTGTCATAATTATCAATCAGGATAAACATGGGGCCTTTATGCCTTTAAAGTAATGGTTTTTATGAGGCATTACGCCCGATAAAAGAACAATATCGCTCAACTTGGCAAAAATCTAGGACGCATTTCATAAAAACAAGGTGCTCTGGTTATAAAAACAAGGTGCCTTGGTAAGCGTTATTTATACGGTAAAATAGTACCATATTTTTAAAACACTGTTTTTAATGACTTTTTTCGAAATTAGGCGAATAATAGTGCTTGATTACCTGTCATTTATCTTGTAGAAACCCAACAACCGTCTCTTTGTGCCTGTTTTTGTAGCAGATAATAAGAGACATCATTGAATTATTCTGGAGTTTTCCAAATGCCTTTACCAAAGACATATGTGGCAACACCAAAAGATATCCAAAAGAACTGGATTTTGGTGGACGCAGAAGACCTCGTTCTTGGTCGTATGGCTAGCTTGATCGCGATGCGTATCAGAGGCAAGCACAAGCCAACATACACACCAAACATGGATTGCGGTGACCACGTCGTTGTTATCAACGCTGAAAAAGTTAAATTAACTGGCAATAAGCGCAGCAATAAGACTTATTACTGGCACACAGGCTATCCTGGCGGTATCAAGTCACGCACAGCTGACAAATTGCTAGATGGTCGTTTCCCTGAGCGTGTTATCCAAAAAGCTGTTGAGCGTATGGTTCCACGCGGCCCGCTAGGTCGTAACGCGATGAGAAACTTGCATGTATATGCCGGTTCAACACACCCGCATGAAGCACAACAGCCCGTTGTTCTTGATGTTGCGTCAATGAACGAAAAGAATAAGAGGTAGTCATGTCTGAAGAAAATCTTAATGAAGATAAGGCTGGCATGGCAGCTCTTGAAGCTTTGTCAGATACAACAGAAACAGCGGCGCCAACAGTTGCTGAGCCAAAGATCGATGATCTAGGCCGCTCATATGCCACAGGTCGTCGTAAGAACGCCTCTGCGCGCGTATGGATTAAGCGTGGCACAGGCCGCGTTACTGTGAACGGCAAAGAGCTTAACACATATTTCGCACGTCCTGTTCTACAGATGCTTTTGGCCCAGCCATTCCAGACTGTTGAGCGTGAAGGTGAATTTGATGTGATGGCAACTGTATCAGGCGGCGGTCTTTCAGGCCAAGCCGGTGCTGTGCGCCATGGTATCAGCCGTGCGTTAACATATTTTGAGCCAGGTCTTCGCCCAGCATTGAAAGCTGGCGGGTTCCTTACACGTGACCCACGTGTTGTTGAAAGAAAGAAGTACGGCAAGGCAAAAGCCCGTCGTTCATTCCAGTTCTCAAAGCGTTAA